>CDZC01027901.1_pt1 | contig 164564 bp, 143 predicted proteins | sample 557371 | NCBI WGS metagenome assembly CDZC01 (sample SAMEA3182085, study PRJEB8094) | gut metagenome | biome: human; feature: gut; material: Stool; isolation source: human stools | place: Canada | collected 2013-01-21
TTTAGTTATAATTTGAAATTATACCTATTTATATATTAATAAACTGTTATTTGGGTGAATTGTTTTGCATATTCTTCCATAATATATGAAGAATATTTAGCCTTGATAATCGGTGAAATCAGCAATAAAAACAAGAAATATATCCTTTTCCTTTTGACGATATGAAAGTGAAAATCCCTATTTATCTATCATATTGCTCGCCGGATATTCTGAAGAACCTTTTTCTGTATTCATTGTTTTAGCACTATCATTAATATAAAAACGTAGAGACATGAATATAGAGAAACAATTAGAAACAGCAGTTAAGACCAACCATTTGGTGTTGGTAGTATTTTATGCCGACTGGTCACCTCATTATGAGTGGATAGGTCCTGTGCTTCGGACTTACGAAAAGAGAACTGTAGAATTGATAAGAGTGAATGCTGAAGAAAATAGAACAATAGCCGATGCGCATAATGTAGAAACAGTGCCCGCCTTTCTTTTATTGCATAAGGGACATGAATTATGGAGACAGGTAAGAGAGCTTACGGTAGGAGAGTTGAAAGAGGTATTAGATGATTTCCAGTAAATCGTTTGTAATCTTTTATTGGCATATATGGAAATGACCTTTTCCTTTTCAAATGAAAAAAATGAGTGCTCTTAATATGTTGGTATTTAGTTTGTTATGAAAGCTCATTTTTCCTTTTAAAGAAACAGCTCGTTGTACTAAATCCCGCATACGTAATAGCTAAAGTTTGCTATCTGTATGCGGGATTTAGTACAACCACCCGTTTCTTTAAAGACGGATGTTAAATAGTTTACTTTGTAATGATTTTGTCTTATTGATGTTTTTTCAGTTCTTCTTGTAAGATGACTGGTTCGTTGGTGGTAATGAAATCTACTTTCTGTTCAATCAGCGATTTCATATCTTCCACTTCGTCCACAGTCCACACATTTACTTTCAAGCCGAGTTCATGAGCTTCTTTGATCCATTCGGGGTGTTTCTTAATCACTCCCATGTGATAATCAAGACCGGCAGCACCGAGTTCCTTTAATTCTTTGGGAGACAGTTCTCCGTTAAGGTAAAATACCGGAGTACCGGCAGGAGCCAGGCGGATAAACTCTTTCATGGCATGCAGGGAGAACGTGATATATTCCATGCGGTTTTCCAGTCCCATTTTCTTCACCATGGCAAGGATGCCTTGTACGGCTTTGGTTTCGCGTTTCTTATTGCTATGTGCTTTTAGTTCAAGAATCAGCCGGGTATTACAGTTTTTTCCAGCTTCCAGATACTGTTCCAGGCTGGGCAAGTTTTCTCCGTTGGATAATTTAAGTCCGGTCAGTGCGTCACCTTTGGAATACTCCATCGGTCTCATCTTGTATACAGGATCATGGTTGACCACCAACTTGTTATCCTTAGCGATCCATACGTCAAATTCTGAACCGTAACAACCGATGGAATCTGCTTTTAGAAGTGATGAAATACTGTTTTGTGATGATCCCGGAGTTTTCCAGAATCCACGGTGGGCTATCACTTTTGTCTGTGCCTGCATACAGCAAGCAACCATTAGAAGGGCAGATGCCATCATCATTTTTTTTAAATTCATTTGTTTGGTCTTTTAAAAGTTTGATAGATTTAATTGGGTTTGGCCTCAAAATTATAAAAAAGAAAACGCAAATCAGACAATAATATGCTAATCTGCGTTAATCCTTGGGATTTTAAAATAGAAATGCTACAAAAGAATAACAGAATTTGCTCTTTCCGTTATTTTTATCAGTTAAGTATAGGCCTCTTCGTGTATTCCTCTCACCGCACGTCCGCTAGGCTCATTCAGATTCCTGAAAGCAATATCCCACGCCAGCGCTTCTGCTGTGGAACAGGCCACACTGGGAACACTGGGTACGGTGCGTGCTGCACTTTCACTGGGGAAATGCTCTTCAAAGATACTACGATAATAGTATTCTTCTTTGTTTTGCGGCGTATGGATGGGGAAGCGTTCGGCAGCATGTTCCATTTGTTCATCGCTAACGGCAGCCGCTGTGATTTCTCTCAAAGTATCGATCCATGAATATCCCACACCGTCACTGAACTGCTCTTTTTGTCTCCACGCCACACTTTCCGGTAACATATCGGCAAAGGCTTCGCGAACAATCCGTTTCTCAATTTCCTTTCCGGGGCACATTTTAGCTTTCGGATTCAGGTTCATGGCTACGTCGAGGAATTCTTTATCAAGGAAAGGAACACGTCCCTCTACGCCCCATGCTGATAGACTTTTGTTGGCACGAAGACAATCGTACATGTGTAACTTTGAAAGTTTACGTACCGTTTCTTCGTGGAATGCCTGTGGAGTGGGAGCTTTGTGGAAGTATAGATACCCTCCGAAAACTTCATCGGCACCTTCACCGCTCAACACCATTTTAATCCCCATCGATTTGATGACACGTGCCAGTAGGTACATGGGAGTGGAAGCGCGTACCGTGGTTACATCGTATGTCTCGATGAAATAAATGACATCACGCAGGGCATCCAGACCTTCCTGAACAGTATAGTTTATTTCGTGATGGACAGTACCGATATATTCAGCCACTTCACGTGCTTTAATCAAATCGGGAGCACCTTTTAATCCGATAGCGAAGGAGTGGAGTTGAGGCCACCACGCATCACTCGCTCCATCTGTTTCTATACGCTTTGCCGCATATTTTTTGGCAATAGCGGAGATAACAGAACTGTCCAGTCCACCCGAAAGAAGCACTCCATAAGGTACGTCACTCATTAACTGACGATGTACGGCATCTTCTAATGCTGTTTTTACATCATCGGTTTGTGCGTCATTGTCTTTGACGGCTTCATAAGCTGTCCAGTCGCGTGAATACCAACGTTTCATTTTTCCCTCTTTGCTATGGAAATAATGTCCGGGAAGGAATACTTCATATTCGTCGCAAAATCCTTCAAGTGCTTTCAGTTCGCTGCCGAAGTAGATTCTTCCTTCTTTATCTTTCCCTATATATAAAGGAATAACCCCTATCGGATCACGGGCAATCAGAAATTCATCCTTTTCTTCATCATAAAGAACAAAAGCAAAGATACCGCTAATATCTTCCAGAAAGTGGATGCCTTTCTCTTTGTAAAGAGCAAGAATGACCTCACAGTCACTTCCTGTCTGAAAGTTATATTTTCCGGCGTATTGAGCACGAATGTCCCGATGGTTGTAGATCTCACCGTTTACAGCAAGCACCTGTTTACGATCAGGAGAGTATAACGGTTGTCCACCGCTCTGTGGGTCGACGATTGACAGGCGTTCGTGTGCCAGGATGGCACTTCCACCTACATAGATTCCACTCCAGTCCGGTCCGCGATGACGGATTTTCTGGGCCATCTTCAGTGCTTTATCTCTTACTTCTTTCGTTTGAACCTTTATGTTGAGTATACCTGCTATTCCACACATAACTTTAAGTTTTTTGGGGTGATGTAATATGTTGATTGTTTATTCGTTGTTTCTAAGAGGCTGATTCGCTATTCTTAATTCGTTCCACAGTTGTTATCGTTTCGTTCCACAACTGTTTCCCTTTAGTTCTACATCTGTTATCCTTTAGTTCCACAGATATGGAACGAACCGATAATAGCAGTCAGACCTTTTAGTATTCCTTATTTCGGAGATTATTTCGTCAAGTAAGTGTCTATTTCTGCAGCCGCTTTTCGTCCTCCTGCCATGGCACGTACGACGAGGCTGGCTCCTGTATCCGCATCCCCGGCAAGGAATACATTTTCGGCAAACTTTGGCTGTTCCGGTTTCAGGAATCCCATCGCCAGCAATACCATGTCCGCTTCGATGACTTCCTTTTTTCCTGTCGGTTTCATCGTGGAACGTCCGCCATCTGTTGCCGGAATCCATTCCACTTCTTCCACTTCTACGCCTGTCACTTTTCCATTCTTTCCGAGAAACTGATTGGAAGCCAGACACCAACGGCGTGTACAACCTTCTTCATGACTGGAAGTCGTTTTGAAGACTACCGGCCATTGAGGCCATGGGGTGGCCGGATTGTATCCGACAGGAGGTTTCGGCATGATCTCTATTTGAGTGACACTGACGGCTCCTTGTCGTATGCTGGTCCCGATACAGTCGGAACCGGTATCACCGCCACCTATCACGAGAACCTTCTTGCCTTTGGCATTTACCAGCTTGTCTTTCGGGAAAGTCTGTCCTGCCAAAATCCTGTTCTGTTGTGCCAGCATTTCGAGTGCGAAATGAATCCCTTTCAGTTCACGTCCAGGAATACTCAAGTCACGTGCTGCCGGTGTTCCGGTACAGATGCAGTAAGCATCGAATCCTTCCGGTAAATGATTGACATCTATTTCTACTCCCATCTCAAACTGGATTCCTTCTGCGGCCAATATCTTCATCCGCCGGTCGATTACATTCTTGTCCAGTTTGAAATTAGGGATACCAAATCGCAGTAATCCTCCGGGAGCTTCATCCTTATCGAATAGAGTAACGCTATATCCTTTTAGATTTAACTGATTGGCAACTACCAGTCCGGCAGGACCTGCACCAATCACCGCTACTTTCTTTCCGTTTCTTTCCGGAGTTTTTACCTGTATATATCCTTCACGAAAAGCCGCTTCCACGATTGCCGCCTCATTTTCACGAATAGTTACCGGCTGATCGCACGAAAGTTTCAACACGCATGATTTCTCGCAAAGGGCAGGACAGATACGCCCTGTAAATTCCGGAAAATCGCAAGTAGACGACAACACCTCGTAAGCCTCTTTCCATTTCCCCCTGTACAATGCATCCTGCCATTCCGGTTGTTTATTCCCTATCGGACATGCCCAATGACAGAAAGGTACCCCGCAATCCATGCAGCGTGATGCCTGCAACTTACGGCTATTTGTATTCAATGTCTGTTCCACCTGACTGTAGTCAGTGATTCGCTCGCTCACAGGGCGATATCCCGCCTCCTGACGAGCTATATTTAAAAATGCTCTAGGATCTCCCATATAAATTAAAAATTGAGAATTAAAAATTGAAAAATAGTTGGTGATCGAGAAGTTGTTAAATTGAAAATTGAGAATTAAAAGTTGAAAAATAATAGAATTGGAAACCACTATTCACTACATTTATTTCTCAATTTTTAATTTTCAATTCTCAATTTATCTAATAGTCTCTTTGCATATCTGCAATTTTTTGTTGTAACTTTCTCATTTGTTCTTCCTGTAGTACTTTTTTGTATTCGATGGGCACTACTTGGATGAATTGATCTACGTAATGATTCCAGTTGTCGAGCATAGTGCGTGCCAGTTTCGAGCCTGTGTAGAGGTAATGCTGGCGGATTAGTTCGTGCAACTCTTTCCGGTAGCTGGCTTCTTCGATGAGTGATAGTTCTACCATTTCCATGTTGCAGAAATAATCGAAGTTGCCGTCCTTGTTCCATACGTATGCCACACCGCCACTCATACCGGCTGCAAAGTTACGTCCGGTTTGTCCGAGGACTACCACACGACCTCCGGTCATGTATTCGCAACAATGGTCACCCACGCCTTCTACGACGGCAACTGCGCCGGAGTTACGAACAGCGAAACGTTCTCCTACACGACCGTTGATATATACTTCACCGCTTGTTGCGCCATAAAGCAAGGTATTACCGGCGATTGTATTTTTTTCGGCTTCGAAGTTGCTGCGGATAGGAGGCAATATGGAGATACGTCCGCCACTCAATCCTTTACCCAGGTAATCATTTGCTTCACCTTCTAGTTTAAAATTAACTCCCGGTACGAGAAAAGCTCCGAAAGACTGACCTGCCGAACCTTTGAATTTCACATTCAGTGTATGTTCCGGCAATCCTTTGGCACCGTATTTCTTGGCGATTACTCCGGAAAGCATAGCACCTATTGCACGGTCTGTATTGGCAATCGTATATTCTAAAGAAATCTCTTTCTCATGTTCGATAGCTTCCTGTGCGGCATCGATGATGGTTACATCCTTTACAGCAGAGATTCCATGATCCTGATCGATGACATGACGGATAGCCGCACTGTTGTCAACACGTGCCAGCAATTTGGTGAAGTCGATTAAAGCATGCTTCGGATTCGGATCATTGACATCGGACTTGCGTTCGATTAAGTCTGTACGTCCGATGATGTCATCCATCCGGGTGAATCCCATTTCAGCCAAATGCTCACGGACTTCCTGTGCCAGGAATGTGAAAAAGTTTACTAAATATTCACTGCGTCCATGAAAGCGTTTACGTAACTCTTCATTCTGCGTGGCAACTCCTACCGGACAAGTGTTCTGATGACATTTACGCATCATTACACAACCCAATACGATTAATGCGGAGGTGGCGAAACCATATTCTTCGGCACCCATTAATGCCATTAGGATGATATCCCGTCCGGTTTTCAGCTGTCCGTCGGCTTGCAGAACTACTTGGCCACGAAGTCCGTTCAGAACCAGCGTTTGCTGTGTTTCGCTCAATCCTAATTCCGGCGAGATACCCGCATAGCGGATGGAAGAAGCAGGAGAAGCACCCGTTCCCCCTTCGGCGCCAGAGATGACAATCAAATCCGCCTTTGCTTTTGCCACACCGGCGGCAATCGTACCGACACCACTTTCTGCTACCAGTTTTACACTGATTTTGGCCTGTGGATTTACATTTTTCAAATCGAAGATCAGTTGAGCCAAATCCTCAATCGAATAAATATCATGATGGGGCGGGGGAGAAATCAGCGAAATCCCCGGAATGGAATGACGTGTTTTCGCAATCACATCATTTACCTTAAATCCCGGAAGTTGTCCCCCTTCACCCGGCTTGGCTCCCTGTGCTATCTTAATTTGAATTTCGTCCGCATTCACCAGATACTCTGCCGTTACACCAAAACGACCGGAAGCTACCTGCTTGATCGCACTTCGTAAAGAACTGCCATCCGGCAACGGTTGGAAACGCGCGGCATCTTCACCACCTTCACCGGTATTACTGCGTCCGTGGATTTTATTCATGGCAATAGCTATTGCCTCGTGGGCTTCTTTGCTGATGGAACCAAAAGACATAGCTCCTGTGACGAAACGATACAGAATATTTTCCACCGGTTCCACCTGATCGATAGAAATAGGATTACGACGGAATCCCAGGAAATCACGAAGGAAAATAGGATTCTCTTTTTCGTCTACCAGATGGGTGTACTCTTTAAATTTCTTATAACTCCCCAGTCGTGTAGCCAATTGCAGAGTGCTGATTGTTTCCGGATTCCATGCGTGCTTTTCTCCGTCTTTACGGAAAGCATACAGACCGTTATTCTTGAGAAGTTGAGAGTTGAAAGTTGAGAGTTGAGAGTTCCCATGCGGAGCCTCACTTTCAACTTTCAACTTTCCACTTTCAACTTCTTGCCCTTCTTTATGGAAAGCAATGGCATCTCTGGCTATTTCTTCCAGACGGATACCTCCGATCGGTGAACCGAGTCCTCCGAAATAAGCCTTGCTCAACTCTTCACTCAAACCGACAGCTTCGAAAATCTTAGCGCCACGATAGGAGCGGATCGTAGAGATACCCATCTTACTCATGATTTTAAACAAGCCTTTACAGATGGATTTGATATAGTTCTTTTCGGCAGTGGTATAATCCAACTGAATATCCTTGTCTTTTACCAGTCGGTCGAGGACGGCAAATGCCATGTAAGGATTCAGGGCACTTGCTCCGAAACCCAACAATAACGCGGCGTGCATCACTTCACGTATTTCACCGCTTTCTACAATCAATGCCGTTTGTACCCGTTTACCAACTGAAATCAGGTGGTGATGAACAGCGCTTACTGCCAGCAATGATGGAATGGCAGCATGGGTAATATCCACCTCACGGTCGGTCAGTACAATGTAGTTTACACCTTCCGTCACGGATTCTTCCGCCATTTTACAAAGATGGGCCAGTGCTTCCTGCAATCCGGCTTTCCCTTTTGCAACCTCAAACAACATAGGGAGTTTGACCGTTTTGAAGCCTTTGTACCGGATATTACAAAGAATATCCAGTTGTGTATTGCTCAAAATCGGGTGGTTCAGGCGTACCATTTTACAATGACTTTCACTGGGCGTCAGAATATTCATACCGACTGCTCCAATGTATTCCGTCAATGACATCACCAGTTCTTCACGAAGTGGATCGATGGGCGGATTGGTTACCTGTGCAAATTGCTGACGGAAATAGTTGTAAAGCAACTGTGGCTTATCTGAAAGTACGGCGAGTGGCGTATCGTTACCCATTGAATGGATCGGTTCTGCTCCGGTGCTTGCCATTGGCATAATCAGCTTCTCAATGTCCTCTTTGGAGTAGCCGAAAGTACGAAGCATCCGGTCGTAGTTTTCTACGTGATGAGGAACTTTGCGTCCGCTTTTCAGTTCATCCAGCTCGATCCGGTTGGTAGATAGCCAGGTGCGGTAAGGCTTGGCTTCAGCCAACTGTTTTTTTAGTTCGCCGTCATAGTAGATCTCGCCTTTTTCCGTATCCACCAGCAAGATTTTGCCGGGCTGTAAGCGACCTTTTTCTTTGATGTCTCCCGGTTCAAAATCCATAACACCGACTTCCGAAGCCACTACCATCATATCGTTTTTAGTAATCAGATAACGGGCAGGGCGCAGGCCATTGCGGTCGAGCATACCTCCGGCAAATCGTCCGTCGCTGAATAGTAGTGCGGCCGGTCCGTCCCACGGTTCCATCAGGATGGAGTGGTATTCGTAGAATGATTTCAGATCCTCACTGATCGGGTTCTTCTCGTTGAAAGATTCCGGCACGAGCATAGCCATGGCATGTGGCAGGCTCAATCCTGACATCACCAGGAACTCTAGTACATTGTCCAAAGAAGCACTGTCGCTCATGCCCGGTTGTATAATCGGGCGGATTTCTTTTATATCGCCTAAAGTGGGAGTGGAGAGTACACTTTCACGGGCTTCCATCCATCCTCGGTTACCACGGATAGTATTGATTTCACCGTTGTGTGCCAGCAGGCGGAACGGCTGTGCCAATCCCCATGTGGGGAATGTATTGGTACTGAAACGAGAGTGCACCAATGCCAGTCCGCTGGTAAAATAGCTATTTGTCAGGTCTGGGTAGTAGTTGCGCAGCTGTAATGATGAAAGCATACCTTTATATATAATGCTTTTGGTAGAGAGTGACACGACATAAAAATCGTCTTTTGCCGGAATAGATGACAATCTGACTTTATTTTCGATTCTTTTCCGGATCAGGTATAACTTCCGGTCGGCAGTTTCCGTTTCCGTAAATCCGGTAATGAATACTTGTTTGATGTCCGGTTCGTTTGCCAGAGCCGATTCTCCCAGGATTTCGGGGCAGGTGGGCACATTGCGCAAATGCATCAATGTGAGTCCTTCTTTTTCAATTTCTTCAATAATAATACTTAGAATAGCTGCCTGGTCTTTTTCGTTTTTCGGTAAAAACAATAATCCTGTGCCGTATCGTCCTTTTTCGGGGACAGGAATGCCTTGTAATAAAATAAACTCATGCGGAATTTGAAGCATGATACCTGCACCGTCACCGGTCTTGTTATCCGCACCCTCGGCACCGCGATGGCGCATGTTCTCTAATACCTTTAAAGCCGACTCAACAATGTCGTGTGACTTTTCTCCATGAATGTTAACCAGCATACCGACACCGCAGGCATCGTGCTCGTATGCCGCATCGTACAAGCCCATCTGCTGGGGCTGTCGTTGGTAAAGGAATCCTTCTGTTACGTTGTTAAAAAGTTCTTGTTTCTTCATTCTTACTAGCTTTATTGTATGATAATACCTATTTGATGTATCAAATTGTTTGGCAAAGTTAATATTTTAATTTCAAAATGATAGTAAAATTTAGCTTTTGTGTGACGCGAAATAAGAATAGGAATCTTTATTCTTTTAATTTGTTATTAAAAACAGGAAATTTACTTTTAATTTGTTAGCTTATTTATCCTTATTTGAAACTGATTGTAATTTGTTTCTTTTTGAGCTAAAAATAATATATTATTTAACTTTTTGATGTGTTTATAACTTTTTTATGCGTTTCTGTCAAATAAATATGCTTTTTGTTGTCTTTATGTTATTTGTAATGTGTATATTTGCAGGCGAAATAAAAATATCATAATATGTGTGGAATAGTAGGCTATATTGGTAAACGAAAAGCCTACCCTATCCTTATCAAAGGGCTGAAGCGACTGGAGTATCGTGGATATGACAGCGCGGGGGTAGCAATCATTAGTGATGACCAACAGTTAAATGTGTATAAGACGAAAGGAAAAGTCTCTGATCTTGAAAATTTCGTCACACAGAAAGATATTTCCGGTACAATCGGAATTGCCCATACCCGTTGGGCTACTCACGGGGAACCTTGTTCCGCTAACGCCCACCCTCATTACTCTTCTTCCGAAAAGCTCGCTCTCATTCATAACGGTATTATTGAAAACTACGCCGTTCTCAAAGAAAAACTTCAAGCCAAAGGCTATATATTTAAAAGTAGTACAGATACCGAAGTCCTCGTTCAATTAATAGAATACATGAAAGTCACTAATCAGGTCAGTCTGTTGACGGCTGTTCAGTTGGCGTTAGGGGAGGTGATTGGTGCTTATGCGATTGCGATTCTTGATAAGGAGCATCCTGATGAGATTATTGCTGCCCGTAAGAGCAGTCCGTTGGTAGTGGGAATTGGAGAGAATGAGTTCTTTCTTGCTTCGGATGCTACTCCGATTGTAGAATATACCGACAAGGTGGTCTATCTGGAAGACGGGGAAATTGCTGTCTTGAATCTGGGGAAGGAGTTGAAGGTGGTCAACTTGAGCAATGTCGAAATGATACCTGAAATAAAGAAGGTGGAACTCAACCTCGGTCAGTTGGAAAAAGGGGGATATCCGCACTTTATGTTGAAAGAGATTTTCGAACAGCCCGATTGTATTCATGATTGTATGCGCGGACGTATTAATATGGAAGCTGATAATGTGGTACTTTCTGCTGTGATAGATCATCGGGAAAAGCTGCTGAATGCCAAACGGTTTATTATTGTTGCTTGCGGAACTTCCTGGCATGCCGGACTGATCGGTAAGCATCTGATTGAGAGTTTCTGCCGCATACCGGTGGAAGTGGAGTATGCTTCCGAATTCCGCTACCGTGATCCGGTGATTGACGGGCAGGATGTGGTGATAGCAATTTCCCAGAGTGGTGAGACGGCAGATACATTGGCTGCTGTGGAATTGGCGAAAAGCCGCGGAGCATTTATATATGGTATTTGCAATGCGATCGGCTCTTCTATTCCCCGTGCTACTCATACCGGTTCATATATTCATGTGGGTCCGGAGATCGGAGTGGCTTCTACCAAAGCATTTACCGGACAGGTCACTGTATTGGCGATGTTGGCATTGACACTTGCCAAAGCGAAAGGAACCATTGATGAACAGCATTATCTTTCAATCGTACAGGAGTTAAATCATATTCCGGAAAAGATGAAAGAGGTGTTGGAATTGAATGATACTTTGGCGGAGTTATCGAAAACTTTCACTTATGCGCATAATTTTATTTACCTGGGACGCGGATATAGTTATCCCGTTGCTCTGGAAGGTGCATTGAAATTGAAAGAAATATCGTATATTCACGCCGAAGGTTATCCGGCTGCGGAGATGAAACACGGACCGATTGCTCTGATTGATGCGGAAATGCCGGTAGTGGTGATTGCTACGCAGAATGGATTGTATGAGAAAGTATTAAGTAATATTCAGGAGATCAAGGCACGGAAAGGAAAAGTGATTGCGTTTGTGACGAAAGGAGATACCGTTATCAGCAAGATTGCTGACTGTAGTATCGAACTTCCTGAAACAATCGAATGTCTCGATCCGTTAATAACTACGGTACCTCTCCAACTTCTTGCTTACCACATTGCGGTATGCAAAGGGATGGATGTGGATCAGCCGAGAAATCTGGCGAAGTCGGTAACAGTAGAGTAACTTTAAGTAGTAACTAGTATATAGAGAGATGGAACAATTGAAACATGAATGTGGCGTTGCCATGATACGCTTGCTCAAACCGTTAGAGTATTACGAGAAAAAGTATGGGACATGGATGTACGGTCTTAATAAACTCTACCTGTTGATGGAGAAGCAGCATAATCGTGGACAGGAAGGTGCGGGACTGGCGTGTGTGAAACTGGAAGCAAATCCGGGCGAAGAATATATGTTTCGTGAACGCGCTTTAGGTTCCGGAGCCATTACGGAAATCTTTGAAAACGTTCAAAACAATTTTAAGGATCTCACTCCCGAACAGTTGCACGATGCAGCGTATGCCAAACGAACTTTGCCTTTTGCCGGTGAAGTATATATGGGACATCTTCGTTATTCCACTACGGGAAAATCCGGAATCTCTTATGTGCATCCATTTTTAAGAAGAAATAACTGGCGCGCCAAGAATCTGGCTCTCTGCGGAAATTTCAATATGACGAATGTTGACGAGATATTTGCCCGTATCACTGCCATTGGTCAGCATCCGCGTAAATATGCCGATACATATATCATGTTGGAGCAGGTGGGACACCGTCTTGACCGTGAAGTGGAGCGTGTATTCAATCTTGCCGAAGCCGAGGGGCTTACGGGCATGGGAATCACTCATTATATAGAAGAATATATTGATTTGGCAAACGTGTTGCGTACTTCCAGCCGCGAATGGGATGGGGGATACGTGATCTGCGGATTGACCGGAAGCGGCGAGTCCTTCGCCATCCGCGACCCATGGGGAATCCGGCCTGCATTCTGGTATCAGGATGATGAGATAGCTGTTCTTGCTTCCGAGCGTCCGGTGATCCAGACGGCTTTGAATGTTCCGTTTGAGGAAATCAAAGAATTGCAACCGGGGCAAGCATTGTTAATCAGCAAAGAAGGTAAAATCCGTACTTCGCAAGTTAACAAGCCGCGCGAAAATCATGCCTGTTCTTTTGAACGTATCTATTTCTCCCGTGGGAGTGATGTCGATATTTATAAGGAAAGGAAACGGTTGGGTGAAAAGTTGGTTCCGAGAATATTGAAAGCCATCAATAATGACATCGATCATACGGTTTTCTCTTTTATTCCCAACACTGCGGAGGTGGCTTTCTACGGAATGTTGCAGGGACTGGACGACTACTTGAATGAGGAGAAAGTGCAGCAAATCGCCGCATTGGGGCATCATCCGGATATGGAGGAACTGGAAGTCATTCTTTCCCGTCGTATCCGTAGCGAAAAGGTGGCGATCAAGGATATCAAGCTCCGTACGTTTATTGCCGAAGGAAACAGTCGTAATGATCTGGCAGCCCATGTGTATGACATTACATACGGAAGTCTGGTACCCGGTGTTGATAATCTGGTGATTATTGACGACAGCATTGTGCGTGGTACTACGTTGAAACAAAGTATTATCGGTATTCTCGACCGTCTCGGTCCGAAGAAGATTGTGATAGTATCTTCTTCTCCGCAAGTGCGTTATCCTGACTATTACGGTATCGATATGGCAAAGATGAGTGAGTTTATCGCTTTCAGGGCTGCTGTCGAACTTTTAAAGGAGCGGGATATGAAAGATGTGATTGCGGCTGCCTACCGTAAATCGAAAGATCAGGTGGGACTGCCGAAAGAGCAGATGATAAACTATGTGAAGGATATCTATGCTCCGTTCACCGATGAGGAAATCTCTGGCAAGATGGTGGAACTGCTGACTCCCAAGGGAACAAAGGCGAAAGTGGAAATTGTCTATCAACCGTTGGAGGGATTGCACGAGGCTTGTCCGCATCATAAAGGCGACTGGTATTTTAGTGGCAATTACCCTACCCCGGGAGGGGTAAAAATGGTGAACCGGGCGTTCATCGACTATATAGAACAAATGTATCAATTCTAACAACCATACAACGATTCAATAATAAGAATGAGAAATGTGACATTAATCCTTGACGACGGGAGCCGGTTTTCCGGTAAGTCGTTTGGCTACGAGAAGCCGGTGGCAGGCGAAGTAGTTTTTAATACTGCCATGACCGGATACCCGGAGAGCCTTACTGACCCTTCATACGCCGGACAGTTGATGACGCTTACCTATCCTCTGGTAGGCAACTACGGTGTTCCTCCTTTTACCATCGAACCGAATGGACTTGCCACTTTCATGGAAAGTGAGAAAATCCATGCGGAAGCGATTATCGTAAGTGACTATTCTTATGAATACAGCCACTGGAATGCGGTGGAAAGTCTCGGTGACTGGTTGAAACGCGAGCAGATTCCCGGTATCACAGGCATTGATACGCGCGAGCTGACTAAGGTTCTTCGTGAACATGGAGTAATGATGGGAAAAATCGTTTTCGATGATGAACCGGATAATGTGCCTGAAGCAGTATACGCAGGCGTCAATTATGTAGATCGTGTATCTTGCAAAGAGATTATTTGCTATCTTCCTGCCGGAACTTCACAAACTTTCTCCGTAAATAGTTCCTATGCGCAGCTTAATTCTCAATTCTCAACTTTCAATTCTCAATTTAAGAAGGTTATCCTGGTAGATTGCGGTGTAAAGACAAATATTATTCGTTGTCTGCTGAAACGTAATGTAGAAGTGATCCGTGTACCTTGGGATTATGATTATAGCGGACTCGAATTTGACGGGTTGTTTATCTCCAACGGACCGGGTGACCCGGATACTTGTGATGCTGCGGTACAGAATATACGGAAGGCGATGGTAAATGAGAAACTGCCTATCTTCGGCATCTGTATGGGTAACCAGTTGCTTTCAAAAGCGGGCGGAGCCAAGATTTATAAATTGAAATACGGACATCGTAGCCACAATCAGCCGGTGCGTATGGTAGGTACGGAACGTTGTTTCATTACTTCACAAAATCATGGTTATGCCGTAGACAATAATACGTTGAGTGCAGAGTGGGAACCGTTGTTTATCAATATGAACGATGGGTCCAACGAGGGAATCAAACATAAAAAGAATCCCTGGTTCTCTGCGCAATTCCACCCGGAAGCTGCGAGTGGACCTACGGATACGGAATTCCTGTTCGACGAATTTGTAAAACTATTGTAACAATGAAAGAAAATATAAAGAAAGTATTGCTATTAGGTTCAGGTGCCCTGAAAATCGGTGAGGCTGGTGAATTTGACTATTCCGGTTCACAGGCACTTAAAGCCTTGAAAGAAGAGGGTATTGAAACCATTCTTATCAATCCGAATATTGCTACGGTGCAGACTTCCGAAGGAGTGGCAGATCAAATTTACTTTCTTCCGGTGACTCCGTACTTCGTAGAGAAAGTGATCCAGAAAGAAAAACCGGAAGGTATTATGCTGGCGTTCGGTGGTCAGACGGCTCTGAACTGTGGAGTAGCATTGTATAAAGAAGGTATTCTTGAAAAATATAATGTAAAAGTGCTGGGTACTCCGGTACAGGCCATTATGGATACCGAGGACCGTGAACTTTTTGTTCAGAAATTGAATGAGATCAATGTAAAAACCATCAAGAGTGAAGCCGTAGAAAATGCGGAAGATGCACGTCGCGCAGCAAAAGAACTGGGCTATCCGGTGATTGTTCGTGCTGCTTATGCGTTAGGAGGCTTGGGGTCCGGTTTCTGTGATAATGAACAACAGCTGGATGTGCTGGTAGAAAAAGCATTCTCTTTCTCCCCACAGGTATTGGTGGAGAAATCACTACGCGGCTGGAAAGAAGTGGAATATGAAGTGGTACGTGACCGCTTCGATAACTGTATCACTGTTTGTAATATGGAAAACTTCGATCCGCTGGGTATCCATACCGGTGAGTCTATCGTTATTGCTCCTTCACAGACGCTTACCAATAAAGAGTATCATAAACTTCGGGAATTGGCAATACGTATCATCCGCCATATCGGTATCGTGGGTGAATGTAACGTACAATATGCCTTCGATCCCGAATCCGAAGATTACCGGGTGATCGAAGTAAATGCCCGCCTTTCCCGTTCATCGGCTTTAGCATCTAAGGCAACCGGTTATCCGCTGGCTTTCGTTGCTGCCAAATTGGGATTGGGTTATGGACTCTTCGACCTAAAGAACTCTGTAACCAAGACTACTTCCGCTTTCTTCGAACCGGCATTGGATTATGTCGTATGTAAGATTCCTCGTTGGGATTTAGGTAAATTCCACGGTGTAGATAAAGAGTTGGGCTCTTCTATGAAATCTGTGGGTGAAGTGATGGCTATCGGACGCACTTTTGAAGAAGCTATCCAGAAAGGTCTTCGTATGATCGGACAGGGAATGCATGGTTTTGTGGAGAACAAAGAATTGGTTATTTCCGACATTGATAAAGCCTTGCGCGAACCGACCGATAAACGTATTTTCGTGATCTCGAAAGCGTTTCGCGCCGGCTACACCATCGATCAGGTGCACGAATTGACTAAGATTGATAAATGGTTCTTGCAGAAGTTAATGAATATTATGAAGACTTCCGAAGAACTGCATAGTTGGGGAAACAATCACAAACAGATTGCCGATTTGCCGAACGAATTGCTCCGTGAAGCTAAGGTTCAAGGTTTCTCCGATTTCCAGATTGCCCGTGCCATCGGTTACGAAGGTGATATGGAAGATGGAATTCTTTATATCCGCAAACACCGTAAAGAGGCAGGCATTCTTCCGGTAGTGAAACAGATTGATACACTGGCAGCCGAGTATCCGGCACAAACCAATTATCTGTATCTTACTTATAGCGGTGTAGCAAATGATGTGCATTATCTGGGCGACCATAAATCTATTGTCGTATTAGGTTCCGGTGCTTATCGTATCGGTTCTTCCGTAGAATTCGACTGGTGTGGCGTACAGGCTTTGAATACCATTCGCAAAGAGGGATGGCGCAGTGTCATGATTAACTATAATCCTGAAACCGTATCTACGGATTACGATATGTGCGACCGTTTGTACTTTGATGAATTGACTTTTGAACGTGTGATGGATATTCTGGAACTGGAGAATCCGCATGGGGTAATTGTATCTACCGGCGGTCAGATTCCAAATAACCTTGCTTTACGTCTGGATGCACAGAAGATCAATATTCTAGGTACGAGTGCCAAGAGTATTGACAATGCCGAAGATCGTGAGAAATTCTCTGCCATGCTTGACCGTATCGGTGTGGATCAGCCCCGTTGGCGTGAATTGACTTCTATGGATGACATTCAGGAGTTCGTTAAAGAGGTAGGTTTCCCCGTACTTGTTCGTCCGTCTTATGTGCTTTCGGGAGCTGCGATGAATGTTTGTTCCAACCAGGAAGAATTGGAACGTTTCTTGAAACTGGCAGCTAATGTATCGAAGAAACATCCGGTGGTAGTAAGCCAGTTTATCGAACACGCCAAGGAAGTGGAAATGGATGCGGTGGCGCAGAATGGAGAAATTGTAGCATACGCTATAAGTGAGCATATCGAATTTGCGGGAGTACATTCCGGCGATGCAACAATTCAGTTCCCACCGCAAAAGCTGTATGTAGAAACTGTTCGCCGTATTAAGCGTATCAGCCGTGAGATTGCTAAGGCTTTGAATATCTCCGGTCCGTTTAATATTCAGTATCTGGCGAAAGACAACGATATCAAGGTGATTGAATGTAATCTGCGTGCCAGTCGTTCTTTCCCGTTTGTCAGCAAAGTGTTGAAGATCAACTTTATCGAGCTGGCAACGAAAGTAATGCTCGGTCTGCCTGTAGAGAAACCGGAAAAGAATCTCTTCGAACTGGATTATGTGGGAATCAAGGCTTCCCAATTCTCCTTCAACCGCTTGCAGAAGGCCGATCCGGTGTTGGGAGTAGATATGGCTTCTACCGGTGAAGTGGGTTGTATCGGAATGGATACTTCCTGTGCCGTACTCAAAGCGATGCTTTCCGTGGGCTATCGTATTCCGAAGAAGAATATCCTGCTGTCTACGGGAACAATGAAACAGAAAGCCGATATGATGGATGCGGCCCGTATGTTGGTGAATAAGGGATACAAACTCTTTGCAACGGGTGGTACACACAAAACGCTTGCAGAGAATGGAATTGAAAGTACTCATGTCTATTGGCCGAGTGAGGAGGGACATCCGCAAGCATTGGAGATGCTTCATCGCAAGGAGATCGACATGGTAGTCAATATCCCGAAGAATCTGACAGCCGGAGAATTAAGTAATGGGTATAAAATCCGTCGTGCTGCCATTGACTTGAATATACCGTTGATTACGAATGCCCGTCTGGCTAGTGCATTTATCAATGCCTTCTGTACGATGAGTGTGGATGATATAGCTATCAAGAGCTGGGCAGAGTATAAATAAGCAGAATGTTAATGCTTTTGAGAATGATGGTGTGCTGTTGAAATGAAAAAGTAAAAGGTCGCTTCCTGTTATTCGGGAAACGACCTATCCTATTCTTGTAAGATGCAAAGAATATTCTTATCGAAAAATCGAATATATTATTCCGGGCTTTTTTTCATTCTCTTTCTCCACCTCTGAAACCCTCTCATCAAACTTTCCTCTTCCACCGACTCCACCATATTGTACCTTACCACGAATTCATGCATTGACTTTATATACATTACTCCGTTTTTAAACTTATTTTCCAACAGGAACGAATAAAGTTCCGCTTTCATTTCCACCTCAATTTCCTTTTCGATAATAAAGATACTGTCCTGACCGAAATAATTATAAACTTCCGGATTTTTCCCTTGCCTTGGGTTGGGAAGAACAAAACAGATATTTCCAGTCTCTTTCCAGGAGACGCCTTGCGGATGAGGAACGGATAATTGATGCAAGAAGTGATAAATGGGAGTGAGGTGGGAGAGGTGGATTGGAATGGGGAGCCGTGATGGTGGATTGTTATGCGATAGAAGCTCTAAACTTTGTCCGTACCGGACATACATGTACCTTGCCAGATATGGCTTGATGGCAAACGTGACTGTAACCATGGGATTTGAATTTTGAATTGTTGAAATTTGTTGTATACTGATTGCCGCTTCATGCGGCAGATTCCGTCGTGTTTGTTGGAAAAAATCCCATGGGTTACGGGGACGGAATTCTAATTCGGTAAGAAGTTGAAATTCAAATGGTTACATATGCTGGTTTTTCCTTTAAAACCAACGGGCCGTTCCTTTAAAAGGAACGACCCGTTGCACACCGAGGAATGACCTCTTCCTTTTAAAGGAACGGACGGCTCCCTAAAATCCATACTGCAAAGCTATGCCTAATATTCTAATTTTTCAAAATAATAAATAGCGGTAATAGTTATATTATGTAATGAAAAATCATAAAATCCATACATGTTTAATTTACGCGTATGCATATTGGAAATATGTAACAAAAATATACTGATTACTGGAACGTGTATTTTAACTATATTTATTAGATAACGATTCTTAAAGTGGCAAAACATTTTATTCCATTTCTTGTTTCTTGCGTAACAGGCGGAAAAATAGTTCTGAAAAGTAAGGTGAACTTCGTACTTTTACGTCTCAAACAAAAAAAGCAAGATATGAAAACATCAGTGAAACTTATGCTGAATAAGAGCAGGATATTGAATAATGGCAGTTACCCTTTGGTATTCCAGGTGATCCACAATCGGAGAAAAAAGTTACTGTATACAGGCTACCGGGTGAAAGAAGAGGTGTTTGACGAGTCGGAAGGGAAGATCATGAATAGCATATGTTCTACTTTTACTGCTACGGAGATCGTGAAAATGAACCGCGAGCTACGGAAGATGCGGAATCAGATTGATACACGGATCAGGCAGCTTGAGCGGACAAGGGAAGAATTTACAGTGGAGGATATTCTGGCTCAAAATGCTTCTGGTACAGGAAAACCACAGTTTTATTTATTGCGGTATGTCAATGCGCAGATTGAGCGGAAGCAGGAACTGAAGAAAGTGGGGATGGCTGCGGCCTACAAGAGCACCCGCTCGTCGTTGGCAAAATTTATAAGCCGCCCCGATGTGCGGATGTCGGAGGTTGATTTGGGGTTCGTCAGGAGATACGAGGATTTCCTGTATAGTAACGGCGCTTCCGGCAATACGGTAAGTTACTATCTGCGCAACTTGCGCTCTTTGTATAACCAGGCGGTAACGGACGGTTATCATCCCCGTGGCGAATATCCGTTTGCGAAGGCGCAGACCCGCCCGGCGAAAACGGTGAAACGTGCTTTGTCACGGACGGATATGCAGAAGCTGGCGGACTTGAAACTGGAGCATGAACCGGAGCTGGAGTTTGCCCGCGATTTGTATCTGTTCAGCTTTTATGCGCAGGGAATGGCCTTTGTCGATATTGTCCTTTTGAAGAAGGCCGATATTTGCAACGGTGTGCTGACCTATTCCCGTCATAAGTCGAAGCAGCTGATTCGCATAGCGGTGACTCCGCAGATGCAGGGCTTGATTGATAAATACAAGACAGAAAATGAGTATCTCTTTCCGATCATCAGCGGTGAATATGCTTCGGGATACAAACAATACCGTCTGGCATTAGGGCGTATCAACCGCCATTTGAAGAAAATCGCTGTTGCAGCCGACATTAAGGTTCCGTTGACGACATACACGGCGCGTCATACCTGGGCCACCCTTGCCCGTGACTATGGCGCGCCAATTTCTGTGATTAGTGCCGGGCTCGGGCACACGTCGGAAGAAATGACACGTGTTTATTTGAAAGATTTCGATGTGTCCATGCTCAATCAGGTGAACAGCATGGTTACAAACTTGTCCGGGTGGAATGAAAATTTGTAATTTAATCCGTTGAAAATAAGAAAATATGATATTTTTATCTATCTTTGCGACATTGTAATCTATTCCGTAATAGAGATTATATTAAAATCTCTTTGTTGTTTTGAACTGTTTCACGCTGCAAAGTAAGCTTATTTTTTTATAATAGAAATTATCATAAAGTACAAATTTTTATTCATTTTGTACACGTCGCGTGATTATCTCCATAAATGGAGCTGTTTTCGGTCTGGCAGCGTTCCATCAACTGTTTGGCGGTGCATCCGAAATATAGTTTGCAGTGACGGTTGAAGTTGCTTTGCGAATCAAATCCCAATTCTTCAACGGCGTCTTTTATACATACTCCCGGTTCGGTCATTTTTTCGAGTATCCTCTGGTTCTTTTGTTTCAGCATCCATTGTTTGGCCGTCATTCCGAACACTTCGTTGAATTTGGAAAAGAAGCGGCTTCTTCCCAGGTTCGATAGTGAGATGAGCTGTTCTATATTATCCACTTTGGTATGGTTACGCATGACAAAATCCTTGAAGTCTATTTCTTTTCCGATGACAGGATGAAATAATACTGCAATCTCCTGCTTTTCATAAAATCCGCGCAAGAGAAAGAAAAATTCCCGTTGCATCAGGTTGTGCAGGTGTGCACAACTCATCCCGCTCTTGATACAGTGGGTCAGCACTTCGAGGAATGGTGTCAGCGGGTAGTGTATTTTAGTAGGTGCAAAGTCATATTCAATGTTGTTGCATATATCTGACAAGGACTGCAATATGAGCTTGTCACAGTTTACTTCGGGCATATCGAAAAACATGGAGAGCAGGCTTGAACCGGTTTCCGCAATTCCTTTCAGCCGTGAAGAACGGGGGATCAACACCATCTCTCCGGCATGAAACAGCCTGTTTTGGAACTGGTTGCAAGTAATAGTGAAATCCCCCTTTAGAAAGAATAGAAGATAATTCTTGCTTGTATTGTCTTCCTCAAATTCAGTGTTCCCGCCGAATTCAAGATACTTGAATCCGGTTTCAATCGTTGTCATGTAGTTTTGGCACGACAGGTGTTCTTCGATGTACAGCAGTTCGCTTTTCATAAGTTTTGATTCCATGGCAATAACTGTTTTTATTGTTTGGTCTGTTAGTTATCTGTTTGTTTCACAATTGTTTCAGTATCCGTATTTTTAATTAGTTATATATCAGAATATTATTTTCTGTTTTGTTTGCTATGATTCATTTTCTCATGATACTGAAACGTTGCATGGTTGTTTTATGTGATATAAGTCATTGATAAATAGATGTTTATTGTTTATATACTTTTTTGCATCTCTATTACGGAATAGAGATGCAAGAAAAGCAATAATAAATAATAAGATGACATGAAGAAATATCTATGTTTAATTGGAGTCTTGGGAGTACTCCTTTGTAATACGGCCAACTCTTATGCCCAGAAAATTGCAGTAAAGAGCAATTTGCTTTATGACGCTACTACTACAATGAACTTGGGTTTGGAAGTAGGGTTGGGCAAGAAATGGTCTCTCGATTTATCCGGGAATTATAACCCCTGGAAGTTTGATGATGAAACGCGTCTGCGCCATTGGGGCGTGCAGCCGGAACTCCGCTACTGGCTATGTGAGAAATTCAACGGTCATTTTTTAGGTCTGCACGGACATTACGCCAAATACAATGTGGGTGGAATGTCATTCTTGAGTGATAACATGGAACGTCACCGCTATCAGGGACATTTGTGGGGCGGCGGAATATCCTATGGTTATCAGTGGTTGCTCGGCAACCGCTGGAGCATGGAAGCTGTACTTGGAGTCGGATATGCCCGGCTGGATCACTCCAAATATCCCTGTGCCACATGTGGAACCGTTCAGAAAAGTGAAAAGAAAAACTACTTCGGCCCGACAAAGGCTGCAGTGAGTATCATATACATTATAAAATAGGCTGATGATGAAAAGAATCTGTATATACATGGCTTTGGGATTGCTGGGCGCATTTTCCGCCCATGCCCAGGAGATAAATATCGGACATACCGTTGCCCGGAAAATAAGCGACGACAAAGTGGAAGTCTCATTCAGTATGGATTGCAGCACGCTGCGTCTTCCTTCACGCCGGCAAATGATAATCACTCCCTTGATAATCAGCCGGTCGGAAAGCGATACGCTTGCCCTGCCTTCAGTTTGCATTGCAGGCAGAAACCGTTATCGCATGAACAAGCGGAAAGAAAACTTATATGGTAAAGAACCGGTGGCGGGAGAGGGACAGGAAATGATTCGTTTTAACAGGAAACGGGATATGCTGTTGGAATATAACGAAACAGTTCCGGCACGGGAGTGGATGTCCGGAGCACGTGTCGAGATATTCCGTGAATTGCAGGGATGCGCAGGTTGCGGAGAAGCACTGGGTAATGCCCCCGTTGCGGAGCTTCCTGTATTCAAAGAGGTGGTGGAACGCCCGAATCTGCAAATAATGGTGGCACAGGCAGAGGAGAAACGCCGTTCTTTCACCCGCAGTGCTTGTCTTAATTTTAAAGTGAACCAGTCGGCATTGCTTGCCGATTATATGAATAATCCTTCCGAACTGGCTAAAATCTATTCGTCCATTGATTCTATCCGTGAAGACAATAATTATCGTATTGCCCGGATTAAGATAGTGGGTTATTCGTCACCGGAAGGCAGTTATGACGCCAATGCGCGCCTTTCCGGACAACGCGCGAAAGCGTTGGAACAAAACCTGAAACATGCCTATAAGCTGGACGACGATATGATAGAGTGCCGTTCGGTGCCGGAGAACTGGGAGGGACTGGCTGCATGGCTGCGCGAATACCGTCCTTCCTATATGCAGAAAGTGCTTGATATTATCGGGCAGACTCCCGAACCGGATGCACGCGACGCGAAGATAAAAGCTATTGACGGCGGAAAAATCTATAATGCCTTGCTGCAGGAGGTATATCCGAAGCTGCGCCTGGTGGAATATACGGTCAGCTATACGGTGGTTCCGTTCTCCGTGGAGCAGGGACGGGAAATCATCAAGACGCGTCCCGATAAGATGAACCATAATGAGATGTATCAGGTCGCAGTCAGCTACGGTGAAGGTTCGGACGAATACAACAGGATTATCCGGATGATTGCCGACCGCTTTCCAGATGACAGGATAGCTGGCAACAACGCCGCTATCGTAGCGTGGGAAATGGGGGATTACGATGCGATGCGGATGTACCTGAAACGTCTGGAAGGCATAAAAACCGAATGATATAATCTGAAACTTATACTTGGTAATTAACATTTTAGTATTCATTAAATTTTAAAACAATGAAATTGGACAAATCTTTTTTAACGCTGTTTGTCGGACTGGCGATGGCAGCATGTAGTAATGATGAAGAGATGACGACAGGCGGACAAAATCAGTTGCCGGTGGACGGCAGGGAGGCTTATATGTCCGTGTCTGTGGCAATGCCTAAAAGTACGGGAACACGTGCTCCGGGAGAAGACCATGGCAGTACGGAAGAACAGAAAGTCGACAAAGTGCTTCTCGCGTTGTTTGATGCATCGGACGTTTGCTTGGAAACGAAGATATTGGATGTAACCGACTATATCCTGAATGTAGGTGGCGCTGATAAGTCAGGGTATGACGGAAAAGCATTCAAAGTTCCTTCCGCTACCGCCAAAGTGCTGGCAGTAGTCAATCCGAGCGACAAGTTCTCGGCAGCCTGTGTGGTTTCTGCTTCCTGGACTGTCATCAATGGTGCTGTGGAACAGACACTTGAAGAAGTGACTGGAGCAACAAAGGACAACTTTATGATGATTAATGCCGGTGACAATGCAAACCCGGCTGCCGGAGCGCTGGTAACAGCCAATGTGAAAGTGGTTGACGGAACGACTTATGCTGACGCTACAGCGGCAATGGCTGCCGCCGAGGGAGACCGTTCGGTGATTCGTGTAGATCGTGTTGTTGCCAAAGTTTCTTTAGGAACAAATCCGGGCGGTGTCACGGTTCCTGCCGGAGTAACTTGTACATTCGGTAACTGGGCATTGAATGTCACTAACAAGAGTATGTTTCCTTATTCTGAAATAGTAATGCCTGCCGGAGGCTCTGCCGATGCGGATTACAGAAAAGACCCGAACTATGCATTGGCAGGATTCAATGTATCGCAGTTCAATTATTTGAAGGTTGCCGCGGACGGCAGTTTGCCAGCCGATTTTTCTTCCATGACAGACAGTAAATATTGTCTTGAAAATACAATGGCTGACGACGCACAAACCCAGGCACAGACTACGGCTGCCGTGGTAAGTGCAGTTTATACTCCTAATTCATTTACAGCAGGTGAAAGCTGGTTCCGCCTTTTGGGTGTCACTTACAAGACTTTGGATGATTTGCAGGCAGTATATAATGCTGCAAAAGCGGCGGCTGCACCTGATGCGGCACAAGCACAGACAATCATTCTTTGTGACCAGTTCCATGCCCGTATCTCTGCGGCTGCTACTGCACAAGGCAAGACTGTCGGCGCTGATTTTGCCACTGTTACTATCGCTGAACTGGACGCTGTCGCGAACGGTGGTGAATACTCCAAGCCTGATGCAACAGCCCGTGAAACCGTAGGTGTGGAATATTTCCAGAAAGGTGTCTGCTATTATAATATCCTGATTCGTCATGACGACGCAATCACAGGAACAATGGCATTGGGCAAATACGGTGTCGTACGTAACAACTGGTACACATTGACTATCAACAGCGTGAAGCAACCGGGTACTCCCTGGATTCCTGATACCACGGATCCTACTGACCCTGCAAAACCGGGTGAGAATGATGATGACGCTGAAGCGTATCTCTCTGTGAATATTACAGTAAATCCATGGACTACCTGGAGCCAGGGAGTGGATTTGTAATGACAACTATATCGGGCTAAAATAACAATTTAAATTATAAGAAGGCGTTATGATACGGCGCAGGTTGTCTTATGACGCCTTCTTTTTTCCTCTTTTCGTTTTTATCAGGCCGGCGGAGGCTTATTTCCGTGAATCAGGACCTTGATATGAAAAACTTGATATAAACAGGTCCTGCCATACAGACAAGTCTGGACACTTGTCCATTAAAGCAGATTATTCGGAGAAAAGCACCCTGTGCTTTTCCACACCATATATGAAATTAAAAAAATAAATAGAATCATAGATTATGAGAAAGATAATGAAAACAAAGGGTGGCGTCCGACGGATGAGTTGTGGAAGTTGCCTGTTATTATTGCTTGTACTCTTTTCCTGCACATCCATAAATGAGACACTACCGGAATGTCAGTTGTATGTCAGTTTCCGGTATGACTATAACATGGAATTCAGCGATGCTTTTGCGGCTCAAGTGAATCGTGTCGACGTGTTTGTATTCGACAAAGACGGCATGTTTGTCATGAAGAAGAGCGAGCAGGGGGAAAGCCTGGGCAGTGGCAGCTACAGAATGCAGTTACAACTGCCAATTGGGGAATACCGGATAGCCGCTTGGGCGGGAGTGAGCGATGACTTTGAAATGCCGGAACTGGTTGCCGGGAAATCAACATTGGAAGACTTGACCGTAAGAATGAAACGGGAAGAGTCATTGGTTCACGATAAAGCCCTGGAACCTCTTTGGTATGGCGAGGTGAAGACTGTCGACTTTACCGGCAGACAGGAACAGACGGAAATGGTCTCTCTGATAAAGGATACCAATAAATTCCGATTTATCCTGCAAAAATCCGGGCCGGGAGAGGAACTGGATATGAATGACTGCCTGTTTGAGATTCGTGCTGACAACGGATATTACGACTGGAATAATGACTTGTTGGATGACGACATGATTAGTTATCAGCCCTATTATCTGGAAAAAGTGGAGGATGTTGGCATTGTGGCGGAAATGAATACCATGCGCCTGCTCGAACATAAAAAGGTATACCTGACGCTTACGCGCAAGTCGGATGGCAAGGAACTGATGAAGGTTGACCTGATACCCTACCTGCTGCTTACAAAAATGGAAGGGCACAATATTCCGGCGCAGGAGTACCTCGACCGTCAGAGCGAGTATGCGATTGTCTTTTTCTATAATCCGGAATTATTGAATTTCCTTTCCACGAAGATTGTGATTAACGGCTGGACTATCTGGTTGAAAGGTGAAGATCTCCGATAAATAAACAAAGATTGATGAATATGAGATATAAAGGTTATATATGGTGGGCGTGGCTGCTGTTGTTTTTATTTTCCTGCGCGGAAAGTGAACAGGCTGTTGATCCGGTAAATCCCGGAGAAGTGCGGATGAGTATGAATATCAGCACACGTGCCACGAATGATCCGGAAGTGCTGAACGCGAACGAAACCCGTATCAGCCGCCTACGCATCTATGTCTTTGACGGTACATCACTGGACAAGATGTATTACTGGCAAGGGCTAACCGCTACTGCCGGGACTTATGCCACTCCGGTTTTTACGGTGAAAGCCGCTACCGGGAAAACATTATATGCCATTGTAAATGAACCTGTAGATATGGATACTCGTGCTATATTGGAAGCTGTAGATCACCCGGATGACTTGGTGGACGTGCAGTATCAAATGGCGGACTACTTGTCTACAAAGACCAATGTGGTGGAATACACTAAAGAGTACTGTCTTCCCATGTATGGAGAACTGGCAGGAGTGGATGCGGCGGAAGGCACTACGCAGACAGTCAATATGCGTGTGGACCGTTCGGTGGCACGTGTGGATGTCTATATGCGGAAAGAAGCAGGAAATTGGGAGGAGGTTCTGATGCCCGGCACATTAGTCGTGCAGGGAGTTTCCAAAACAGGATTTATATCTCCTCAAAAGATCGGTAATTATTCGTCTTCCGCCCTCAATATACTGTCGAGAAAGACAGCCGGTGACATTCCGGAAGAAACTTCTCCGGAAGACAAGGGAAAATTGGCTTACTCTTTTTATATTCCTGAAATGGATTGCAAGGATAGTAAACTGAATATAGGTATCGATGACTATGATATGATAGAGTTGGGCGGGGATGCGAATAATTCGGGCGGAACTCCTTTAGAGAAATTGGAGCGTAATCATGTCTATCAGTTGTTATGCCGTTTTATGACAAAATCACTTTCATTAGAAATGCGTATACTTGATTGGGAAAATGTGGAAATTACCGGGGATATTGTAGGAACTGACTTTGATACGGACAGGACGGAAATAACACTGATTAAGGATATTGTCGATCCGGTGAAACTGGTGAAAGTGGACTGCCGTACTACGGGACGCTTACGAATCAGGGCATTGAAATCGAATAAGACGGATTTGATGTCAATAACTGATTTGCAACTGTATTGTAATGGAATAACGGAAACGGATAAACTGGCGGATAATAGTGGTATTTATGACCTCACTGCCGCGCAAACAATGAATTTTTATTGTAGCACCGGCAGTGTTCCCGCTAATTATGAAGGTGGCTTTATCGAAATTTCATCCGATAATGTGCATGTGAAATACATTCCTATCCGTTCATTGGACAGGTTTACTCCATTGGACACGGAAGGAACCGCCAACAGCTATATAGCAGATAGAGGTGCGGCTTCTTATTCTTTCACGGCAACCGTAATGGGAAACGGAGCGGACGGTATTATAGATGAAGGAAAGTTTGAAAACGCCATGGGGCATATTTTGACGAAAGCTACAGGCGCGAATATTCATCCTTTATCGGCAAGATTGCTTTGGCAGGATACGGACGAATTGGTGGAACAGGTAGCTTTGGTTGACGGTAGGGTTCAGGTGAAAATGGGACGAAGCCGTGGAAACGCATTGATAGCTGTATATGATAAGGCGGATCCTAATGCGGAGGACGCGAAAGTGTTGTGGAGTTGGCATCTTTGGTGTACGGCTATTCCCAAAATATTGGAATTTTCAGTGTCCGAATACACGGGGAACGAATATAAAGTGATGGACCGTAATCTTGGTGCTATCACTTCTGCACCCGGTTTAGGAACTACCGAGGGCTTGCATTATCAATGGGGGCGTAAAGATCCGTTTGTCGGCTCTTTGACATATGATGGTAAAGCGACTGCATTATATAATGTAAGGAGTTCCGGTGTTCGTATAAAATTTAATGTTTATCAGGATCCTAATAAAGATAGAATACCGATCAGTGTAGGGCAGGCTATAAGCGGACCGGATACTTGTTATATTAGAGTCAACCTCGATGCTCCTTGGTGCGAGACGGATGAGACGATGTATTTATGGGGCAATCCGGAAGGTACCCATAATTATCCGCAAATTAATTATCCAAGTTCAACCATAAAAACGATTTATGATCCTTGTCCTGTGGGTTATAAGGTACCTCCGGCTGATGTCTTTAAGATGTTATCCCGCAAGGATCAGAATAAAGATGGAGTTACCTGCTATTTCGACGGAGCAGGAAAGGATGATAACAAGCTGATTTTTTTACCGCAGACTTATCATCTAACTTGGACAGGTAGTATGCAAAAAATAGGAATCTATGGGACTTCATCTACTATGATGGGTAAGTCTTACAGCGAAAATCGTTATGTATATTTTCTCGTTTTCGAAGACTTCTCTCGTTTTGAATGTCCTTATATGTTGGGAGCTACGACCACTCCTTCATCCATACGTTGTGTAAAAGAATAAGTTCCCAATATTATAATCTTTAATTTGAATAGAATGAAAATGGTGATACAACAAATATACTGTGTTTTGGCTAAGAGGTGGTTGGTCGCTTTGTGTATATTAGGCTGCCTGCTATTAGAGAGTTGTAATGATGCTAACCGAATAGAGAGGCTTGATATTTCTCAAAGAAATGTGGTCCAATTATCTATTCCGGATGCAAAATCAGTACAGGTACGCAGTGTGGCAAATGAACCGGAGTGTATGATTAATGGTTTGCAAGCCTTTGTATATAATGATACTCATACGTCATCTCCTGTGTATTATCAAGAAGGTAAAAGCGGAGAACTCTCTTTTCTGTTCGGCAATGGGACTGCATCGCCCATAGTGACTTTAAAAAATTATATTCCGCAAAACGGAGATCGTGTTTATATGGTTTGTAACCTGACGAATCGTACTTCTGTATCCGGAGAAGGTGATTTCCTTATAGCTAAAACGGTTAGTGAGGAACAGTTAAGAAATTATGCCAGCCAAGGATTGATGAAGGGCTTTTCCAGTCTGAAAAGTGAAGGACGGACTATTCCGATGTATGGGTGGATAGAGTGGAATGAAGCGGCAACATCCAATATATGTTTGATGACCCGGTGTTTGGCAAAAATTACAGTGGATGCAGATGCACAAAGTTTGTTTCCTGATAAAGTGGTTTATTGGGAATGGAGAAATCTGAATTATTCGGATTTCACATTAGATAGTGGGTATAAGGGGGGGATTTATCAAGGTAGTATCAACGAAAGCGGCATTTCAGAAAAGCATGACTTACTATCCGCCACAACTCCTGTTGATGCGACGAAAGGGTTGGTGAACAGCTATTATCCTTTGGAATATAAACATTCCATTAATGCTTTGGGAAATGAAGTGGATGAGAAAACATTTTCCAAAGATCGGGCAATGCTGCTTCTTACGGTTCAAAATCCGGATGGTTCGGATAAGGAATATTACCGTTTAGATTTTTGGGATAAAGAAACGGGGAAATATTTAGATATAGTACGAAACCATTCATACCGCTTTCATATTACAAAATTGAAGAGTAAAGGATATAGCTCCGTGCAGGAAGCGAGTTTAAATCCGGGAAGTAATATTGAATATACTATAACCGCTTCAGATAATTGGTCGCAAGGTTTCGGTTCGAACGGACAATATTTGGTGAAAGTGGATAGAGAGAGAATTGAACTACTGGAAGCTGGTATAAGAGATCCGGTAACAATGGTGAAAATCGAGTTGCAAGCTGATGATACGGATAATGTGAATTTAGATGATATCACTACTCGTAAAGTCCGTATTGTTCACTCTGAAAATACTTTAATTCCTCCGTATTTTATGTCTTTATATTATAGTGTGGATAATCAAAACTTGGTGGAGGTAAAATGGGAAGATGAATCCTCTGATAATGTGGTGAATCTTCCACAAGGTAGCAATGTCTATTGGATTTATTGCAAGGTACCAGTGAGTTCTATTTCATCGATATGGGATATATCTCTGGAGATAACTATAGGCAATATTGTGAAAAACGTCCCTGTCTATTTCATACCTCATTCAAAGGCTATTGCTATTGATGAAGACGGTCCGGCGAATAGCTTTATAACTCCGGTAACGTATGGCGTTTATTCGTTTGATGCTACGGTGATAGGAAATGGAGCGGAAGGAATTGTCAGTGAGACGAGGGAAATTAGCGATATGTTATCGGGAAATGTAATATTACATGGAAAGGATATAGTCGAAAATCACTTTAAAGATGCGTTAGGAAATGATATTTCAGTTTCTAAAAATGCAACAATAGATCCTAGTTCTGCAAAACTAATTTGGCAGGATAATGAAAATCTTATTTCGCAAGTAGCATTTAATTCTGTTACCAAAAGGGTTGAATTTTTGAGTAATGGTGCAGGAAATGGAATTATTGCAGTTTATGATAAATCAGATCCGAATGCGGAAGATGCCAATGTACTTTGGAGTTGGCATGTTTGGTGTACGGAAGTTCCGGAGGTTATAGAGTTAGGGTTACCCACTAATGGGGAGACTTATAGCGGAAAGCGCTATAAAATACTGGATCGAGATTTAGGAGCAACAACAACTACTCCCGATGAATTAACAACGCGTGGTTTAGGATATCAATGGGGGCGAAAAGATCCGTTTATTAATTCTGTTTCTTTTGAAAACGAAGATGATGCTCCTATATATAATATACGTGGCAGTAATTTGGAATTAAAAAAAGAAAAAAGAACAGAAGCTATGACATTGGAATATGTAACACAGCATCCGGATGTTTTTATTAAAGGTTTAGAAACTAGTAATAATTTTACTGATTGGCTTTATAGCTCGTTTACTGATAACTATGGGAATCAATATTTGTGGGGAAACCCTTATTCAGCTTTTACTATTAAAAATATTAAAACTTTTAAAACGATTTATGACCCATGCCCTGCAGGATATAAAGTGATTCCGCAGGATGTGTATGCAGTCTTTTTAAAGAATCCTATTGTATATGATGTGTTTGATGATTATGGTGAGCTAGCTAGAAGAATTAGGATGGAGGACTTTTATTTACCTACATATACACAACATGGAGTATTTATGCATTATGGAGGAATTGACACTAATAAAAGAATCTACTTTATTTATGGTGGTCTTCGTTATGGACGTTTTAATGGAAACCCTCAAAATGTGAAACTAGGTCGTTATGCAGGGCATATGAGTGCAACAAATCAGGGTTGGGGATCAACATCTAGTTCAGCAAAAGCATTTGTAGCAAATCCTAATGTTATAGATCTCAATTTTGGATATGTGGTATCTACTGATCTGACGGTAGATCGTGCATCTGCAGCAGCTATCCGTTGTGTCCGTGATAAATAAATATATCAATCATTTAAATATGAACTTATGAACAAATCAGAATTAATCAAAGAAGTAGCCCTCAAAGGCCAGTTAAGTTTTAGAGAGGCTGCCAATGCGGTAGATGCAATGATTGAAACCATTGCGGAAACAATGCAAAAAGGAGAGAATATCACTTTGGTCGGTTTCGGAAGCTTTGTCATCCAAGAGCGTAAAGCGCGTAACGGACATAATCCGTCTACGGGTGGGAGCATGTTGATTCCTGCTAAGAGGCAAGTGAAGTTTCGTCCGGGCAGTAAAATGAAGTTTGATAAGTAAATTTTTAATATAAAAAGTATGAAAAAGAAAATTATTGCAGTTGCATTGATATTGTCGTCAGTTTGCGCAATGGCTCAACAAAAGGAAAACCGTGATGATAACGGTAAAAGGCTCCGTGGTCCGTATGAAACGAACAGTTTTTGGAGTAACTGGTATATTGGTGTAGGCGGTGGTATTAATATTTACGAAGGTGAATATGATAACAAAACATCCGTAGGTAACCGTATTGCTCCGGCATTGGATGTTTCGTTGGGCAAGTGGATTACTCCTTCTTACGGAGTCCGTCTGCAATATTCGGGTTTGAAAGCTAAAGGACTGACAGGCGAAGACGGAATGTATGCTAAAGCTGCACACCGTGGTTATTACAAAGAAGAATTTAATGTTTCCAATCTCCATGCGGACTTTATGTGGAACTGGTCTAACGGCTTCATCGGTTTCAATGAAAAGCGTGTTTGGAATGTTATTCCTTATGTAGGGTTCGGCTGGGCACGTTCATGGGGAAACAGCACCCATGATAATGAGATTGCTGCGAATATCGGTATCCTGAATACTTTCCGCTTGGGAAAACGAGTTGATTTGACTTTGGAAGGTCGTCAGATGATTGTCAAGGAATGTTTTGACGGAACAGTGGGAGGAAGCAAAGGTGAAGGCATGAGTTCTGTCACACTCGGATTGAGTGTGAAGTTGGGTAAAACGCGTTTCGACCGTGTCAGGAAAGTGGCCCCGGCTGATTATTCGTCTTATAATGAACGTATTAACGAGCTTCGTGCCAAAAATCATACGTTGAGCTCCGAAGCACAACGTCTTGCTGCCGAACTGGAAGCTGCCAGAAATCGGAAACCGGAAGTGGTGAATGAATCGAAAGTGACTGCTTCGCCGGTAGCCCTGTTCTTTAATATCGGCAAGGCTACCTTGGACAAGAAGGAGCTTACTAATCTTGAGTTTTATGTGAACAACGCCGTCAAGGCGGATAAGAACAAGACTTTCACGCTGATTGGTTCGGCGGACAGTGCTACGGGCAGTAAGGAACTGAACCAGCGTTTGAGTGAACAACGTATGGAATATGTGTACAATTTATTAGTCGAAAAGTATAAAATTTCCCCTGAACGTCTCGTGAAGAAAGCGGAGGGCGATACGAACAATCGTTTCAGTGAACCTGAATTGAACCGTGCCGTAATCGTCGAATAATAGTTTTATTTCATTTCAAGGTTATTTAAGGCAACGTTGCGGGGCTGCCTGTTTTTCCTCCTACGTCGGAGTTGAAGTCACTTTGTCGTTACAAGGTAGGCGTAAACCGGTAGTAACTGGTGGCCCTTTGCAATGTTGTTGTTTGAAAAGAAAGAATATGATTTTATATAATAGTTTGTTTGCGAAAACTTTCCGAAACAAGAGACGGCAGCAGCATTATTTCATGATTTTTGGTATCTGTTTCACCCGCTACAAGTATCTGGAAGTGTGGGAGGATATGGAACTTCGAATTCATGAACGGCAGTATCTTGAATGTTTCTTATTGGCATTAGTACCCGCAATGCTGCTTTCGCTATTATTTTCATGGTGGTTTATGTTGCTGGCATTATTCAATTATCACTTGCTTTATTGGGGTGAGAGATGGCTCGGACATCATTCCACATTTGATTGGGAGGCATTGGAACATTGTGGTGATACACTTTACTTGAGAAAACGGAAATCTTGTGCTTGGAAGAAGTGGTATGGAAAGAAAACGTTGCCACCTTCGGAATGGGATGATGATTAAAAAATTAGTAGAGAATCTTAGAGAGATTGGAACTCAAACAAAAAAAAATTTTTTAATGAAAAGGAAATTTATAGCTGAAATGGTGGGCACCATGGTGCTTGTCTTAATGGGATGCGGTGCTGCTGTATTGAATGGCGGTGCGACATCGGTAGCCGCTGTGTTGACGATTGCTTTCGCGTTCGGTTTGTCGGTGGTGGCAATGGCGTACACAATCGGTCCTGTTTCGGGTTGTCATATCAATCCGGCCATCACCATCGGCGTTTGGCTGAATGGCGGACTGTCGGTAATGGAAGCCGGTGTGTATATCGTAGCGCAAGTGACGGGCGGAATACTTGGCTCTGCATTGTTGTGGGTGATTACCGGCACAATGGGGATAGAAGGTACGGGAGCCAACGGTTTTGAAGAGCCGTATCTGCTGGCTGCATTTGTTGCCGAGGCGGTGTTTACTTTCATCTTTGTGCTTACTGTGCTGGGCACTACCGACCGGGATAATGGCAGTCCTCATTTTGCAGGGTTGGCTATCGGATTGACTTTGGTCTTGGTGCACATTGTATGTATTCCCGTTACGGGGACGTCGGTTAATCCTGCCCGTAGCATTGGCCCGGCATTGTTTGCCGGTGTGGAGGCTATCAGCCAGCTCTGGCTGTTTATTGTGGCTCCGATTGTCGGTGCGGTGGTAGCTGTGCCTGTCTGGAAAACAATAAAAGGAAATTAATTGTTTCATTTCATGATTTTGTGAGAATAGAAAAAGATGTAGGTTTTTCCCATATAGTATAATGAATGAGTTTAATGGCCTATATCCTTAAATGCCGCTGTGAAGCGACTCATTTCCCCAAGAGAATCCATGCCCCTGCCATTTTTTTTATATAATAGTAGCATAGGAAAAATGGAATCATGGGTTCTACGCTGCCTGTGAAGGTAGACTATTGTTTGTTTTGTTTGTGTGGTGCATCTTCTTCCCGGTGGGGAAGAAGGTGCACTTTTTGTTTCCGTTTTTTTTGTAATTTTAGACATTTTGGAGTAACTTGCGCACTTATTTAAAAAAACAGGAGAATAACAGGTATGGATAATCATGTTGTAATAATGGCTGGTGGCATAGGGAGTCGCTTCTGGCCGATGAGCACTCCGGAATGTCCTAAACAATTTATTGATGTAATGGGATGTGGCCGGTCGCTGATTCAGTTGACGGCAGATCGTTTCGACGGTGTTTGCCCTAGGGAAAATATGTGGGTCGTAACTTCTGAAAAATACATTGATATTGTTCGGGAGCAGTTGCCGGAAATTCCGGAAAGTAATATTTTGGCGGAGCCTTGTGCGCGCAATACTGCGCCCTGCATTGCTTTTGCTTGCTGGAAGATCAAGAAAAAACATCCGAATGCTAACATTGTAGTAACTCCTTCGGATGCATTAGTCATTGATACGGGAGAATTCCGTAGAGTGATGGAGAAAGCCCTTCGTTTCACAGATGATGGCAGCGCCATTGTAACGATAGGTATCCGGCCAACTCGTCCGGAAACCGGATACGGATATATTGCTGCTGCCGATCAGCTCCAGACAGATAAAGAAATTTACACCGTAGATGCATTTAAGGAAAAACCGGATAAAGAGACTGCCGAAAAGTATCTGGCAGAAGGCAATTTCTTCTGGAATGCGGGAATCTTTGTATGGAATGTGCGTACTATCACTTCCGTGATGCGTGTATATGCTCCGGGCATCGCACAAATTTTCGATCGCATTTTCCCCGATTTCTATACAGAGAAAGAAAATGAAACGATCAAGAAGTTATTCCCTACTTGCGAAAGCATTTCTATCGACTATGCAGTGATGGAGAAAGCACAGGAGATTTATGTACTTCCCGCTTCTTTTGGCTGGTCAGATCTAGGTACATGGGGAGCACTTCGCGGTTTGCTTCCACAGGATAAGTCTGGAAATGCAACCGTAGGAACCGATATCCGTTTGTACGAAAGCAAAAATTGTATTGTGCATGCCAGCGAAGAAAAACGAGTAGTCATTCAAGGCTTGGATGGATATATCATTGCAGAGAAAGATAACACATTATTGATCTGCAAGTTGGAAGAAGAGCAAAGAATTAAGGAATTCTCGAAATAAATTTTATTTCGAGAATTGATATTCATGTGGTGTCATTCTTGTCATTCGCTTAAAGAACTTCGAGAAAAAAGAAGGATTAGGGAAGTTCAACTCATCAGAAATTTGATAAACAAGCAGATTGCTATGTTTTAGCAATACTTTAGCTTCTAATATAATGGACTGGTTTATCCAGTCCATTACTGTTTGTTGACTGGTTTGGCGGATGATAGTATTAAGATAACGAGGAGTGAGACATAGCTTATCCGCATAAAAACTAACATTGCGTTCTCTCTTACTATAAGCATTGACTAAAGAAATGAAACGCTGGAAAATCTCTTCCTGATGTGTCTGACAACTTTGTTCTTTTTGATTGTTGTTTTTGACAAGATACTCTATATTGCACAAAAGACTGATTAGTAGATATTGAATAGCTTCCCGTCGGAACGTTGGTTCTTGTAATATATTCCATATTAAAGCAAAGTAACTCTTAAACAAGTCGTATTCATGTGGGGTCAGAGATAATATGAGATTTTTCTGTAACTGTGAAAGATGAGTGAAGAAATTGTCTTTTCCGGCTATAGAAAGAAATTCTGCGTCCATGCCTACCATCTGCATATCAAAATCCGGAGAGACTTCTATAATCTGAAGAATGGAATTCGGAACAATTACTAATAGCTTGTCCGGCTGAAAAGTTTCTTCTATCAGGTTGATTAATACGCGTGCATATCCCTGTTTGATGACTGCGATACGTCCCTCTTTGATACGGTAAGGTTGATCCACTGTGATAAGATTGGATTCTATTTTGGCGAAGCTGTTTACGAATCCGAAATGCGGAGATATAAAACGAAATTCGTTAAATCGGACGACATCCGGATTTACTAAGATTTCGAGACCTATGTTCAATGGTATTTTCTTTTCCATTTCTATCTGTTTTTCCGCCAAAGATAATAAAAATCAGCAAATAGCCTTTTATTCTTTCTCTTTATCGAACTATTGGAACATTTTTACTAACTATCGGAATGTGAATGTATTTTTGAAACCTCTATCTTTGTCCTTTGAAGAAATTAAAGAAATGATGTGTATGAAAAGAATGTTTTTCAGTTTCTCCTTTTTATTGTTTGTATCGGGAATAAATGCGCAGATAACGTTGGAAGAATGTCAACGGAAGACGCAGGAAAATTATCCGTTGGTACATCAGTATGGTCTGGTGGAGAAAACAAAGGAATATAATCTTGAGAATGCGGCAAAAGGATATTTGCCACAGTTTGCCCTTTCGGCTAAAGCTTCTTATCAGAGTGATGTAACAGAAATTCCGGTGAAGCTTCCCGGAGTGGATTTGAAAGGACTGCCGAAAGATCAGTATCAGGTGATGTTGGAGTTACAACAGAAAATCTGGGATGGCGGAGGAATCCGGATGCAGAAGAAACAAACGACTGCGGAAGCGGAGATAGAGAAAGAAAAGCTGAATGTGGATATGTATGCGCTGAATAGTCGTGTAAATGACCTTTATTTTGGAATTCTTTTGTTGGACGAGCAGCTGAAACAGAATGCATTGTTGCAAGATGAACTGGAAAGAAATTATCGCCAGATTGCTGCCTACGTAGAAAATGGCATTGCCAATCAGTCCGATTTGGATGCTGTGAAAGTGGAACAGCTGAACACAAAGCAGAAAAGAGTAGAACTGGTTTCATCGCGTATGGCATATTTGAAGATGCTTTCACTTCTGGTAGGAGAGAAGTTGCCACAGGAAACGGTTTTGGAGAAACCTGTTCCTCATGAGGTTTCGGCTGTCAGTGAGATTCGTCGCCCGGAATTGTCTTTGTTTAATGCGCAAGGAGTCGGATTACAAGTACAGGAGAAAGCTTTGAATGTGCGTCATCTTCCACAGTTCGGATTGTTTGTGCAGGGAGCTTATGGAAACCCCGGATTGAATATGCTGAAAAATGAATTTTCTCCTTACTATATTGCGGGTGTTCGCCTTTCATGGAATTTCGGTAGTTTGTACACCTTGAAGAATGACCGGAAGGTAATTGAAAATAAACGCCGGCAATTGGATAATAACCGGGATGTATTTCTTTTTAATACAAGATTGGAGATGACACAACAGGATCAGGCCATCCAATCATTGGAAAAGCAAATGCAGGATGATGATGAGATTATCCGTTTGCGTACCAATATTCGCAAATCGGCAGAAGCCAAAGTGGCGAATGGAACATTGACGGTGACCGAGATGCTTCGGGAATTGACCAATGAGAGTCTGGCACGTCAGTCGAAAGCGTTGCATGAAATTCAACGGTTAATGGGAATTTATCAATTGAAATATACTACGAATGATTAATATAACTTCTTTAGATATGGAACGAATGACAAAGATAGGAATGGTTGGAGTGGCATTGATAATGTTGGCTGCTTGTGGTAAGGGAATACCCAGCTATGATGCAACCGGCACGTTTGAAGCCACAGAAGTGATAGTCTCTGCCGAAGCTGCCGGAAAGTTGTTGCGACTGGAGGTAGAAGAGGGGACAAGACTGAAAGCAGGTGAGGAGATTGGACTGGTGGATACGGTGCAATTGCATTTGAAGAAATTACAACTGGAGGCCAGTATGAAATCTGTGGAAAGCCAACGTCCGGATCTTGCTAAACAGATAGCTGCTACCAAACAGCAAATAGTAACAGCTGAACGTGAAAAGAAACGCGTGGAAAACCTGCTTGCCGCTGGAGCGGCGAATCAGAAACAGTTGGACGACTGGGATGCACAAGTCAAATTGCTTGAAAGGCAGCTTGTCGCACAGGAATCATCATTGCAGAATAGTACAAATAGCCTGATAGAACAAGGAAATTCGGTTGCCATACAAGTTGCACAGATGGAGGATCAGTTAGCTAAATGTCATGTCCAGTCGCCTATCGAAGGTACAGTATTGGCAAAATATGCAGAAGCCGGTGAATTGGCGGCGATAGGTAAACCGCTGTTTAAAGTGGCTGAAGTGGATCGCATGTATTTGAGGGCTTACATTACCTCCGAACAGTTGTCGCAAGTGAAACTGGGAGATGAGGTAACTGTGTATGCCGATTATGGAAACTCGGAGCAGAAAGCTTATCCGGGGGTAGTGACCTGGATTTCCGACCGTTCGGAGTTCACTCCCAAAACGATTTTGACGAAAAACGAACGTGCTAATCTGGTATATGCAGTGAAAATTGCCGTGAAGAATGACGGAGCATTGAAGATTGGTATGTACGGAGGAGTGACATTGAAAAATTAATGATTAAAAATTAAAGGAGAGGAGATGGAAAAGGGAGAACCCATAGTGGTTGTGAAAGAAGTCGGCAAGAACTATGGAACAGTGGAGGCGCTGAAAGAAGTTTCTTTCGTTGTGGAACGGGGAGAAATCTTTGGGCTGATAGGGCCTGATGGTGCCGGTAAGAGTTCCTTATTCCGTATTCTGACTACTTTGTTGCTGGCGGATAAAGGAACGGCTATGGTTGCCGGGCTGGATGTGGTAACGGATTATAAACAGATTCGTACGAAAGTGGGATATATGCCCGGTCGTTTTTCACTTTACCAGGATCTTTCGGTAGAAGAGAATCTGGAGTTTTTTGCTACCGTGTTCCATACGACAGTTCAGGAGAATTATGATTTAATTAAAGATATCTACCAACAGATAGAACCGTTCAGGAAAAGAAGGGCAGGGGCTTTGTCAGGTGGTATGAAGCAGAAACTGGCATTGAGCTGTGCTTTGATTCATAAACCGGATATTTTATTTCTGGATGAACCCACTACCGGAGTAGATCCCGTGTCGCGTAAGGAATTCTGGCAAATGCTCCGAAACTTACGGGAACAGGGGATTACCATTGTCGTTTCTACTCCCATCATGGATGAGGCCCGGCAATGTGACCGGATTGCTTTCATCAATCATGGACAGATTCATGGCATTGATACTCCCGAACGTATTCTTCATCAATTTGCGTCTATCCTTTGCCCTCCTTCCTTGGAACGGGAGGAAGTGAAGCATGAAGTAGCTCCGGTCATTGAAGTGGAACAGTTGACAAAGTGTTTTGGAGATTTTACCGCAGTAGATCATATCTCCTTTCAGGTGAACCGGGGAGAGATATTTGGCTTTCTGGGTGCTAATGGAGCAGGAAAGACGACAGCTATGCGTATGCTTTGCGGATTAAGTAAACCGACATCAGGCATCGGAAAGGTGGCAGGATATGATATTTACCGGGAGGCCGAACAAGTTAAGAAACATATCGGATATATGAGCCAAAAGTTTTCGCTATATGAAGATCTGAAAGTGTGGGAGAATATCCGTCTGTTTGCCGGAATTTATGGCATGAAGGAACAAGAGATAGAACGGAAGACAGAAGAATTGTTGGATCGTTTGGAGCTTACTGCCGAACGGGATACTCTGGTGAAGAGTCTTCCGGTGGGATGGAAACAGAAATTGGCTTTTTCAGTATCAATATTTCATGAACCGAGAATCGTTTTTCTGGATGAGCCGACCGGCGGAGTAGATCCTGCTACGAGAAGACAGTTCTGGGAATTGATCTATCAGGCAGCCGATCAGGGTATTACCGTGTTTGTCACTACCCATTATATGGATGAAGCAGAATATTGCAACCGGATATCTATCATGGTGGACGGTCAGATAAAAGCGCTTGATACACCTGCCCGTCTGAAACAACAATTCGGTGCGGAAACGATGGATGACGTTTTTCAGAAATTAGCCCGCGGTGCGGTGCGCAAAGCAGATTGATTATGAGACAGTTTATAGCTTTTATAAAGAAAGAGTTTTATCATATTTTCCGTGACCGGCGAACCATGCTGATTTTGTTGGGGATGCCTGTCGTGCAAATTATTCTATTCGGTTTTGCTATCAGCACGGAAGTGAAGAATGTTCGGTTGGCGGTGCTCGACCCTTCTAATGATGTGGTAACGCGAAAAATAATTGATCGTTTGGATGCCAGTGAGTATTTCACCGTTACTGCACGTTTTCATTCGCCCCAGGAAATGGAAGCTGCTTTCCTAAAGAATGAAGTTGATATGGCGATTGTCTTTAGCGAACGGTTTGCGGATGATCTCTATACGGGTGATGCTCGTGTACAGCTGATAGTAGATGCAACAGATCCTAATATGTCGACTTCGCAACTTAATTATGCGACAGGAATCGTTTCTATGGTAGGCCAGGAGATGATTCCCCCGAATATGTCGGCTGCCCGCCTGACTCCTGATATCAAATTGCTCTACAACCCGCAGATGAAGAGTGCTTATAACTTTGTTCCGGGAGTGATGGGCTTGATCCTGATGCTGATTTGCGCCATGATGACCTCGATTTCCATTGTTCGTGAGAAAGAAACAGGCACGATGGAAGTATTATTAGTTTCACCTGTGAAGCCGCTATTTATTATTTTGGCAAAGGCTGTACCTTATTTTGTGCTGTCGTTCGTCAATCTGATAACGATCCTTTTGCTTTCGGTCTTTGTATTGGATGTTCCGGTGGTAGGAAGTTTGTTCTGGTTAATCACGGTATCTTTGCTGTTTATCTTCGTATCCTTGGCATTGGGCTTATTGATTTCATCAGTCACACGTACACAGGTTGCGGCCATGCTGGTTTCCGGATTGATGCTGATGATGCCCACGATGCTTTTATCGGGCATGATTTTCCCTATAGAGAGTATGCCGGTGATACTTCAATGGATCTCGGATATACTTCCGGCACGTTGGTATATACAGGCTGTGCGTAAACTGATGATTGAAGGAGTACCAGTTGCATTGGTGTATAAAGAGATTGGTATCTTGTTATTGATGGCGACGGTACTTATCACGATCAGTATCAAGAAATTTAAGTATAGATTGGAATAATAGGTCGATATGCCAATTGGCTGCATGAATACTATACAGTGTGCTAATGGGCAGATTGATAAATGGAAGAATTATTTATGATAAAGTTCCTGATAGAAAAAGAGTTTAAACAATTGCTTCGCAATTCGTTTCTTCCGAAATTGATTCTTGTATTTCCATGCATGATTATGCTGCTGATGCCTTGGGCGGTAAATCTGGAAATCAAGAATATACAGCTGAATATTGTGGATAATGACCATTCGGCTATTTCACAACGTTTAGTCAATAAGATTACCGCCTCTACCTATTTCCGTCTGGTGGAAGTGCCGGCTTCGTATGAAGAAGGCCTACGGAATATTGAAATTGGAACGGCGGATATTGTGATGGAAATTCCGCGGCATCTGGAACGGGATTGGATGAATGGAGAAGATATCCACATACTGATAGCAGCCAATGCTGTGAATGGGACAAAAGGAGGGCTGGGGAGTTCTTACCTATCTTCTATTATTAATGATTATGCAGCCGAGCTGCGTTCGGAATATCCTGCAACTGCTACAGTCTCCGGTGCTTTCCCTTCGATAGGCATTGATACACAGGGGTTGTTTAATCCGAATCTGAACTATAAACTCTATATGATTCCGGCATTGATGGTCATGTTATTAACTTTGATTTGTGGTTTCTTGCCTGCATTGAATATAGTTAGCGAGAAGGAAGTAGGAACGATTGAGCAAATCAATGTGACGCCGGTTCCGAAGTTTATCTTTATTTTGGCAAAGCTCCTGCCTTACTGGTTGATTGGTTTTGTGGTGCTGACTGTATGTTTCATATTAGCCTGGTTAATTTATGGCATAGTGCCAGTCGGTCATTTTCTATTGATTTACTTTTTCGCAGTTCTTTTCGTTCTGGTAATGTCCGGTTTCGGACTTGTTATTTCCAACTACTCGGCAACGATGCAACAGTCTATGTTTGTTATGTGGTTCTGTTTGTTGGTTGTAATTTTGATGAGTGGTTTGTTTACTCCCATTAGCAGTATGCCGGAATGGGCTCAACTAATTACCAGGCTCAATCCTTTGAGGTATTTTATGGAAGTGATGCGAATGGTATATTTAAAGGGGAGTGGTTTCTTTGATTTACTGCCACAGTTTGGAGTATTGTTGTTTTTTGCAGTAGTGTTTAATAGTTGGGCAGTGATTAGTTATCGGAAGAATAACTAAGGATAATAATATAAAAACAGCTCGTTTCCCTTTCAGGGAAAGAGCTGTTTTATTACTTCTTATCACCGTTTCCGGTGAACAGCAAGTGGTTACCGTATTACTTTATTTCGATTTGTCGATTTGGCTTCTTCACTTCTTCTTCAGAGAGTTTCGGAAGTTCGATGTTTAAAACACCATGTTCTACGGATGCAGCAATTTTTTCTTTGTCCACATTGTCCGGTAGAATCATTGTTTGCTGGAACTTAGAGTATGAGAATTCGCGACGCAGATAGCGACCGTCTTTCTTTTCCTCCTTGTTTTCAGTCTTCTTCTCCATGCTGATAACGAGGTTGTTGTCTTCATCAATGCGAACATTGAAATCATCCTTCGTCATACCAGGAGCAGCCAATTCCACTTTGTACTCTTTTTCTGTTTCCAAAACATTAATTGCAGGTGCAGTAGCATTTGCTTTTACCATCCAATCGTTATCAAAGAAATCATTAAAGATACTTGGTAACCAACTTTGAGTTCTTCTAACAGGCATCATAATTTTAGTCTCCTATCTTTAAGTTAAACATTCAATTAATAAATTTAGAACTTCGGTATTTTCACTTCCGATGGTATCGGTTATCCCACCTTCCATCGTCCGCTCTCGAACCGTTGTTCGCTTCTATAAATGCAAACCTTATGCCAAGAGATTTTAGAGACTAAAATTGTCTATTTGTCATTTTTATAATGTCAATTTTGCAATATAAATGACAAAATGTATCCTGTTTTTATTTATTTTATATAAGATAGATATTAATTTGATAACCTGTTTACTTCTTCTCGATCAGTTTGAACCTTATTCTTAGTGTTTGCCTTTCTTCGTCATAATCATAACTAATGATTTTGAAGGTACCCACTTCAGAAGTATGGGATACATGCAATCCGATGCAGGCGCAGGCATCATAATCTCCAATGCGGACAATGCGAAGAGTTTCGCTTGCATCGGCAGGTAACTTACTTAAATCTACAATATCTTTGGCCTGTTCATGAGTCATAAACTCAACAGTCACAGGTAGGTTCTGACTGATTACCTCGTTCACTTTATCTTCAATAGACTGGATTTGTTCCGCTGTCGGACATGACGAAAGTATATAGTCACATTTGCTCTTTTTCCTTTCGATGTGGGCATTGCGAGAACGTGGGCAGCCAAAGGTTTTCACCATGGTGGCATTGAGTAAATGCTCTGCTGTATGCATAGGAGGGTATTCCTGCTTGTTGTGATCGTTGAGTTGAATTTGTTGTTCCATAAATTATTTCAATAACTTTTTATTTTTAATATCTTCTAATATGCTCATTTGTTGAATTGCTATTTGATTTAATTTGATGAGTCTATCTTGAGGGGAAAGAGTAAACGCATTTAGTCCTGCTTCTTTTTTAAACCCCTCGAATTCGAGGGGTTTAAAATGGGGGTTGTACAATATCTCCCATAATCCTAAGTATTCAATGGTCATTCTATTACGTAGCCAGTTGGCAATAACAGCATTGGCATCTGTTTTCTGAACTGTAATCTTTGCCATATTCTGATTTTTCAGTAAAGGTAGAGCTATATTGGGGAATAAAGAAACGTATATCACTTTTTATTCAGGATATGTTAAACTCACTTCCATGCATCGGAGATATCTCGCTTATTCAATTATAATTTTCTCTCCCAAGAAATGAGGTTGTTTATCTGTTCCTAAATCTATAAACATTTTGACTCTTGCGCGTAATTCCCGGATGTTAGTTTTCAGTCCGGCATAAGCATTTACATTTGGGGCGTTGTACCCGATGGCGTCTATTCCATTTTTCTCTGCAAGATAGATCGCTCGTTCGTTATGGAAACGTTGGGAGATGATGGTCAGACGATTTTGTCCAAACACTTCTTTGGCACGTACAACAGAGTCGAGAGTCCGGAATCCGGCATAATCTAAATAAATGGATTTTTCAGGAATACCTTTTTGCATGAGTGCTTTCTTCATTTCTTCCGGTTCATTGTAATCCTCTTTACGGTTATCGCCGCTGATGAGGATATATTTGATTTTCCCGGCTTTATATAACTCAACTGTTGCAAGAATCCGATAATCGAAATATAAATTGTTATTTCCATTTTTCAACTTGGGAGATGTTCCGAGAAGTAATCCTACATTGTTGGAGGGGATAGTATTTACCTCCGTATATAGTTTGGAGACTGTGTGTTTCTTGATTGTCCTGTTACATACAATTATGCTGATTACACACAGGATAGCTATTATTAGAGTGGTATAAAGTAGTTTGCGTTTCATGTTTCGGATAATAATTGTGACTTTACAAAAATACCATTCTTTTTTAGGAAATCAAGCATATAGACATAAAAAAAGGAGCAACGCCTTGCTCCAACCTTTGTTAACCTTAAATCTAATACTATGAAAAACACAGTGCAAAGATACGGACTGTTATGGAATTAGCAAATAATCCAAGAAAAAACGCATGTTATATAACATAGATTAAGAAAAAACACCTTCGCCTTAACGGTTATTCGATGTTTTGGGCGATAGACAAATGTGGATGCTTCCATTCTTCTTTCTTCATCAACTTTTTTAATTTATGCGAATCAACAGTTGAATTAGAGTAAAACTGCACAGATTTGAACCGATAAGAACTATAACTCTCTGCCACATTTTTGCCTTTTATTTAAGTATTATACGGGGAAAAACAAAAATGTGGCAGAGCTTATAATCAATGACTTGTCTCTAAAAACATGCATAAATAAGAGAAGTTTACAGAAAATGTATATAGAGTTTTTGCTTTTCGGGAAAGAAAAACTGCATTTTCTTTTCAATCATTTGAAATTCACTACTTTGAATATCCTTTTCAGCCTTTTCGGCACGTTTCAGCTTCGGTGTATCCGTTTCTTTGTTGCCGGTAAAGGTATTCCAAAGCGAGTTGTTTTATAAGGTATACTCATTACAGTCTCTTTTAGATGATTGATGTTTGTTTGCAGTTGAGTAACTGCTAGAATAGACAAGTGCAACTTTATTATTACATAAGTGTAGTTGGCTGGTTGTCCAACTACAACAGGTTAGCTCATGCGGATGAATCAGCTAAAGGATAAGGGAGAATTAGTAATAGATGCAGTAGAACAGATTACATCTTCTGCATAAATAATCGTGTTAGTGCAAACAGTATAGAAAATGTGTGGTCGCATTTCATGAGAATAATATTGGGGATATAATATAGCTCAACTGTTTCCAGAGACTGTTCCACTATGCGTTCGGCAAAAAGACGTCTTTTTATCCCCAGAATAGAGGCTCTAAACCCATGCGGCAGAGCCTCCGTTTGCTACATTCAGAGGCTTCGTTTCAGGCAAATGAAGCCTCTAATTTTTGCTTCCCCAAAGAAAGGTTATTAATACTATTTAGAGCCGCAACCGCCATTCGCACAATTTGTCGAGAAAATAGGTACGGCTCTCGCCCTTGCGGTGTTTGATGTCGGTATAAGCGTCGTAAAGACTTCGCGCATCGAGACGAATATTGAATGCGTTTTTGCACACAAAGCGCTCTTATACAGGTAAATAATAATATCTTATTGGATAGCTTTGTCTTTTATGATCGTCAAAGCCTTCAATGCGGCAGGAAAGCCGATGTAAGGCATACACTGAATAACGGCTGCCGTAATTTTTTCCGGGCTGTTACCAGCCTTCAAATTAGCGAGCAGATGAGAATGGAGCTGCGGTTCTGCTCCGATAACAGTCAGCACGCAATAGGTCAACAGTTCGCGGGTCGGTGTGTCGAGACCGCTGCGAGTCTGGAAGTCGCCGAAATGTACCTCCGTAAGAAAACGTGCGACTTTTTCACCCATACCTTTCGGTACATCTTTCAATGCCTCTTTCGTCCGGTCGCCATAAAGCGAGTATTGGATTTCACGTCCTTTCTCGTAACGGTTTTCTTCGGTTACGGTAGCTTGTGATTCCAATGGCACTTTGATGCCCCGTTCCTTAAAAGCCTCGTTCACGGCTCCCAACGCATTCAGCACTTTCGGGAATCCGATAATCGGAGAACACTGGTAAATCGCTTCGCGCAATTCAATCGGCGTTACACCGACATTGAGTGCCGCCCCTGCATGGCCCTTCAGTTGGGGCAACTGCTGCATGGTGGCAAGACACACGCAGGTAATCATTTCACGGGTTTTGATATCCAGATCTCCCGTGCGGAACACTTCGCCGAAAATATATTTCTGGAGTATGTCCATGATTTCCGGGTCGGTTCCTTCTCCATTGAGGGCTTCGCCGCCAAACAAGGCGGTATAATTCTTTTTGCATAGTTCTATTCTATCCATATCATCCATTTTTTCGGTTGTTTGGGCTTTTGCCGAGAACGAAACGACGATCAGCAATAAGCCGAGAAATACTTTCTTCATTGTTTTCAAATATTATTTGTTGAATAAATTACGGGCATTTTCCGAGAAGAACTGTTCCGAATAGGGCGATAGTTCCTTGTCCGCAGTAAATTGTTCATGCATTCGTTGCAGGTTTCCAAGTAATACACCGTCCGGCATATAAGGATAATCCGAGCCGTAGAGAATATGCTCCGGTGTAGTGATTGTCAGCATCATTTTCACGATTTCGGGACTTGCTCCTCCGGCAAGGTCATAGTGCAGACGGGATAGATTGCTGTCCCAGTCAATCGAACCCATAAATCCCTTTGCCTGCATAGCCGGATGGATAGCCTTCATGCGGGGGATAGCCATCGGCAAAAACGATCCGCAATGAGGAACAATCATCTTGATGTTCGGATAGCGCACCAATACATTGCGGGAAATCATATTGACAACGGCACGGGTCGTTTCAGCCGGATATTCATAGACTGCAAGCGGGGCGGTGGCTATAATGCCGTCATTGACCGGCGTGGGCTTGTGCGGGTGAATGATTACGACAACATTCCTGCGGTTCAAGACCTCCATCAACGGGTCGAGCGCTTCATCCCCGATATATTGCCCCCGGCTGTTCGAGGCCAGCTTGATGCCATCTGCCCCAAGTGTATCGAGTGCATAAATCGCCTCTTCGATAGCCGCGTCCACATCGGGCAATGGCAATGCCGCGCAAAATTTGAATTTCCCCGGATAGGTTTCTTTCAGTCGGGCACAATATTCATTGTACTCCCGAATAATCCGTCGGCTCTCCTGCGTATCTCCGAACCACGGTTGCGGAGCGGGCATCGTCAAGACGGAATATTCGATTCCCGCTTTGCGCATGAAAGCGATATGCGATTCCACATCCCACGCAGGAAGCGGAAAGGTCTCTTCCATTGTGGCATCGTGTTTTTCCAACACTGCCATATAGCCGGGCAATATGTTATGGCAATGCACATCGATACTCTGTTGTGCCCCAGCCTGACCCATAAAGAGTATGGACATGGCGATATACAGAATAAATCCCTTTCCCATCCCCGTTACTTTTCGTCGTTTATATTTGCGAGCCACTCTGCATGTGTCGCTGCTGCCAGTTCCCCGGCAGCCTTTCTCGTCGTACCGCTACAAGAGAAATAGGCGACCAAAATTTTTCGACTATCCATATCCTTTTTCATGTGAGCGTGTCAAATCATCGGCATTTCCCACGAGCCTCTCGTATCGACACCGGTATTTTCGGCTGCATTTTCCAAACTTTGTATTTCGTCGGCAGTCAAGGAAACTTTTGTCGCTTGCAAGGCATCCTGCACTTGCGAGGGTTTCGTTACACCGATAATCGGTGTCGTGTCTTTCGCTATCGCCCATGCCAGAGCGACTTGTGCCGGCGTGATACCGTACTTATCGCCGACAGTACGCATCACGGCAACGAGTTTCTCGATTTGCGGCAACAACGGATTGTAGGTTTCTCCACGCTGGCTATCGGCGGGCAGCGGGTGCGTGGTATCGTATTTCCCGCTCAACGCTCCTTGCTCCAACACCATGTAGGCCCAGAAGTCTATATTGTGTTCTTTGCAATAGTCCAGAATACCAGCCTTTTCCGACGAGCGGTAGAGCAGGCTGTAATGGTTCTGCACGGCAGAGATATGCACCCCTTCTTTCGAGAGAATTTCCTCTGCTCGCTTGATTTGCACGAGGTTATGATTGGAGACACCAATCCGTTTTACCTTGCCGCTTTTTACCAACGGGATAAGATAAGGCGTCCATTTCTCCACGTCAGCCGGGTTGTGTATCCAATAGATGTCGATGTAATCGGTGGCGAAGCGTCCGAGGCTTCCTGCCAGCATATCGGCTACTGGATTTTCCGAATCGTCCGCGATCTGCGGTGTGAACTTGGTCGAGATAAGTACATCCTCCCGCTTGCAGTTCCTCGTAAATGTCGAAAGCAGTGTTTCCGAAGCTCCCATGCCGTACACCACGGCGGAATCCCATAAATTAAGCCCGTTTGCCATCGCCTCGTCGAATACGGGTTTCAGTTCTTCCACTCCGAGATTGTTCCCGAATACTTGGTCGCCTCCTGCGAATCCTGCGCCCCACGCCCATGTTCCTAATGCTATTGACGGTTGATTTTTCATTTTATATTTCTCCTTTGATTTTAATTGTTATTTTGGTTGATTTAACGTATGAAGTTTGTCATCGTATGCTGCTCGTGGGCAGGAAACTCGATTCCATGTTCACGACCCAGCGCGATACATTTCAGCAGCCATGCCATGTTCCGCGCAAGGGTGCGCATGGTTTGCAGCCCCTCCGTATCCCGGTGAATCTCCTCCGGTGTATTCCCGTGTACTACATTCCAATGCTGCGACGGTACGATGGGCATATTGCAGTCCGTCATGTATTTGTTCATCTGGTCGAGTGCCGCGGTCGCACCGCTGCGGCGACAGGTAGCTATCGCTGCGGCAGGTTTGCCGGCAAAGTGGTCGCCGTTGAACTCGTTGATGAAAAAGGCCCGATCCAGAAACGAAGTCATCGCACCACTCGCCGCCGCATAATGGACGGGAGTACCGAACACGAACCCGTCATAGTCGTCTATCATTTTCACGAACTCATTGACCTTGTCATTTCGGAAACAACTCCGTTTTCCCACACACGCCCCGCATCCGATACATCCGGCTACGGGCTGGTTGCCGACCCAGAATGGGGTGGAATCTATGCCTTCACTCTTCAGCGTATCAGCAATTTCCGATAAGGCGGTAGATACACACCCGTCCTTGTGCGGGCTGCCGTTTACCAATAATACTTTAAGCGTATCCATCACTCCTCCCTGCTATTTGTTTCTGTCAGGCAAAAGAACACCTCCGACGCCTACATTCTCCGGTTCGTTCTCTTTGATGAATACAAAGATGGCCTGCTGGGGCAGTCCGGTAATACGGGAAGTCGATTCCGTAACTTCTTTCACTAATTGAGCTTTCTTTTTCTTGCTCATTTTTACCAATTCCATTGTTATCGACGGCATGATTTTTCTGATTTTATTTGTTCGACTTAATTTTTACTTGTCTGTAATCGTTACTTGTTTAACTTGTTCCTCACGGTATTTCTTACCGGGCAGGGTACATTTACCAATCATTTCGCCTGTTTTCAGGTAAGAATAGGTAGGCATCTCGAAGAGAACGGGTTTCAGTTTGTTGTAGTCCACCTTATTGTTCTCGTTGAGCATGGCCTCCTCCACATACGTGTTGGAGATTTTGCAAATGAAGTTGTCGAACGTCTCCGTTTCGTAATTGTCCACGACTTTGCACTCCATTGCCAGCGGACTGTCCTCAATCACGGGAGCACCCGCCTCGCCGGAATGCCACGCGAAAACCTGCGATTTATCGACCTTTGCTCCGCTTGTGATTCCTACATAATCCGCACGAGGGAGCAAAGCCTCGTCCACGACATTCACCGAAAGACGTCCGGTCGTTTTCACTCCTTGATTGGTATGATGCGCCTTGTGCAAACTTACCATGATGCGGTCATGACCGATAATTCCGACATGGCCGGCCAGCAGCCATGCGGGTTTATTTTCTATCATCGTCCCCACAACGACTGCCGGTGTGGGATAAAGGGCCAATACCGACCCGACATTCTTTTTCATATTTCTGTTTTTGAATACATTGCAAAGATACCGCACGTTTTGGAGAATGGCTGTATATATATTACGGATATTTGTAACCGTATTCCGGTTTTCACATCGGAAGGTGTCGTAGATTCATACGGAATCCTTATTTTTGCACAAAACAAAATGATAATTGCTATGGAAGAAGTAATAAAGGTCGATACTATCGATCAATATAATAAGTTATTCGGGTTGGAGACCTTGCACCCTTTGGTTGCCGTTGTCGATTTATCGAAAGCTCCGGTATGGCCGGAACATTTCCGGTTCAATTATGGTGTTTATTGTATTTATCTGAAAGATGCAAAGTGCGGGACGATTCGTTATGGACGCCAGACTTACGACTATCAGGAGGGAAGTGTTATCGCTTTTGCTCCCGGACAAATAGCCAATGTCGATATGGAACGGGGTATGAAACCTTCGGGATTGGGATTGCTTTTTCATCCCGATCTGATTAGGGGAACGGTTTTAGGACGCGACATCAAACAATATTCGTTTTTTTCCTACGACTCGAACGAAGCACTCCATCTTTCCGAGCGGGAACGCACTATTTTCACGGACTGCCTCGATAAAATTGGTCTTGAGTTGGAACACTCCATCGACAAGCACTCCAAACGTTTGATTGCAACCAATATTGAATTGCTGCTTGATTATTGTATGCGATTCTATGACCGGCAGTTCGAGACCCGTTCAACGGTAAACCACGATATACTGGTACGGTTTGAGCGTCTGATGGACGAATATTTCAAAGATGAACGCTTGCGGCAAAACGGATTGCCGTCAGTCAAATATTTTGCGGACAAGGTTTGTCTGTCGCCCAATTATTTCGGGGATTTGGTAAAAAAAGAATCAGGTAAGACAGCGCAGGAGTATATTCAGGATAAAATCATAGATGTCGCCAAAGAGCAGATCTTAGGAACAAACAAAACGATCAGCGAAATTGCGTTCAACATAGGATTTCAATACTCCCAGCATTTCAATCGCGTATTCAAGCGGAGCGTGGGATACACCCCGGCAGAATATCGAAAGATGCAGGCATAATCATGGGAATGACTTTGGATATGGTTAGTATGGAAACGATTGATTTATTCATTAGTCATTTATTATTTCCAATAATGATTTTCTCTCCCAAGAAATGAGGTTGCTACTTCCGTATATAGTTATTCGGTATTTTGAATACCTATGTATAGAATTTTTTTATCTTTGCACGAAATATAATATTACTAATACTTAATAAACATGGATAAAAGAAGATGGGGCCAATGGATATTATTGGCTGTTGTTTGCTTGAGTTTCTCGATAGGAGAAAGCTATGCACAGAAAAATGATTTTGCTAATCTACGTCGTTATTCAAAAGAAAATGCTGCACTTCCACAAGCGACAAAGAAAGACAAACGGGTTATTTTTATGGGAAATTCCATTACGGAAGGATGGGTAAGGACTCATCCGGATTTTTTCAAATCAAATGGTTACATTGGCCGTGGAATCAGTGGGCAGACTTCCTATCAATTCTTGTTACGTTTTCGGGAAGATGTGATTAATCTTTCTCCTGCTTTAGTGGTGATTAATGCCGGAACAAATGATGTCGCTGAAAATACACAAGCTTATAATGAAGATTATACATTCGGAAACATCGTTTCTATGGCGGAACTGGCAAAAGCAAATAAAATAAAAGTAATTTTGACTTCCGTGTTGCCTGCTGCTGCATTTAAGTGGAGAATGGAAATAAAAGATGTTCCGCAGAAAATTAAATCTTTAAATGACCGGATAGAGGCTTATGCAAAAGCAAATAAAATTCCGTTTGTCAATTATTACAAGGCAATGGTGGTTGACGAAAACCAGGCCTTGAATCCTCAATATACTAAAGATGGAGTTCATCCGACGAGCGAGGGATATGATATTATGGAACCGTTGATTAAAAATGCCATAGAGAAGGCTCTTTGATTTATCATCGCTTGAAGTAGGAATAATCCAACTATAAGAAATGGGAGGATTGCATGAATAGATTCAGTCGTAATGAACGATCAGTCTATATCTGCAATCCTCCTTAATTTATGCTTTAGAGAGTGGTACATTATGTCTTTTCAATTTTATATTTTTCATTGAAGGTGACGTATAGACATAAAAAAAGGAGCAACGCCTTGCTCCAACCTTTGTTAACCTTAAATCTAATACTATGAAAAACACAGTGCAAAGATACGGGATTCCGGTAACTTTGCAAATTATCAGCCCTTAATTGGTGTTTTTATAACACTAATTAATAGACCAAATACGAAGTTACAGGTTTGTTAAGAGTTTCAACCCTTAGCAATCAGGCTGTAATAGGTGAACAATGGGGAAATTTTATCCCCATTTCTCTTTCATCAAGTCCTCCAGTTTCAATAATTCGTCACGATATTGTGCGGCTTCGATAAATTCGAGTTTCTTGGCTGCTTCCTGCATCAGTTTGCGGGTACGCTCGATACTCTTTTCCATTTGCGCTTTACTCATATACTGCACTATCGGATCTGCTGCGATATTCGGAGTAGAAGGTTCTACATAAGCATGTCTTTCTTTCAACAGTTCATCGGCTTCTTTTGCATTGCCGAATACAGACAAGTTTCTGGCCTTTTTAATCTGTTGCGGGGTAATTCCGTTTGCCTCATTATATGCCAACTGTTTTTCGCGACGACGGTTCGTTTCATCAATCGTCAGTTTCATACTATCCGTCATCTTATCAGCATACATGATTACCTTACCGTTCACATTACGCGCGGCACGTCCCGCAGTTTGTGTCAACGAACGGTGGGAGCGGAGGAACCCTTCTTTGTCTGCATCGAGAATAGCGACGAGAGACACTTCCGGAAGGTCGAGACCCTCACGAAGCAGGTTCACCCCGATAAGTACGTCATAAACTCCTTGCCGGAGATCATCCATAATCTTCACACGTTCCAGTGTGTCGACATCACTATGGATATAGGTACATCTCACATTATTATTAAGAAGATATTCTGCCAGTTCTTCTGCCATTCGTTTGGTTAGTGTAGTGACGAGTACGCGTTCTTCCTTTTCAATACGGAGCTGGATTTCTTCCATTAAATCGTCAATCTGATTGAGACTCGGACGCACTTCGATGATAGGATCAAGCAGACCGGTAGGACGAATCACCTGTTCCACGACGATTCCTTCCGACTGAATCAATTCATAATCCGCCGGTGTAGCACTGACGTAGATTACTTGTTTTGCCATCTCCTGAAACTCTTCAAATTTCAACGGGCGGTTGTCCATAGCGGCAGGCAATCGGAAACCATATTCCACAAGATTGATTTTTCGCGCACGGTCTCCTCCGTACATTGCACGGATTTGGGGTACGCTTACGTGGCTTTCGTCGATAACGATCAGGAAATCATCCGGAAAGAAATCGAGCAAACAATAGGGGCGGGTACCGGCAGCACGGCCGTCGAAATAACGGGAATAATTCTCAATTCCGGAACAATGTCCCAATTCCCGAATCATTTCCATATCGTAAGTTACTCGCTCATACAATCGTTTGGCCTCGTATTCCTTGCCGATAGATTCGAAGAAAGCTACTTGCTTGGTCAAATCATCCTCTATTTCATGAATAGCGCGGAGAGTAGCCTCTTTGGTAGTCATGAACAGGTTGGCCGGATAAATCTTATAGGCGTCAAATGGTGCGATAGTGACTCCTGTGATAGGGTCTACCTCTTCGATGCCGTCAATCTCATCCCCCCAGAAGGTGACGCGGAGCAGGTTGTCGGTATAAGCCAGATAAATATCCACCGTGTCGCCCTTGACCCGGAAATTGCCACGGTTCAAGTCGATATCATTGCGGACATACAAACTGTCTACCAAACGACGTAGAAACACATTGCGGTCCATCATCCGTCCCCGTTCTATTTCGATGACATTTTTGTAGAAGTCCGAAGGATTTCCCATACCGTAGATACAAGATACGGAAGAAACCACTACCACGTCTTTTCGCCCGGAGAGTAGGGCGGAAGTGGCAGAGAGCCGGAGCTTGTCGATTTCGTCATTGATGGCGAGATCCTTCTCTATATATGTATCACTGTTCGGCAGATAGGCTTCCGGCTGGTAATAGTCATAGTAAGAAACGTAATATTCTACCGCATTATTGGGGAAAAATCCTTTAAACTCACTGTAGAGCTGGGCAGCCAGTGTTTTGTTATGGCTCAAAATCAAGGTGGGTTTATTGATATTGGCGATCACATTGGCAATGGTAAATGTTTTTCCCGACCCGGTCACTCCCAATAAAGTCTGTGCGGGAACTCCCTGAAGTACCCCTTCAGTAAGTTGTGCTATAGCTTCCGGCTGATCTCCGGTAGGTTTATAAGCTGATGTTAGTTCATAATTCATAGTTAAATCCTAAAAAGTGGAGCAATATTCGGTAAAATAATCGAGATAACAAATCATTTTTCCAAATAAATCCTTTACTTTGCAACATATTAATATCAAAAAACAGATTCATACAACTAGTAATACCAGAAACACATGATTTGGAATGAGAGCATTGAGTGTATGGACCGCGAAAGTCTTCGCAAGATTCAAAGCATACGACTCAAGAAAATTGTAGATTACGTTTATCACAACACGCCTTTCTATCGAAAGAAGATGCAGGAAATGGGGATTACTCCCGATGACATCAATAGTATTGATGATATTGTAAAACTGCCGTTTACCACGAAACATGATTTAAGAGATAATTATCCGTTCGGACTTTGTGCCGTGCCGATGAGCCAAATTGTACGTATTCATGCTTCTTCCGGAACAACCGGAAAACCGACGGTTGTCGGATATACCCGTAAGGACTTGTCTACATGGGCGGAATGTATATCACGTGCTTTTACCGCTTATGGAGCGGGGCGTTCTGATGTTTTTCAGGTATCTTATGGATACGGACTGTTCACGGGCGGATTAGGAGCACATGCAGGAGCCGAAAATATCGGTGCTTCTGTTATTCCGATGTCCAGTGGTAACACGGAAAAGCAGATAACCTTGATGCATGATTTTGGATCGACAGTGCTTTGTTGTACTCCTTCCTATGCGCTTTATCTGGCAGATGCAATCAAAGATTCCGGTTTGCCACGTGAAGAATTCAAACTGAAAGTCGGTGCTTTCGGTGCAGAACCCTGGACGGAAAATATGCGTCATGAGATAGAAGAAAAGCTGGGAATCAAAGCATACGATATTTATGGATTGAGTGAGATTGCCGGACCGGGTGTCGGGTACGAGTGCGAATGTCAGCACGGGACTCACTTGAATGAAGACCATTACTTCCCGGAAATCATCGACCCGAATACATTGCAACCGGTGGAATCCGGTCAAACGGGCGAACTGGTATTTACTCATTTAACCAAAGAGGGTATGCCGTTGCTTCGTTACCGTACGCGTGATTTGACGGCCTTGCATCATGATAAATGTTCCTGTGGGCGTACATTGGTACGTATGGATCGTATTTTGGGACGTAGTGATGATATGTTGATTATCCGCGGTGTGAATGTATTCCCGACGCAGATTGAATCAGTCATTCTTGAAATGGAAGAGTTTGAACCGCATTATTTGTTGATAGTAGGTCGTGAAAACAATACCGATACAATGGAACTCCAGGTTGAAGTACGTCCGGAATTCTATTCGGATGAGATCAACAAAATGCTGGCTTTGAAGAAGAAACTGGGAGGACGTTTGCAAAGCGTACTCGGACTGGGAGTCAACGTGAAACTGGTAGAGCCTCGCAGCATTGAACGCAGCGTAGGTAAAGCGAAACGTGTAATTGATAACAGAAAAATGTAAATAAGTATTAGGTATTAAGTATTAAGTATTGACCATGCGGGTGATCTTGGAACTACGGTAATACTTGTTACCTAATACCTAATGCTTGTTACCTAATACTTAATACTTATTACTTAATACTTTAATAAATATGGTAGCAAAACAACTTTCTATTTTTTTGGAAAATAAGTCAGGCCGTTTGACGGAAGTGACTGAAGTGCTAGCGAAAGAAAATATCAATCTTTCTGCCTTGTGCATTGCCGAAAATGCTGATTTTGGTATTTTGCGTGGAATTGTATCCGATCCGGATAGAGCATACAAAGCTTTAAAAGATAATCATTTTGCAGTGAATGTGACTGATGTAGTAGGTATAAGCTGTCCAAATGTGCCGGGTGCTTTGGCAAAAGTGCTGGGATATTTATCAGAAGAGGGTGTATTTATTGAATATATGTATTCGTTTGCCAATAACCATATTGCAAATGTAGTGATTCGCCCCAGCAATCTGGATAAGTGTATCGAGGTATTGAAAGAAAAGAAAGTCGATTTACTGGCTGCAAGTGACTTGTATAAACTGTAAATATAACAGTGAGCAATAAATAATGAACGGTAAACAGTTGTGTTATCCAATTCAAGGACAACGCAATTGCTTACCGTTTTTACTATAAATATAGTGACGCTATCCGGTGAAGATAGCGACGGTATATGCCAACGATACCGTCACTATCCTGAACACATACCGTCACTATTGCGAGTCGTTTATAATCTGCTGTTTATAGTTTGTCGTTTGCAATTCGACGTCATTTTCTCTCCTTTTGTCGATGTTTAACGCCTTTTATGTATTAAAAAACACAGATTAATTGCTAAATTCCCAGCGAATAAGTAACTTTGCGCATTATTTTTAAATAGGATGAAGAAAAATATCATTATAACTTTGCTTGCAGCGGCTACTCTTACCTCATGTGGAGAGTATAATAAATTGCTGAAAAGCACCGATTACGAATACAAGTACGAAGCCGCCAAAAACTATTTTGCGAAGGGACAGTATAATCGTTCAGCTACGTTGCTGAATGAGTTGATAACCATTCTGAAAGGAACCGATAAGGCGGAAGAATCTTTGTATATGTTGGGAATGAGCTACTATAATCAGAAAGATTATCAGACAGCTGCCCAGACATTTATCACCTATTTCAATACATATCCTCGTGGTACTTTTACTGAACTGGCACGTTTCCATGCAGGTAAGGCTTTATTCCTGGATACTCCGGAACCACGTTTGGATCAGTCAAGCACTTATCAGGCTATCCAGCAATTGCAGATGTTCATGGAATACTTCCCGAACAGCACAAAGAAACAGGAAGCACAGGATATGATTTTTGCTTTACAGGATAAACTGGTTTTGAAAGAGCTTTATTCAGCAAAGCTATATTATAATCTGGGTAATTATTTGGGCAATAACTATGAGTCTTGTGTAATTACAGCTCAAAATGCATTGAAGGATTATCCTTATACTGATTATCGTGAGGAACTTTCCATTTTGGTTCTGCGTGCAAGACACGAAATGGCTATCTATAGCGTTGAAGACAAAAAGATGGATCGTTACCGCGAAACGATTGATGAATATTACGCTTTTAAGAATGAATTTCCTGAAAGTAAATATTTGAAAGAAGCCGAGAAAATATTCAATGAATCACAAAAAGTAATTAAAGACTAAATTTAAATAGATTTATGGACTACAAAAAAACGAATGCTCCTGTTACAACAGTAACCCGTGACATGATGGAACTCTGTGCTGATACAGGTAATGTTTATGAAACTGTTGCCATTATTGGTAAGCGTGCTAATCAGATCAGTGTAGAGATTAAAAACGATCTTTCCAAGAAGTTGGCAGAGTTTGCTTCATATACTGACAACATGGAAGAAGTGTTTGAAAATAGAGAGCAAATCGAAATTTCTCGTTATTATGAGAAATTGCCGAAACCGGACTTGATTGCTACGCAAGAATACATCGAAGGGAAAATATATTATAGAAATCCGGCTAAGGAGAAAGAAAAACTTCAGTAATTTATTTTCTGACGAAGAATTTGATAGTCAAGTAGTAAGTGGGATGATGATCCCTGCTCCTTATTGCTTGGCTATTATTGTTTAACTCAACTACTATTTAGAATACTTATGATTCAACGAATTCAAACTGTTTATTTATTGATTGTTGCAGGATTGCTGATTGCAGCCATGTGTTTGCCGATGGGCTACTTCATTGATACAATGGGGGAACATTCTTTTAAGGCGTTAGGATTGGAAGTAAACGATGCTGTTCAGTCTACATGGGGCTTATTCGGGATTCTGATGGTTAGCACCATCGTGGCTGTGGCTACTATCTTTTTGTATAAGAACCGTATGTTGCAAATTCGCATGACAATTTTCAATAGCTTATTATTGGTAGGTTATTACATTGCTGCCCTTGCGTTTTATTTTGCATTGAAGAATGATGAAAATATGTTCCGTATAGGTTGGGCATTGTGTTTGCCGCTTGTTTCTATCATCCTGAATATACTGGCTATCCGTGCTATCGGACGGGATGAGGTGATGGTGAAGGCTGCGGATAGATTACGATAAAAAAAGGACACTAAAGTCCCCGGAAATAGAAAGAATGTGTGTCAAAACGCAGATTAACGCAAATTATCGCAGATTATTTCAATTATATTGAAATATCAATCAACGACTTATAAAATTATTTCTGCGATAATTTGCGTTAATCTGCGTTTTGACACACATTCTTTTTTAGTTCATTATGAATGGGATTCTGTTTATAAATTAAGAGGTTTTAATCTCTTCCTCCTTGAAAAAGGGTTTATTTCTTCAAATCAAATAAATATGTGAGCTTTATGGTAATGGTTCCATGCGCTGCACGGGCGAAATAATCTTTCTTTGTAGTACTGTAAAAATCAGATAAGGCAAAGTAATAACGGCCTTCAACGATGAAGCTACCGGCTTTCTTTGTTCTAAGTTCTACACCACCGCCACCGGCAATACCATAGTCAAATTTATTTTGAATCTTAACTCCGTACAGGGCTTTCTGTGTATTAGATAAGCTATTCATATCAATGCCTTTTATTGTTTCCGATTCACTGATTAGAAAGCTGATTTGAGGACCTGCATGAACAAAGAATTGCAATCCTCTGTCTCGTCCGAAAGCGAGGTGAGCGAGGAAAGGAATATCTATATAGGTCATTTTGCGGGTGTACGTTTTAGTAGGGTCCTTCGAAGTGACTTCATATCCGTTAGCGTCCAGTGATACCGTTTCAAATAATTGATCCCAGCCTCGTTGCGAGACATTCAACTCGACCTGTGCGCCACAAATCATGGCAAAATACTTCTCGGATATATAACGTGCTGTCAAACCTCCGGTGATTCCCATCAGGCTATTTTGCTTGATGGTGGGAGTAAAAGAAGCACTGTTTAAATTGACACCTCCATTGATACCTACCGATAAATTGCTTCGTGCTTCTCCGATTTGAGCGACAGCAGGAAGGGTAAATCCTGTAAGTAGGAGTGTTGCGATCAAAAATGGTTTTATCTTTATCATTTTCGTATTATTCGAAGTCAAGTTTTACTAATTCAAAATTCTTAGTGAAACGTATGAAGAACACCTTTTTATTAATAAATCCTCCCCAGTTGTTTACGCGCTCGAATTTGAATCCCGTCTGGATAGGAGTCAGGTTCATTTTAGGCAGATTGTTTTCCAGTTCCGAGCCATAAAGCGATAATCCTTTCAGGAAGAAGAAACCGGTGTCAAAACCCAGCATTGCATAATTAGGATATTTGCTTGCCAAGTCTTTACTATACCATTTATGGTAAGCATTGGTAAACTGTACAGCTGCCGGGAACAACGTATTCGTATAGAATGAAGAATAGAAATATACATCCAACTCAAAGAAGTTTTCCAGATGATCTCTGGTATAGGTCTGCCATTCCGGATAGCCGAACAGATGGATATTCTCTGCAGGGTTCTCTCTGACTAACAGCGTCAGTTGAGGAAGTATTTTAATCAGTAAGATGTTGTTGCCTGATGTCGGAATAAAGATGTTTTCTTTATCACTGCGGAGTGCTGCTTTCAACGTTTCTTTCGTTGCGCTTTCGCCAACAGTTTTCATAGAGATGCCTTTGCTTTTCAACTCTTGTTTTAAGCCACTGATAAATTCCGCTTTCTCCTTATCAACGCTCGCCGGTTCTATGAAGATAACGTTTGCATTGGGAAATTGACGGGTGAAGTGTTCGTAAACTTCTGAATATAAGTAAGATTGAGGTGTGTTGATCTGATAGACGGAAGGATTATTGAATACCTCTTCTCCCTTTTGAGAGAAAGGAATCACCAGGCGTATGTCGTTCTTCTCTGCGAAGTCGGACAATGGTTTTATTTGATTCTGATGCATCGGACCGAAGATGATATTCATACTTTTCATCTCGTTCTTGGTAAGAATTGTATTTAATGTAGAAACGTCTTTTCCGCAATCATATACATATAGATCAAGAGAAATACCTGTACGTTTCAGACTGTCTACTGCCATCAGGAAACCTTCGTAGTATTCCACCATGCGTTTGTCTTCCTGGAAAGGCAACAATAAAGCAGCTTTAATGGTAGACAGCTTTTGGGGAGTCTCTTTACTTTTACGGAAAAGCTCGCTATTGCTGGGAAGAATAGCATAAGGATCTTCTTTCTGCGTAGGTTGCACGGTTGTTGCTGCCGGGTAAGGGATGCAAAGGAATTGTCCCTTTTTCATGCCTTTTTTCAGTTCCGGGTTAGCTGCAATTAACTCCTGCTCGCTGATTCCATATTCACGGCTCACGCTAAAAATAGTCTCTTTGCGTTTTACCTTATGCATATCCTTGCATTTCGGAACAACAGGACCTTGAATGGTGGTCTGTTCGGTAGGCGTTTGAGTTGCAGTAGCAGTTTGCTCTTCTTTTTTCTGCGGAATCAGGATAACCTGTCCGATACGGAAATTCTCGGCACTCAAACCGGGGTTTGCTTCACAAATATCTTTGGCGGATACATTATACATGGTTGTCAGTTTGTATAGTGTTTCTCCGGCTTGAATCGTATGGAATGTTTCTCCCTTCTGGCTCTCTTTTCCCGTAGGAATTTTGATTGTCTGTCCGGCATAGATCTTTTCGTCACAGCCCGGATTCAGACGTATGATGTCTGATGTAGTGACATTATACATCTTGGAGATGGAGTATAAACTTTGTCCTTTTTCGATGGTATGCAAGAAATATGATTGGTTTTCTTGTGCATAACTGATAGCATATGAAACGCTTATAAAAAGCAAAAATAAGAATATACGGTTTATCGGTTTCATCAAATTATAACTATTGGTTCTTGAAATCAAGGAACAAAGGTACAAATAATGCCCTATATCTTCATAAGATTTGAGTTAAGAAAATAATATTGTGCTTTTTTAGGAGCATATTTCGGGCGGAAACATTAATTTTGCAACATTTATGGAAGGATATGAATATGCAGGAAACAGAATATATTAATGTGTACGGTGCGCGCGTGCACAATTTAAAGGATATTGATGCCGAAATTCCCCGTAACAGTTTGACTGTTATCACCGGATTGAGCGGTAGTGGAAAATCTTCTTTAGCCTTCGATACGATTTTTGCCGAAGGACAGCGTCGTTATATCGAAACTTTTTCAGCGTATGCCCGTAACTTCTTGGGTAATCTGGAACGTCCGGATGTCGATAAGATAACTGGTTTGAGTCCGGTTATCTCCATTGAACAGAAAACAACGAATAAAAATCCCCGTTCTACCGTAGGAACGACTACGGAGATATATGATTATCTCCGTTTGCTGTATGCCCGTGCGGGAGTGGCTTATTCGTATCTGTCGGGTGAGGAGATGGTGAAATATACCGAAGAGCAGATTCTGGACTTGATTCTGAAAGATTATAAAGGAAAGAAAATATATCTGCTGGCTCCGCTAGTTCGTTCACGTAAGGGACATTACAGGGAACTTTTCGAACAAATACGTAAAAAAGGATACCTGTATGTACGGGTGGATGGTGAAGTGCGTGAAATAACGCATGGCATGAAACTCGACCGCTATAAAAATCACGATGTAGAAGTGGTTATTGATAAATTAGTGGTAGCGGAGAAAGATGACCGGCGCTTGAAACAGAGTGTGGCAACTGCTATGCGCCAGGGAGATGGGTTGATGATGATTCTGGATGCCCAGTCTGAAAGTATCCGTCATTATAGTAAACGGCTCATGTGTCCTGTCACCGGATTGTCTTATCGTGAACCGGCTCCGCATAACTTCTCATTCAATTCACCGCAAGGGGCATGTCCGAAGTGTAAGGGATTGGGAGTAGTCAATCAGATTGATGTGGACAAAGTGATTCCCGATCGTGAACTTTCCATTTATGAAGGAGCGATAGCACCTTTGGGAAAATATAAGAATGCGATGATTTTCTGGCAAATCGGTGCTTTGCTTGAAAAGTACGACGCAACACTGAAAACTCCGATAAAGGAGTTGCCGGACGATGCGATTGATGAAGTCTTGTACGGTTCTGATGAACGGATTAAAATCAAGAGTTCGCTGATCGGTACTTCCTCCGATTACTTTGTTACTTACGAAGGAGTGGTGAAGTATATTCAGATGTTGCAGGAAAAGGATGCTTCTGCAACAGCACAGAAATGGGCGGAACAATTTGCCAAAACAACGGTTTGTCCCGAATGTAAAGGGGCTCGTTTGAATAAAGAAGCTTTGCATTTTCGTATCCATGATAAGAATATCAATGAGTTGGCGAATATGGATATCAACGAGTTGTACGACTGGTTGATGAAGGTGGATGAGTTCCTGTCCGATAAGCAGAAGAAAATATCGGTGGAGATTCTGAAAGAGATTCGCACACGTTTGAAGTTCTTGCTGGACGTGGGTCTGGATTATCTGGCATTGAATCGTAGCTCTGTTAGTCTTTCCGGTGGTGAGAGTCAGCGCATCCGCTTGGCTACACAGATTGGTTCGCAATTAGTGAATGTACTTTATATTCTCGACGAGCCGAGTATCGGTCTGCATCAGCGTGATAATCTGCGTCTTATCAACTCGTTGAAAGAACTCCGCGACATGGGGAACTCCGTGATTGTAGTGGAACATGATAAGGATATGATGCTGGCTGCCGACTATGTCATCGATATGGGTCCGAAAGCCGGACGTCTCGGAGGCGAAGTCGTTTTTGCCGGAACCCCGCAGGAAATGCTGAATACAGATACAATGACTTCGCAATATCTGAATGGCAAGATGAAGATAGAAATCCCTGCCAAGCGTAGAAAAGGAAATGGGAAATCTATCTGGCTGAAAGGAGCGAAGGGGAATAACCTGAAGAATGTAGATGTTGAATTTCCGTTAGGTAAACTGATTTGCGTAACTGGTGTATCAGGAAGTGGAAAATCTACCTTGATTAACGAAACTTTGCAACCGATTCTTTCACAGAAGTTCTATCGTTCTTTACAAGATCCTTTGGAATACGATTCGATTGAAGGGTTGGAAAATATAGATAAGGTAGTAGATGTGGATCAATCACCTTTGGGACGTACGCCACGCTCCAATCCTGCGACTTATACCGGTGTGTTTTCTGATATTCGTAACCTGTTTGTAGGTCTGCCGGAAGCTAAGATTCGCGGTTATAAACCGGGACGTTTCTCCTTTAATGTTGCAGGTGGGCGTTGTGAAGCATGTACGGGAAATGGTTATAAGACGATTGAAATGAATTTCCTTCCTGATGTATATGTGCCTTGTGAGGTTTGTCACGGTAAACGTTATAACCGGGAAACACTGGAAGTACGTTTCAAGGGAAAATCAATTGCCGATGTACTTGATATGACGATCAACCGTGCTGTGGAATTCTTTGAAAATGTGCCGCAAATCTTGAATAAGATTAAAGTCTTGCAGGATGTCGGACTCGGATATATAAAGCTGGGGCAATCTTCTACCACTCTTTCCGGTGGAGAAAGCCAGCGTGTGAAACTGGCAACGGAGCTATCGAAAAGAGATACGGGCAAAACTCTTTATATCCTTGACGAACCGACTACCGGACTTCATTTTGAAGATATCCGTGTATTGATGGGAGTATTGAATAAGCTGGTAGATAAAGGTAATACTGTTATCGTCATCGAGCACAATCTGGATGTGATTAAAATGGCGGATTATATTATCGATATGGGCCCTGAAGGTGGTAAGGGCGGGGGAGAACTCCTTAGTTACGGAACACCGGAAGAAGTTGCGAAGAGCCCTAAAGGATATACACCTAAGTTTCTTCGCGAAGAGCTGGGTCTCTAATTTAAATCATAGAGTGCCAACTTATCGGACAATCTTCGATGAGTTGGCACTTATCATATCATATTCTTTATTTATCAGATACAGAACTTATAAATACAACGAAAATGAAAATCAATAAAACAAATGCCGCACGGCTGTTAGATAAGGCTAAGATAGCCTATGAATTAATTCCCTACGAAGTAGATGAAAACGACTTGAGTGCTGTTCATGTGGCAGCAAGTTTAGGAGAGAACATCGAGCAGGTATTTAAAACGCTTGTTCTGCACGGCGATAAAAGCGGATATTTTGTCTGTGTCATTCCGGGAGAACATGAAGTTGATTTGAAACTGGCAGCTAAAGCCTCGGGTAACAAGAAGTGTGAGTTGATTCCCGTAAAAGAACTTCTGCCACTTACCGGATATATCCGGGGAGGTTGTTCGCCGATCGGTATGAAAAAGCATTTTCCTACTTATATTCATGAAACCAGCCAACAATTTCCGTATATTTATGTAAGTGCCGGTGTACGGGGACTTCAGATAAAAATAGCTCCGGAAGATTTGATTCGTGAATCCAGGGCGGAAATTTGTCGTTTATTTGAGGAGTAGTTTAACAAATCATTGTGCAAAAACTCGAGAAAAAGTATATATTTGCAAAATATATGTGGTATCGACCATTAAATCATTAATTTAATAATTTATATTCTATGTTTAACAAACACCCTAAAGGACTGATAGCAGCCGCTTTAGCCAATCTAGGTGAGCGTTTTGGCTTTTATACTATGATGGCTATCCTTGTGCTTTTCTTGCAAGCCAAGTTTGGAATGAATGGAAAAGAAGCAGGATTTATTTACTCAACTTTTTATTTTTCTATTTACATTTTGGCGTTGGTCGGAGGTATTATTGCCGATAAGACGAGGAACTACAAAGGAACTATTTTCACAGGAATTGTGTTAATGGCAGTTGGTTATTTATTATTGGCTATTCCATCTAAGACTCCGGTAGATAACAAGATGCTCTATCTGGTTATTACTTGTGCTAGTTTGTTTGTTATTGCATTTGGAAACGGATTATTTAAAGGAAATTTGCAGGCATTGGTAGGACAGATGTATGACAATCCTCAATATGCCAACATGCGTGACTCCGGTTTCTCTTTATTTTATATGTTTATTAATATCGGTGCTATTTTTGCTCCGTTTGCAGCTGTAGGCGTGCGTAACTGGTGGTTATCTACTTTCGGTTATAATTATGATGCTGATCTTCCTGCTTTGTGTCATGGTCAATTGGCAGGTACTTTGTCGCCTGAAGCTACTGAAACTTATCATACCTTAGTTACCAAAGCTTCTACTGCTCCTGTACAAGACTATACGGCTTTCGCTTCAGATTATTTGAATGTCTTTACTACTGGATTCCATTATGCATTCGGGGTAGCTATTATTGCTATGGCTATTTCTTTAACCATTTATTGGCTGAATAAGAAAAACTTCCCGGATCCCAGCAAAAAGACCGTTGCTTCTTCAGCATCTTCTACAGTTGTAGAAATGAGCGCACAGGAAGTAAAACAACGTATGTATGCTCTGTTTGCTGTATTTGGTGTTGTTATTTTCTTTTGGTTTTCATTCCATCAAAATGGTCTGACTTTGACTTATTTTGCGAAAGAATATACTGATCTGAATCTGTTTGGTATGCCTATTTCAGCAGAGCTCTTCCAATCGTTAAATCCATTTTTTGTAGTGTTCCTGACTCCGGTGATTATGGCTATTTTTGCAAGTCAGCGTAGACGTGGTAAAGAGCCTTCTACTCCTAAAAAGATTGCCATCGGTATGGGAATTGCTGCATTGGCATTTATTGTAATGGCAGTCGGATCTTATTTTGCTAATTTGCCGTTGCATGAGGATATTGTAGCTGTTGGAACTTCACCAGTGAAAGTTACTCCATTTTTATTAATGCTGACCTATCTGATCTTGACAGTAGCTGAACTGTATATCTCTCCATTGGGAATTTCATTTGTATCTAAGGTTGCTCCTCCTAAATATCAAGGTATTATGCAAGGAGGATGGCTGGGAGCAACAGCACTGGGTAATCAGTTGCTAGTGATTGGTGCTATCCTGTACGAATCAATTCCTATTTGGATGACATGGACTGTGTTTGTTGTAGCTTGTACAATTTCAATGTTTACAATGATTTTCATGTTGAAATGGCTGGAACGTGTAGCGAAATAAAATCTTGTCATTAACTAAATAAACAAAATGCCCCGGAACAAGTATCATAAATGTTCCGGGGCATTTTTGTATATCAAATATCCAGTCCCATAATATAATCATTCATATAATACCCGTTACCAATCGGGAAATCACCTTCCCGCAACTTTCTCATTCCCATGTGCTCGTAAAACTGCAAAGCCTTATTATTACGATTTACGTTGAGCTCCATCAAGCAAGGTTCCGGGTGTATTTCTTTGATACACCTGATTGCTTCCTTGAATAAAAAACTGCCGCAATGCGTGCCCTGAAAACGGGGGAGAACATATATCTTCTGAAGATGGAATACATCCTTTTCCTGTTGTTGAATGGAAACGTATCCGCATGGTTCATTCTCCTTATAAGCAATGGAGTACACATGTCCTTCTTCCTCCATTTGTTTGCGCACATTGGAAGGAGCATACATCCAGTCCATCATATAATCCAATTGTTCGGGAGATAAAATTTCCTTGTAGGTGGCGGGGAATACCTCCTTTGCCATCTTATGAATAAGCTCGCAATCGGCTACTGTTGCTTTTCGAATTGTAAACATATCTATTATCTATTCTTGGTTTAATGGGCACAAATATAGCCATTATTTCTTTTTATAATAAGGTGGAGAGTCTCTAATGTTTTAATTATTATTAATTTATAGTACTTTGCAATGCAAGGTACTAAAGTAATGCATATATTTGTGCATCTAAAAGAAGTGAATAATGAAAGTAGACAATGTAAAATCACAGATGAGGAAAGGCATGCTTGAATATTGCATCATGCTTTTGCTACACAAGGAACCCTCTTATGCTTCTGATATCATTCAAAAATTGAAAGAAGCCCAACTGATCGTAGTGGAAGGCACCTTGTATCCATTGCTTACCCGTCTGAAAAATGACGACCTGCTAAGTTATGAATGGGTAGAATCTACCCAAGGACCTCCCCGCAAATACTATAAATTGACCGAACAGGGAGAAGTCTTTTTGGGAGAACTTGAAATTTCCTGGAAAGAACTCAATGAAACAGTGAATCATATTGCCAATAGATAATCCGAAAAAGAAGAAATAAAAATGAAAAAGACATTGACCATAAATTTAGGAGGAATTGTCTATCATATAGATGATGATGCCTACCGATTGTTAGACAATTATCTGTCTAACCTCAAACATTACTTTCGTAAACAGGAGGGTGCGGAAGAGATCGTAAACGATATTGAAATGCGTATTGCCGAACTGTTTGCCGAGAAAGTAAATGAAGGGAAACAGGTCATCACAGTTTCGGATGTAGAAGAAATCATCGCCCGCGTCGGCAAACCGGAAGACTTTGGAATTGCTGATGAGGATATGGACTCACAGAAAAGAACGGAACAAACATCATCCGCTAATCAAGGCAGTACACAAACCTCTGCTCAACGCCGCTGGTTCCGTGATCCGGATAATAAATTGTTGGGAGGTGTAGCGGCAGGATTGGCAGCTTACTTCGGTTGGGACATCACATTGGTACGTATATTGATGATTATCCTGGTATTTGTTCCTTATTGCCCGATGATTATACTTTATATTATTGGATGGCTTGTTATTCCGGAAGCCCGTACTGCCGCAGAAAAATTGAGTATGCGTGGAGAGGCAGTGACCATTGAGAATATTGGTAAAACAGTGACAGACGGTTTCGAACGCGTAGCGGACGGAGTCAATAACTATATGAATTCCGGCAAACCTCGTACCTTTCTTCAAAAGATAGGCGATGTATTTGTTTCCATTGCTGCTGTTCTCTTTAAAATATTTCTGGTAGCTCTTGTCATTCTCTGCTGCCCTGTCTTGTTCGTACTGGCCGTTGTACTGGTAGCACTGGTGTTTGCAGCAATTGCCGTGGCAGTTAGCGGAGGAGCACTGCTTTACGAGATGCTGCCTGCCATCGACTGGATGCCGGTTGCTTCCGTATCTCCAATGATGACACTGCTAGGTACGATTGCGGGAGTTGCCCTCATCGGTATTCCGTTAGGAGCTTTCTTGTATACTATCTTGCGGCAATTATTCCATTGGTCACCGATGGGAACAGGCTTGAAATGGTCGCTATTGATTCTATGGATATTGGGTGCAGTCATCATGATTATTAATCTTTCAGCTCTTGGCTGGCAACTGCCTTTGTATGGCTTGCACTGCTCTTAACGAAGTCTCATTCTATTAAAAAAGGATAATATTTATTCTTTTATAAGTAAATGTACCCCGATAGTGTGTCCGGGGTACATTTTTTGTTTACTCTAATTCATCGTAAATCGAGAAATTTTTAGTAAGTTTGTAAATACGTATTCAGGAAATAAAAATGGGTGAACATATATGTTTTAGGAGAAACGAACGTTTAGCGACAGTCAACCCTTATTGGAGAGGAAATCCGATGGTGCGCGGGCGTTTTTTTAATCGGCAGCATCGCTTCCGTCCGGGGATGGGGAGTGTACTGAAATGGCGTCTTTCGCCCAATCCCCAACGCAAGGAGAAGAAAACGGTGAAATGGGATCCGAAAGTTTGTTATCTCCGTTCATTGGATGCGGTGGTAGGAGATTCCCTGATATGGCTCGGACATAATTCTTTCTTTCTGCAATTAGCAGGTAAACGAATCATGTTCGATCCTGTGTTCGGCAGTATTCCTTTTGTGAAGAGACAGAGCGAGTTTCCCGCTAATCCTGACATATTTACAGGGATTGATTATCTACTTGTCAGCCATGACCATTTCGATCATCTGGACAAGCAGAGTATAGCACGCCTATTGAAGAATAACCCGCAAATGAAACTCTTTTGTGGATTGGGAACCGGTGAACTGATTCAGGGATGGTTTCCTGAAATGAAGGTGATTGAAGCCGGATGGTATCAACAAATGGAAGATGAGGGATTGAAGATTACTTTTCTACCGGCACAACACTGGAGCAAACGTTCCGTACGCGATGGCGGCCAGCGATTGTGGGGAGCCTTCATGCTGCAAGGAGATGGAATCTCCCTTTATTACAGTGGTGACACAGGTTATTCCAGTCACTTTCGTGAGATTCCCGATCTGTTCGGAGCACCGGATTACGCTTTGTTGGGTATCGGGGCATATAAACCTCGCTGGTTTATGCGTCCCAATCATATATCGCCTCACGAGTCTTTGACTGCTGCCGAAGAAATGCATGCAGGACTTACTATCCCCATGCATTATGGCACATTCGATTTGTCTGACGAGCCTTTGCATGATCCCCCGAAAGTCTTTGCAACAGAGGCAAAGAAACGGAAGATCTCTGTGGAAATTCCTTATTTGGGAGAGATTGTGAAATTGAGGAAACAGAAATAAGAATACTTAGATACGAATAAAGAGATGAAGAAATTAGAAGTAAAAGACCTGAAAGAAAACTTTTTCGAAGCAATCGGAAAAGAGTGGATGCTCGTAACGGCGGGAACAAAAGAGAAGTTTAACACCATGACAGCAAGTTGGGGTGGCATTGGCTGGTTGTGGAATAAACCGGTTGCTTTCGTTTTTATCCGTCCCGAACGGTATACATACGAGTTTGTGGAGGAGAACGATCACCTGACACTTTCTTTCTTAGGAGAAGAAAATAAGAAGATTCACGCTGTTTGTGGTTCCAAGTCGGGACGTAATATAGATAAAGTAAAAGAAACCGGATTGAAACCTGTATTTACAGAAAGAGGTAATGTCCTGTTCGAGCAGGCACGTTTGAGCCTGGAATGTAAGAAACTTTATGCTGACGCTATCAAACCGGAATGTTTTCTGGATAAAGAATCAATAGAAAAGTGGTATGGTGGTGCTCATGGAGGTTTCCATAAGATGTATATTGTAGAAATTGAAAATATTTATTCGAGGTAAAAATTAGCGGATTTGGTTGAATGTAATGGAGAAGGCTCTGAACTCAAGTAGATTGAGAACAGAGCCTTCTTTTTACTTTATAGGAATATGCACCGTTTTTATTTGGACGGCGCTTTCTTTACCCATTTATCCAACCATTCAAAGAATGTGCGTTGCCATAACACTCCATTCTGTGGCTTCAATACCCAGTGGTTTTCATCCGGATAAATCAGCAACTCTGCAGGAACACCACGCATCACGGCAGCATCAAAAGCAGCCATTGCCTGATTAGCCAGAATACGGTAGTCTTTTTCTCCATGAATACAGAGAATAGGAGTATCCCATTTCTCTACGAATAGGTGAGGAGAGTTGGCAAACGTACGCTGTGCCACCGGATTCTGTTTTTCCCAGTATGCGCCTCCCATATCCCAGTTGGCAAACCATTTTTCTTCAGTTTCCAGATACTGCATTTCCATGTTGAAGATACCATCATGAGCAATGAACGCTTTGAACCGTTTGTCGTGATGTCCGGCCAACCAATATACGGAGAATCCTCCGAAGCTGGCACCTACGCATCCCAGACGATCTTTGTCCACATACGGCTCTTTTGCCATTTCATCGATCGCAGTGAAGTAATCCTTCATACACTGGCCACCGTAATCACCGCTAATCTGTTCGTTCCATTCCACACCGAATCCCGGCAAACCGCGACGGTTCGGAGCAACGATGATATAATCATTAGCTGCCATAATCTGGAAGTTCCAGCGATAAGACCAGAACTGGCTTACCGGACTTTGCGGACCTCCTTCACAGAACAGCAAAGTCGGATATTTCTTGTTCGGATCAAACTGTGGAGGATAAATCACCCATGTCAACATCTGTTTGCCATCTGTTGTTTTCATCCAGCGACCTTCCACTTTACCCATTTCCAGCTGGTCATAGATTTGTTTGTTCTCCTGTGTCAGTTGAGTGGTAGAACCATCCAGTGCCACAGTGTAAATCTCATCACCCATACTCATTGAATGACGTTTCGCGATCAGCTTATCTCCGAAAAGAGCTACCCCTTCGTAATCGTACATTCCTGAAGTAATAGCCTTTACTGAATCATTTGCCAGGTCAAGCGCATAAATCTGTGACTCTCCATGCCATACACCTGTGAAATAGATCACTTTTGCATCTGCTCCCCAGACAAAAGCATCTACATTCGATTCGAATGCCTTGCTCACAAAACGCTTCTCGCCGGTTTCCAGGTTCATGATGAACAGACGGTTCAGATCCGCTTCGTATCCGTCACGTTCCATGCTCTGCCAGGCAATATACTTGCCGTCCGGTGAGTATTGCGGATTGGTATCATATCCTTTGTTCTCTTCAGTAATATTTTCCGTTTTCTTGGTGTTCAGGTCATATACATAAATATCCGAGTTGGTAGAAATCGCATATTCCAGTCCCGTCTTTTTGCGGCAAGTATAAGCCACTTTGTCCGAGGTTGTATTCCAGGCAAGTTGTTCGATGCCACCCCAAGGCTTCATCGGACTTTCATACGGTTCGTCGTTCAGAATATCCACGATATTGGAAATACCGTTACCGTCAAAGTCGGCAATGAAAGGATGCGGAGCGGTCGTCACCCATTCATCCCAATGTTTGTACATCAGGTCGGTAACGATGATACCGGTGGCTTTCGGCAGGTCCGGATACTTATCAGCAGTGCTTTCTTTCGTCTTTACTTGTGAAATAAATAGCAGTTTTTTGCCATTCGGTGAGATGGAATATCCTTCGATATCTCCGTCGTAGTTGGTCAGCTGCTTGCGTCCGCTACCATCCGGATTCATTTCATAAAGCTGGCTGCTTCCGTTGTCATTGCTTAAGAATGCAAGTTTGGTGCCTCCTTTAATCCAAGTCACCTCATTTTCCTGATACGGGGTACGAGTGATTTGTTGGTTTTCGCTTCCGTCTGCGTTCATCACGAAAACTTCGCGGTTACTCTTGTTTTCCGGTACGCTGTAATACGCTACCGTATACGCAATTTTCTTTCCGTCGGGCGATACAGCGAATCCGCCGATACGTCCCATAGCCCAAAGTGCTTCGGGAGTCATGCGCTTCCCTTCGATCTTAATATCCGATTTCTCGATAAGCACCTGATCTGTCTTGCCTGCGTCTTTGGTTCCTCCGCAGGCAGCTAACAACATTGCTGCCGACATCATAATTAAATTAGCTTGTCTCATATATTTTATAAAATGTTTATTTTCTTGCGAAGATAGTGAAAAAAGGATTTAAATCTTCTTTTTCTGCCAGTTTCCTTTCTTCATATACCAGTAGCAGAACAGCAGTATAAAAGTACCGTACACACATTCCGTTGTCCAGGCAAATGCAATATCCATTCGCAGGTGCAGGATAAAATATGCAGAATATGCCACATAAATAACCAATACACAAAGTTCCATAGCCAGTGCTGTTCGAGTATTTCCCGTACCCGATACCGACTGGAAATAAACATTGGCAGGCACCAGCACCAGGTAAGCAGAACACAATACCCATAATGAAGACACGGATGCAGCCCTCAAATCCGGCATATCCGTATAGATACGCAGAATCAGATCCGGGAACAAGCAGAAGAATACCAGAATCGGTAACACAAATACATATCCAATCCGAATGTGCTGCCTGATAGTTCCCCGTACACAATCCTGTTCGCCTGCACCGATCAGGTTACTTACCAGTGAGCCGCAAGTAGCTGCAAATGCCATCGCAATCATGAACGGGATACCCGACACGTTACGGATAATGTTGGCGATTGCCAGAGAACGTTCTCCCAAATGTTCCACGAACAGAAAGAACATGAACCAGGTAGACAGGGAAACAAAGTTCTGGATCATGGTCCATACGGAGACATTCAGTATTCGCTTCAATGTTTTCCCTTGAAATTTAGGCAGTATATTCAATGCATACTTCTTGCAGTCAATCCGTTTCCACGTATAAATAATAAAGAAAATCACCGATACCATTTCAGCCAGTGAAGAACCGATGGCAGCACCGGCAATTCCCAGTTGCGGGAAACCGAATTTACCGAAGATCAGGATATAGTTGAACACCACGTTCGAAAGTACCATCACAATCGAGTTCAACGTCAATGTTTTGGTTTGTGTCGTGCCTACAAAGAAAGCGCGGAACATCACCATAACAAAGGAGAAGAAGAACCCATAAACACGCCAATGAATATAACTTTCGGCTGCATCATAAATATGAGGAGACGAAATGATATTTTTAAGGATATGAGGTGAGAATACGATGGAGAGCGTAAATAAGACCACAGCAATTACAAGCAGGAAATATACACCCTGATAGAAAATCGGGCCGATTTCCTTGTAGTTTCCTTCTCCATTGCGACGGGCTATTAATATCTGTGCACCGATGCTGAAACCGAATGCCATCATAAAGATGGCAAGGTAATATACACCTGCAATAGCAGAAGCACCCAGCTCGATTTCCCCTACACGTCCCAGAAAGGCCGTGTCCGTCATACCGATCATCTGCTCCATAATCAGACTGATTAGGATAGGGTAGGCAATCGTCCAGATTTGTTTATACGAATATTTAGTTTTCATCCTATTTTATTTTTTAGAGAAAGAAAGCCGGGCGACCAAAATAGGTGTCCGGCTTTCTTAGAATAGATTTCGGGAATTACTCCTTATTTTTTATTCTGTCTTTGCTGCTGCAATTGCTCTTGTTGCTTTTGCATCGCCTCCAGGCGAGCAGCAAATCCGGTCTTTTTCACTTGTTTCGGGTCTTTCTTTTTCGCTTCAAGAATAGCCAGCAATTTGGTTTCGTCAGTCGTTCTACGAAGCAGAATCATAGTACCCACACTAATCAGCGTTGACACGAAGTAGTAATAGTTCAAACCTGACGGATAATCGTTCAAGACGAACAAGAACATAATCGGCATCAGATACATCATCCATTTCATAGCTGCCATTTGTGGCTGCGCTCCGGTATCCTGCATAGACATTGTATACTTCGTATTTAATACGTTGGTTACCGTCATCAGCAAGCAGAACAAGCTAAGATGATTACCCAGGAACGGAATATGGAATGGGAATGTGATGAACGCATCATAAGTAGAAAGGTCGTCCGCCCACAAGAAACTCTGTTGACGCAGCTCGATAGCACTCGGAACGAACATAAACAAAGCCATCAGGATAGGGAACTGCAATAACATCGGCAGACAGCCGCCCATCGGGCTTACCCCGTATTGGCTGTAAAGGCCCATCACCTCCTGCTGTTTCTTCATTGCATCTTCCTGCTTCGGATATTTCTTGTTGATTTCATCAATTTTCGGTTTCAATACACGCATCTTGGCAGAAGACATGTACGTTTTCCAGGTAGCCGGATAAACCAGCACTTTCACCATAATAGTCAGAATCAACAGAACGATACCCATGCTCAATCCCCAACCGGACAACCAGTCGAATACGTTGATCGTGATAAACTGGTTAATCCAGCGAATCAACGGCCAACCCAGGTAAACCAGTCGGTGAAGCTCCCATTTCTCGTCACGTCCTTTATCCAGCGCTTTCAACGTCTTGAAGTGGTTCGGACCGAAGTAGAAGTACATCTCTGTCGGTTCCTTGCCTGACGGATCAAAGAAAGTATTCATTTCAGCAGAATAATCTTTGATATATCCACTTCCCTGTTGCTCCATTTTTGACTTAACGGAAACCTTGTCGAAATCCTGTTCAGCGATAAATACAGACGAGAAGAACTGATTCTTGAAAGCTACCCAATCAATGCGTCCCGGCAAATCCTGGTTGTCATCTTTGGCAGCAGACAAGTTGTCTACATTGTCACCTGTTACTTTATAAGTCAGTTCCGACAGACGATTCTCATAAGTGAATCCTTTTTCCAGTTGGCGGGCACGTTGTGACCAGTCGATGTCCACATACTTAGTACTAGCCAACTTGTCTTCCATGCCTGTCGCTTTGATTTCAAAGTTCATCAGGTAGCTATCCGGTTTCAGCGTATAGATGAAATCGATATAGCTTGCGCTATCCGCAGCCAGACGCATTGTAACACTACTGTCCGTCTTGTTCACAGCTTCAAAGAAATAATCTTTGGTCTGGATGGCTCCTGCCTTGTTGTAGAAGTTGAAGTTCATCGAAGCATCGTCACCGTCGAACAACATGACCGGCGTCTTTTTGTCCTGTGCCATATAATCTTTCAGCATGGCTGAATAGACACGTCCGCCTTTGGTTGTGAAAGTGATTTCCGCTACATTATTCTGGATGCTGATTTTAGAGTCGGTTCCATGCAAGGCATTGAAAAACAAAGCAGAAGAATCGGCAGCCGATGCCACCTCTTTTTGGCTGTTCGCCAGTGCAGCTTCCGTTTTAGCCTTCAACGCTTCCTCCTGCTGCTGTACCACGGCAATAGAATCGTAGTATTTCTTTTGCGCAGCTATCTGTTCCTCGCTTGGACGGCTCAAAAAACTGAATCCTACCAATAATATACCTATCAGAACGAGACCTGTGATGGTGTTTTTATCCATTCTTATTTTAATTACAAATTATATAAATTACAAACTACCGGTTGTTTACCACGTATCGTTAGCCGTTCACCGTTGCTTTTTCGTTTTCGATGGCAGCTTTCACAAATGCAACGAACAACGGATGAGGGTTCAGTACCGTACTACCATATTCCGGATGGAACTGTGTGCCGACAAACCATTTCAAAGTCGGGATTTCAACGATTTCTACCAGATCCGATTCCGGGTTGATACCTACACATTTCATGCCGGCAGCTTCATATCGGTCTTTAAAGTCATTGTTGAACTCATAGCGATGGCGGTGACGTTCCTGAATATGTTCCTGTCCGTAAGCCTGATATGCTTTCGAACCTTTCTGCAATACACATTCGTAAGCACCCAGACGCATAGTACCACCCATGTTGGTGATTGCCTTCTGTTCTTCCATGATATCAATCACGTTGTGCGGAGTTTTTTCATCCATTTCGCGTGAGTTGGCATCAGTATATCCCAGTACGTTGCGGGCAAACTCAATAGCAATACATTGCATACCCAGACAAATACCGAAAGTCGGGATGTCATGTGTACGTGTATATTTGATAGCGACAAACTTGCCGTCGATACCCCGTTGACCGAATCCCGGACCAATCATTACGCCCGCCATACCTTTCAGAGCTTCACATACATTTTCGTCTGTCAGCTTCTCGCTGTTTACGAAATGAACTTCCACTTTGCGGTCATTGTAAGTACCCGCTTGCGATAAAGCTTCACGGATAGACTTGTAAGCGTCCTGCAAATCGTATTTTCCAACTAGTGCAATATTGATCGGTTCTTTTGTTTCTGCAGCGTGACGACGTTCCAGGAATTTACGCCATGGGCCGAGTCCCGGAGTTTCTCCTACCGGCAGTCCCATCTTTTCGAGGATAGTGCTGTCCAGTCCTTGAGCCTGCATCAGGATAGGTACTTCGTAGATTGTTTCCGCGTCGATAGACTGCACAACAGCTTTATCGTCTACATTACAGAATTGTGCCACTTTCTTACGCAATCCGTCACTTAGCGGATGCTCGGCACGCAGTACCAGTACATCCGGCTGAATACCCACACTTTGGAGTTCCTTTACAGAATGTTGCGTCGGTTTTGTTTTCAATTCTCCGGCAGCAGCAAGATAAGGAACATAAGTCAAGTGTACGCAAAGAGCGTTCTTACCGAGTTCCCATTTCAACTGACGGATACTTTCGAGGTAGGGGAGTGATTCGATGTCACCTACCGTACCACCGATTTCAGTAATCACAAAATCAAACTTGTATTTATTACCAAGCAGTTTAACATTCCGTTTGATCTCGTCTGTGATGTGAGGAATCACTTGGATAGTTTTACCCAGATAGTCTCCACGACGTTCCTTGTCAATGACGCTCTTGTAGATACGTCCCGTAGTAATGTTGTTCGCCTTTGTCGTTTGTATTCCCAGGAATCTCTCATAATGTCCCAGGTCGAGGTCGGCTTCGTGTCCGTCTACGGTTACATAGCACTCTCCGTGCTCATAAGGATTCAATGTTCCCGGGTCGATGTTGATATACGGGTCAAACTTCTGGATGGTTACATTATAACCTCTTGCTTGCAGCAACTTACCGATGGATGATGAGATGATCCCTTTTCCTAAAGAAGAGGCAACACCACCGGTGACGAAAATATACTTTGTTTCTCCCACAGCTATAACTGTTTTAATAATTGTTTACTTAGTAGTATTCTTACGAACTTAAAAACCGCAAAATTATAAAAAAAAGAGGAAGATTACAGTCTTTCGTCTCCACAATTTTATTAAAAAATGCAATTTTAAAAGAATCCTATGATTTCTAAACAAAATAATGTAGCTTTGCAGCCTAAACCATAGACAAATATGATGAGAATTACTACTTTATGTTCAGCGTTTATCCTGTCAATCTTATCGTTATCGCTTTTTGCGCAGGAACCTGTCGAATCCGCTTCACTTCCGACTGACTCTCTGCAGCCTGCTCCTGAAGTGATTAAACCAGCCAAAACGGTTAAATCTTCAACAGTTGTGGCAAAAGCCAGAGTCGTGAAAGCAGATACGCTTTCGGCGGAGCTTCAGAAATATTTGATGCTTAAACTTAATATGTCGGGACCGACTCCAAAACTGGATACCGTTTCTTATTTATATAATAAGTATGTCGCGCAATTAGATTATTTGAACGACCTGTCTGTGCCGCCACGTTATATTCCGTCTGATCCCGATTATTTCCGTCTGTTCACACCATTAGCATATTATTATGCTCCGATGGCACAATATTCGAAATTGGAATGGAAACCTATGCAATGGGACACCACTCCTCAACTGACAGCGGAACTTCTGCCTTATGATACCCTGGCATTTACCAAGACCCAGCGTGCCGAGAAAATAGTGAATAGTGCATTGATGGATCTTTATTTGGAACGTCCGAACTTGGTTGTCACTACAGAAGACCGTATCATGAGTCGTGATGTATTCCGTCATGATGTGAAGCCGAAGATATCTCCGAAAGCAACAGTTGTCCATCTGTTCCAACCGGAAAACATGGATGATAATGTAGGAAAGGCCAATATGAAGATTAGTCGACCGAACTGGTGGGTGACCGGAGGTAACGGGTCGTTGCAGATCAGCCAGAACCACCTTTCGGATAACTGGTATAAGGGAGGTGAAAGTAACTTCTCCGGGTTAGCCACTTTCCAGGTTTTTGCCAACTATAATGATAATGAAAAAGTCCTGTTTGAGAACCAGCTGGAAGCTAAAGTGGGTATGACCTCCACTCCGTCAGATGAATATCATAAATATCTGTTCAATACCGACCAGTTTCGTTTATATAATAAATTAGGTTTGAGAGCTTTCAAGAATTGGTATTATACCATTTCTTCCGAGTTCAAGACCCAGTTCTTTAATGGTTATAAAGCCAATAGCGAGGAATTAGTTTCCGCTTTCATGTCTCCGGCAGATTTGGCGGTCAGTGTCGGTATGGACTATAAATTGAGTAAGAAGAAATTTAATCTTTCAGTCTTTGTGGCACCGTTGACTTACAACTTGCGTTATATCGGTAGCTCGGAAGTGGACGAAACAAAATTTGGTTTGGACAAAGGCAAATGTTCTAAAAATGACTTCGGTTCCCAGTTACAATCGACATTCAACTGGACCATCATCTCTGCAGTAACTTTAGAGTCTCGTCTCAATTATCTGACCAACTATCATTGGGCACGTGTGGAATGGGAAAATACATTCAACTTCGTTTTGAACCGTTATCTTTCTACTAAGCTCTATATACATACCCGTTTTGACGATAGCTCGAAACCGACTGAAGGAGACAGCTTCTTCCAGTTGAAAGAATTGCTTAGCTTCGGTATCAATTATAAGTGGTAAGTAAATCAAAGAAATAGAAATCAGGCGCGGAAATTCCGCGCCTGATTTGTTTAGGGATGTTGTATAAAATATGGGTGGTAAAATAGAACCAATGTGATAGCGGATTTTTCACGTACGGGATAGTCTTAACTGTACATTTCTATTTGTGTGTAAAAAAAGAAAGCGTTTTTTCTTGTTTACTATTTATTATTTTATTTATCTTTGTCACCGAATTCAATCCATTGCCTAAGGAGTAATGGAAAAATGAGGGGTAAAAATACATGATCATTAAGAAAAATGACGATCGAAATCTTCTGCCAACAGATGTGATTGGCAGAAGCGTAGCACGCTCAAAACGCTGGTTAGTGGCAATCGTACGTATTTGTCACGAGAAAAAAACAAGTGAGCGACTTACGAAAATGGGGATCGAAAATTTCCTTCCAATTCAGCAAGAAGTCCATCAATGGAGCGACCGTCGTAAAGTTGTCGACCGTGTACTACTTCCGATGATGATCTTCGTTCACGTTGATCCGCAAGAACAAAAAGAAGTCTTAACTTTATCTGCTATCAGCCGTTACATGGTATTACGTGGGGAGAGTACTCCGGCTGTTATTCCTGACCAACAAATGTTGCGATTTAAGTTTATGCTCGACTACTCGGATGAGACGATCAGCATGAGTACAACGCCATTAGCTCCGGGAGAAAAAATACGGGTAATCAAGGGACCATTGGCAGGACTGGAAGGGGAATTAGTAAATGTGAATGGAAAATCGAAAGTTGCTGTTCGATTGACAATGTTGGGGTGTGCATGTGTAGACATACCGGCTGGATGTGTAGAGCCAGCATCAGAAAATGGGGATTTGAATGATTAAATAATCAATCTTTTTATAGGGGACATGGGGGATTTTACTGCAAGAACATTACAAAAGATCTGCTTAATATAGCAGATTATCTATTTAATGTCGGTGACAAATATTAGGGGCTTGTTGTCCGATAACCTTTCCCAATTAAAAATCCACGAAATATTTAATTATATCTGCTTAAAAATAAAATAAGCAGTGAATACATTGGGCTTTTACAATTAAAAAATACGATAAACAGAATGAAAGGAATAGTTTTAGCTGGTGGTTCAGGCACTCGTTTGTATCCTATCACTAAAGGAGTGAGTAAGCAGTTGCTTCCCATCTTTGACAAGCCCATGATTTATTATCCGATTTCAGTCCTTATGTTGGCTGGAATCCGTGAGATCCTGATCATTTCCACTCCTTATGATCTTCCGGGCTTCAAACGTCTCTTAGGCGATGGCTCCGACTATGGAGTACGGTTTGAGTATGCCGAACAACCCTCTCCGGACGGTCTGGCACAAGCCTTTATTATCGGTGAAGACTTCATCGGCAATGATTCCGTCTGCCTGGTATTAGGTGATAATATCTTCTATGGCCAAAGTTTTACCCGCATGTTGCAGGAGGCTGTCCGTACAGTCGAGGAGGAGCAGAAAGCAACCGTATTCGGTTATTGGGTTGCCGATCCCGAACGTTATGGAGTTGCTGACTTTGACAAGGATGGAAATGTTTTGAGTATTGAAGAAAAACCAGAAAATCCAAAATCTAACTACGCTGTAGTGGGACTCTATTTCTACCCCAATAAGGTGGTGGATGTAGCCAAACATATACAACCTTCTCCCCGTGGAGAGTTAGAAATCACTACCGTTAATCAGGAATTTCTCAATGACCACCAATTAAAGGTTCAACTATTAGGCCGTGGTTTTGCCTGGCTTGATACCGGCACGCACGATTCTCTTTCCGAAGCCAGTACTTTTATTGAAGTGATTGAAAAACGTCAAGGATTGAAAGTTGCCTGCCTTGAAGGTATTGCCCTGCGTCATGGCTGGATAACAGCGGATAAAATGCGTGAACTGGCCAAGCCCATGCTAAAGAACCAATATGGCCAGTACCTTTTAAAAGTAATAAATGAACTGGGACTGGAATAATGCCATATTCCTTTCCGGTAATTTAAATAACTAACAAACACTAATCACAGTGGAAATAATCAAAACTGCTATCGAGGGCGTTGTCATCATTGAACCACGTCTTTTTAAAGATGACCGTGGTTACTTTTTCGAATCTTTCTCTCAACGTGAATTTGCAGAAAAGGTCCGTAAGGTAGACTTTGTCCAGGATAATGAAAGTAAATCCAGCTATGGTGTTTTACGTGGTCTTCATTTTCAGAAACCACCTTATGCCCAGAGTAAACTGGTACGTGTCATTAAAGGCTCTGTCCTTGATGTGGCTGTCGATATCCGTAAAGGCTCACCAACATTTGGAGAGCATGTATCAGTGGAATTGACTGAAGAAAACCACCGTCAGTTCTTTATTCCGCGTGGATTCGCCCATGGCTTTGTTGTCCTGACGGAAGAGGTTATCTTTCAGTATAAATGTGACAACTTCTATGCTCCCCAATGTGAAGGTGCCCTGGCTTGGGATGATCCCGCATTGAAAATCGACTGGAAGGTTCCTGCTGATAAAATAATCCTTTCCGGGAAAGACCAACATCACGAATGTCTGGAAGAAGCGAGTGGGTTATTTGATTATAACGAAAATCTGTATTAAGCTCAATGAATATTCTAGTGACAGGAGCTAACGGTCAGCCGGTAATAGATGGACTTCGTAAAAACGATGTGACAGCTTACAGCGGAGAAAGAAACTTTGAAGGCGGTCTTTGACAAGTTGGTACTCCCACTTGTGCCGGAGACTTAGCGTCCATTATCTATAAAGTGATTGAAGAGAATCAACTTTATAAAGAGGGGGATCTTTTTGGTGATAGAGGCATGCGTTCATGGAGTAGATTTGTAAAGGATATTTATGAGTTGAGTAGCAATATATTTGATATTCAAGCTTGTCGCAACGGTAAATTTCCAAGTAAGGTAAAGCGTTTTCCTTTCTTTGTACTGGATAATACAAGGAGGAAATCATTGTTTGGAATAACTGTTTTTTTATTGAAAGGTTCCTAATAGAAGTATATAAATGAATTGAAACAATAATTTAACGATTAAAATAAAAATGAATTTCATACGAAATATATTGATCACTGGTGGGGCAGGCTTCATCGGATCGCACGTTGTACGTTTGTTCGTACATAAATATCCTGAATATCATATAATAAATCTGGATAAACTTACTTATGCCGGTAATTTAGCTAATCTGAAAGATATCGAGAATCAGCCTAATTACACGTTTGTAAAGGCTGATATTGGTGATTTTGATAAAATGCTGGAGGTCTTTAAGCGGTATCATATAGATGGAGTTATTCATTTGGCTGCTGAAAGTCATGTAGACCGTAGTATAAAAGATCCATTTACATTTGCTCAAACGAATGTGATGGGTACTCTCTCTTTGCTTCAAGCCGCAAAGTTAACTTGGGAGCAACTTCCTGAATGTTATGAAGGCAAGCGTTTTTATCATATCTCAACGGATGAGGTTTATGGCGCTTTGGAGTTTGATGGTACATTTTTTACGGAGGAAACTAAATATCAGCCTCATAGTCCTTATTCTGCTAGTAAGGCCAGTAGTGATCATTTTGTGAGAGCTTTCCATGATACTTATGGTATGCCTGTAATTGTGACGAATTGTTCTAATAACTATGGCCCTTATCAATTTCCGGAAAAGCTGATCCCACTGTTTATTAATAACATTCGCTATGGTAAACCATTGCCAGTGTATGGTAAGGGTGAAAATGTAAGAGATTGGTTATATGTTGTGGATCACGCTAGAGCGATAGATTTAATTTTCCATAAAGGGGAAAACGCTGACACCTATAATATAGGTGGTTTTAATGAATGGAAGAATATTGATCTGATAAAAGTCATTATAAAAACAGTTGATTGTTTGTTAGGTAATCCAAAAGGGACTTCGGAGAACTTGATTACTTATGTAACAGATCGCAAAGGTCATGATTTACGTTATGCAATTGACTCAAGTAAGTTGAAAAATGAATTAGGTTGGGAGCCTTCCCTTCAGTTTGAAGAAGGTATTGAAAAAACAGTTCGATGGTATTTGGATAATCAAGTATGGATGGATAATGTGACGAGTGGAGATTATCAGAAGTATTATGAAGAGATGTATAATAAGTAAAATTAATATACATAAGTATGAAATATATGTAGAATTTCAGACTAAAAAGATGCTTATTTTTTATGGTAAGTATTAAAAGAAACTTTGTTTATAGCAGCGTATTAACGACTGCTAATTATATATTTCCACTATTAACATATCCATATGCGTCAAGAGTATTAGGAGTAGATAGAATAGGTATTTGCAATTTTGTGGATAGTATAATTAATTATTTTATACTTTTCTCTGTTATGGGCATTGGGATTATTGGTATTCGTGAGATAGCAAGATCTAAGGATAATAAGGAAGATTTAAATAAGACATTTAGTAGCCTATTTCTATTGAATACTATTTCGACTTCATTGGTTTTAATAGTCTTAATAGGAGCAATTTTCTTAGTTCCAAAATTGCAGGCATATAAGGATATGATGTGGATAGGCGTTCTTAAGCTGATAAGTAATTATCTACTAATCGAATGGTTATATAAAGGTTTAGAGAAATTTAAACTAATTACTTACCGGACAATAATTGTACGTACTCTATATGTTGTTTCTGTTTTTCTTTTTGTTCGTGAAGCGGCAGATTATAAGATTTATTTTTTATTACTTTCTCTAAGTATTGCGTTAAATGCAATTTTTAATTGCTACTATGCTAAGGAGTTTGTTCAACTTACCTTTAGAAAAGTGCTAGTGGGAAAATATTGTAAATCTAGTCTGATTCTTGGGAGCTATACTTTATTAACTTCAATGTATACATCATTTAATGTCGCATATTTAGGTTTTGTTAGTAATGATACCGAAGTGGGATACTATACCACGGCCACAAAGTTGTATTCTATATTTCTATCATTATTTACGGCCTTTACTGGAGTTCTACTACCTAGAATGAGCGCTTTGATTGCAGAAAATAATTTTTATGATTTTAAAATATTATTACGTAAATCAATAAAGATTCTGTCTTGTTTTTCTATCCCAGTTATTATCTTTTGCGAGATATTTGCTGAAGAAATTATACATTTTATTTCAGGTAATGGATACAGTGGTGCAATTATCCCTATGCGTATAGTAATGCCGCTTTTGTTAATTATAGGTTGTGAGCAAATTCTAGTTATTCAAACGTTAATGCCTTTAAAAATGGATAAAGCTATTCTTATAAATTCAATTGTAGGAGCATTTATTGGTATTATTCTGAATGTTTTATTAGTGGCTAATTTACAGAGCATAGGAACAGCGATAGTTTGGGTCTCTTCTGAATTTTTTGTTTTATGCTGTGCTCAATTTTTTGTATGGAAAAAGTTGTCTTTATTAATTCCTATAAAGATGTTATTCAAACAGATAATGTTGAATATGCCATTAGTCTTATTGTTTTTTGTGATTTTAAGTTTTGATTTATCTGGAATATATACATTATTGATTGCTGGATTTTGCTTGCTACTATATTCAATATTAATTCAAATCTTTGTTAATAAGATTATTCCTTTTTCTTTAATTTTAAAAATAGTGCCTTGGATTTCAAAATAGAAAAACGAATAAGGTATTATAGATTATTGATATTGGTATAAGTCATGATGTAAAAGTATTGAAATCATAAAATGAAATTATGAATATATCAAATGTACACAATTGTTATGGTTGTGGGTTATGTGCAATAGTTTGTTCTCGTGAAATTATTGAAATTGAATTAAATGCTGATGGTTTTTATGAACCAGTAATTAAGGATATAAGTAGGTGCACAGATTGTAACCTTTGTGTAGATGTGTGTTCTTATCTTCACGATGGTCTTGCGCTTCGTAATGCTAAACTTAAATCATATGGTGCCTGGAGTAAGGATTCGGCGGTACGTCGTAAATGTTCTTCTGGAGGGGTGGGGTTTGAGTTAGGGAGTACGTTTATTAAGAAAGGTTATAAAGTCTGTGGCGTGCGTTATAATGCTGAGAAGAATCAGGCAGAGCATTATATAGCAACAACCATAGAAGAATTAATCCCGAGTATTGGAAGTAAATATATTCAAAGTTATACTGTTGACGGATTTCGCAAGATAAAACGCAAAGAAAAGTATTTGATAACAGGAACCCCTTGTCAAATAGACTCTTTTCGTCGATATATTCAGAAATTTAAAGTAGAGGATAATTTCATTTTAATGGATTTTTTCTGTCATGGTGTTCCTTCTAAACTGATGTGGAATAAATACGCTAAGGAAGTTGAGAAGAAAATAGGCAAAATAACTTATGTTTCATGGCGTAATAAGTTTGCAGGCTGGCATGATTCATGGGCTATATCAATGGACGGAGAGAAGGCGGATATTAAAATCAATAGGCATGAATCTTATAATTCATTAATAGGGGAAAGGGAAGGCTCTTACAATTCTCGGTTTAGTCAAGGAGATGTGTTTTATCGACTTTTTTTGGGCGATACATGTCTGGGAAAAGCCTGTTATTCAAAATGCAAATTTAAGTATGATAGGTCTTCAGCAGATATTCGAATAGGTGATTCTTGGGGCAGATATTATAATGATAATGATGAGGGGGTTAGTTCTGTTATTACTTTTTCTGAAAAAGGAGATGCTCTGTTACGTCAGTGTGATATAACGTTGGAGGAATTACCTTTTGAAATTTTAGCTGAAGGACAAATGAAACATAGTCCAAATCGTCCATTTCTATTTTATAATGTTATTAGCAATTTGCTTCGTAATGATTGTGTAGAAATGGCGGAATTAATAAAATGGTCTTCTTTTCTAAACAGTTACAATAAGATTAAAAGAAGACTCATGAATCCTCATAAAACTATAAAGAATATTTTTAGAAAATTTTCTGGGAAAAAATGAAAATAAAAACTATAACCTGTCATAATGTATATAACTATGGAGCTACGCTTCAGGCATATGCTTTACAGCATTTTTTAGAAATGCAGGGAAATGAAGTTGAGATTATTGATTATGCGCCAGCGTATCATGATCCACTTAATTGTTGGAAAATACCTAATAACTCAAGAGTCAAAAAATATGCAGATTTTTTTTTTCCTATTCATTGGGCCTATTTTATACATAGGAAAATTAAATTATTGAGAACTGTAAATAAAAAAAGACTTGAAAAGTTTCATGTATTTGATAGAACTTTTCTTCATCTTACTAGTGAGAAGTATGTGACTTATGAACAATTGAAGAATACTCCTCCAAGAGCCGATGTATATATAGCAGGAAGTGATCAAATTTGGAATTATGCAGGGAATACAGGGCTTGATCCAGCTTTTTATTTAAAATTTGGCGATAAAAAAGTGAGGCGTATTTCATATGCTGCTAGTTTTGGATTAAGTGAAATAAAAATAGATTTTAAAGAGACAATTGAGAATTTGCTAGGTGGGTTTGATGCTATTTCCGTGAGAGAAAAAACAGGACTAAAGATTTTAGATGATTTGAATATTAAAGATGGTTATCACGTTATGGATCCAGTTTTTCTTCTTAATAGAAATAGCTGGCTTAACATTGCTTGCCCAATGGATGTATCAGCACCATACATACTAGTCTATGATTTTTTCCAGAATGATGAAAAGATAAAAAAAATGACATTTTTTTTATCTGATAGATATGGCTTAAAGGTTGTGTCAGTTAATGATAATGGAAAATTGTCATATGCTGATTTGAATATATGTGATGCGTCACCTCAACAGTTTTTATGGTTAATAGCAAATGCTAAGTTTGTTGTTTCTAATTCTTTTCATGCTACGGCTTTTTCAATTATAATGAGAAAAGAATTTTTTGTTTATCCTATTCCCAAACATAATAATCAATCTAGGATGGTTGATTTATTGTCATTGGTTGGACTGCAAAAACAATATGATATTACAGTTGAAGATAGTGAATTGTCTATAACTATAGATTGGGATGAAGTGGATTTGAAATTAGAGAAGGCAATAACTTTTAGTAAGCAATTTATTAATCGCTTTATATCGTAAATTGAAATATGTGGCCAAATATAACTCTTGTTTTCTTATTTATTTGTGTATTTATATGGTCTATAAAACATAAGTATAAATTGTTGGTATTAATTAGTGCAATCTGGTTGTCAACGGCTATAGTATCTTCTTTTTACTCTCTAAATCCATATATTGTAATGTCTAAAGAATTACTTCTTGAGCCTTACTTATATTTATTTGGATGTTTTTTAATCTGTATTTATCCATTATATGCAGCAGAAAAGTTGAATATATCTCAAAAGATTATTATTTATAATTCTGATATATTTAATATAACGATTTTGGTTTTAGCTTTAGTGTCTTATGAACCACTATTGGAGACGTTGATACGTATATCAACCAAAGGAATTGATAATTTGGCGGATGTTTATATATCAGAACGTGCTGGTACAAATTTTGATTCTCGCGGATATTTTTCTTTTGTAGGACGTTTTTTTTTTAATATAGTAGACTATTTTAAATTTATTTCAGTACCATTGTTCCTGTTTTATCTAACGCTTCCTAAAAGAAAAATATTTATAACAATAGGTCTTGCATGTGCAGTACTTAATCCTGTAATGTTTAATCTTGCAAATGGACAAAGGTTTTTATTAGTACTAACATTTTATTCATTTATTTTTAACTTTATATTGTTAATTCCGTTGTTTGCGAAATCAGTCATAAAAAAAATTCTTAGATATGGGTTGATTTCATTGGGTATGTTGCTGATTTTATTTGCTTCTATATCAATAAGTCGATTTGGAAAAAATAGTGATTATGATGCTGCTGGATATGGTGGAATCTATCAAGTCCTGAGATATTTTGGAGAATCGTTTTATAATTTTAATACAGAAGGGTATTGGATCAAAAACCATACTTGGGGTAGAAACTCCTTTACAACTTATTATAGCTATTTTGATCCAAATAATAGTTATAGTATTGGAAAACAAAATGAGATAACTGGTATTATTACAAATATATTTTATACGTATATAGGTAATTTTGTAATTGACTTTGGTAAAGTAATTACTACTATAATTTTTTTGATATCTTCTATTTTATTGACGAGTAAAGTGAAAAGAATTAGGAAATATTTAAAATTGGGTAACCTTATTTTGATCTCACTTTATGCAAATATAATTCTTTTTGGAACAACATATTTTGTTTACCAGAATGGATTTATCCATATGGTTTGGACTCTTTTGTACATTATTATATTAAATGGGTGTACTACAAATAGAGATGGATTAAGAATAGTAAAAAAAGAATATGGAACGAAAAGAAATAGTTAGTACCGTTATTGTTTCGATGAACAAACTTGATAACTTGAGAATATGCCTGCCGAGTATTCGTAGGTATACTAAGATCCTGAATCGAGTTTATGTCATTGCATATTTATTTTCTCCAGATAATTTAAAGAAATTACGTGAGGAATTTGATTGGATAACAATTATCGAAAGTAATGAAATACGTGGCTTTGCTGAGAATAATAATTTGGCATTGCGTGATATTAATACCAAGTATATATTCATTTTGAATGATGATACAGAATTTAAGGTATCGGTTATTGATAATTTGGTGAATGCTATGAATAATACATTGGATGCAACGGTAATGTCTCCAGTATTGTTTAGAGGGGATGGTAGTTTGCAGTTTAATGGACGTAGATATTATAGTTTCTGGAATTTCTTTCTGCGTCAAATAGGTGTAAAACATTTCCCTAGATCTATGTATGAAAATGGAAGTGGAATATATCAGTCATACAATATTTCTGGTGCAGCCTTTTTAATAAAAACAGATGTATTTCGAAATGTGGGCTTTTTTGATGAGAAATATTTTTTTTGTCCAGAAGATATTGCTTTATCTACATTATTAAATAAACAAGGATATAAATGTTATGTAGATGCAACAACACCTATTACTCATTATGAAGGGGTGTCATCTAAAAAGACAAAACTTTTTTTTGCCACTACAATTTCTGCATTTTTAGGTTCTTCTTATTTTTATTGTACGTCAAAGTTTCAGAGGAATATCCTATTGATTTTGTGGAAACTAAAATATGTCACATTTTTATTTTTGTCACAAATATATAATAATAATTCTCGTTATGCTGATTTTGCATATATCTATAATAAGGTAGAATTGTGTTTTAGAAAAAATATTTCGTGTAAGGAAATATTTATTAAAGAGTATAGGAAGGTCAGTAATCAATGAAAGTACTTCAAATAAATACTACTTATTACAATGGTGGTAGCACGGGTAGAATAACTTATGACTTAAAATCAATAGGAGAAGAATGTGGCATTGAGATGTATGTGGCTTATGGGTATGAATATGTTCCTACTTATGATATGAATACATTTAAGATGGAAAGTATTGCAGAGTTAAAATGGAACATTCTTAAAACTAGACTTTTTGCACATCATGGCTTTTATAATGTAGCTCAGACAAAAAGGCTATTGGGCTTTATTGCTAAGATAAAGCCAGACATTATTCATCTGCATAATATCCATAACCATTATGTAAATGTAGAGATGCTTTTTAATTATATTAAGAAGCATGACATTCCTGTTGTTTGGACATTACATGACTGTTGGGCATTTACTGGATGGTGTGCATATTTTGATTATATAGGGTGTGAGAAATGGAAAATACATTGTAGGGATTGTCCAAGTAGAAGAGATTATCCTTATTCTTGGTTTATAGACAGAAGCTATGAGAATTTTGATGATAAAAGAAAATGCTTTTGTGGGGTTAATAAACTTATCTTAGTGACACCTTCAAAATGGTTAGCTCAATTAACTAGAGATTCATTTTTAAGAGATTATCCTGTCAAAGTAATTAATAATGGTGTGGATACAAATGTATTTAAACCGGTTGATACAACAGAAATTATAAAAAAATATGGTTTAACGGGTAAGAAGGTGGTACTGGCTATGGCTAATCAAATGAATAGACGAAAAGGTGTGGAATATCTTTTAAAAATACCCAATTATTTAGATGATAATGAAGTTTTAGTTATGGTGGGGCTTACGAAAGAAGCATTGCCAACACTTCCTCCACAGAAATGTATAGGCATTCTTCGCACCACTGATGTTAATGAATTGGCAGCATTGTATAGCATGGCATCAGTATTTGTAAATCCGACACTAGAAGATAATTTCCCTACTACTAACATAGAAGCTTTATCATGTGGTACTCCTGTGATAACGTTTGAAACAGGTGGAAGCATTGAATCATTAGATCCTTCTGTTGGTGAGATTATTCCCAAAGGAAGCATGTCCGAATTGGTGGCTGCAGTAAGAAAATTTTTGAAAGGAGACAAGGTTTTATATACAGCGGCTTGTAGGGCTAAAGCAGAGAAACTATATAATAAAAGAACGCAATATAAGCTGTATTTGTCACTTTATAATGAAATAAATAAGCAATGAAAAAGAACCCTAAGATAAGTATTATCACAGTTTGTTATAACTCTGCAAAGCATTTGGAGCAATGTATTAAAAGTGTTCTTGATCAGGATTATCCAAATTTGGAATATCTTGTTATAGATGGCGGCTCTACCGATGGAACAATTGACATAATATCTAAGTACAGGGACAAGATAGCTTATTTCGTATCTGAATCAGATAATGGTATTAGTGATGCCTTTAATAAAGGCATTAAAGCTGCGACTGGTGATATTATTGGAATTATAAATTCTGATGACTTCATGATGCCAAATGCATTGCAAAAAATTAGTGAATATTATGAGGATGATATTGATGTTTATAGGGGTTATTGTTTGATTTGGGATGAAAAATTAGACAGTAAACGAAAATTATATCCCAATGAAAGATTTAGTGTGCCGCCATTCGGAGCTATTATATGTCATGAGTCTTCTTTTATTAGCAGGAAACGCTATGAAAAATTAGGTGGATATAAAGTGGACTTTAAATATGCTATGGATTTGGACTTGTTTGTGAGGATGTACAGGGATTCTTTATTGAAATCAAGAATAGTTGACGTTTGTGTTATCACATTCAGAACAGGTGGAGCATCTTCTTCTGCTGCTGCAAAAATTGAATCTGAAAGAAAAAGATTAGTTTTAGAAAATGGAGGTAATCTATTTGCAGCAAATTTATTTGTGTTCTATCACCGAGTAAAATATGCTATTAAAGTAATGGTTAATATAATTAGAGAATGGATAAAAAAATAGCTTTAGTCACTTGCTACTTTCAACATAATTATGGTAGTCAGCTCCAAGCTTATGCTACACAATTAATATTTGATAAATGGAATATTCCTAATGAAACCATTTGTATTGATGGTTTTCAACAAGAAATAAAAAAGGCAAAGTATAGGTATTTTTTGAGTAAAATATTTGATAGGAACGTGGTTGCTGATAAAATGGCCACAGTGAGAAAAGGGATTGCTAAAAAAACTAAAGGAAAGAAATTTGTAGAAGATCTAACTATTAGAGATCAGATGTTTGATACATTTGCTTCGACGATGTTTAATCTATCGAAAAAGTATACTTCTAAAGTAGAATTAGGATTAACTGCTCATGATTATTCAGCCTTTTTAGTAGGCTCGGACCAATTATGGTTGCCTTCGAATATATATGCGGATTATTATACGTTGAATTTTGTACCTGATGATGTTTGTAAAATAGCATTTTCAACAAGTTTTGGGGTTTCTTCTCTGCCTTTTAAACAAGCAAAAATGGCTACCCACTTTTTGAAACGATTAGATTATATTGCTGTACGTGAAGATAAAGGTCAGAAATTAGTTAAAGAATTAATTGATAGAGAGGTGCCTGTTGTTTGTGATCCAACTTTGATGTTCACAGCTGATGAATGGGGAATGCATCTTAAACCAGAACGACTTATTAAGGAGGCATACTTATTTTGCTATTTCTTGGGTAACAATCCAGAACAAAGAGACTTTGTTAGGCGTGTAAAAGAGCAAACTGGCTATAGAATTGTACAACTTCAATTTTGTGATGAATATATTAAGAGCGATGAAGGATTCCCCGATTATGCGCCCTATAATGTTGGACCGATTGAGTTTGTTCAGTTAATTCGCGATGCCGAGTACGTGTTTACTGATTCATTTCATTGCTCTGTATTTTCTATGTTATTTAGTAAAAAGTTCTTTACTTTTCGAAGATATAATAATGATAGTGTGGTTTCGACTAATTCAAGACTTTATTCTTTGTTGTCATTAGCCAAGTTAAGTGATAGGTTACTTAATGCCAATGAAAATATTAGTGAATGTTTGAATAGTGTGATTGATTATAATTCCGTTCATCAAGAGTTATTTAACTTACGGAAGTTTTCTGAAGATTGGTTAAGGAATTGTTTGTCTGAAAAAGGAATTATTTGATATGATTCAGATAATAGACAAAAAAGAGTGTTGTGGTTGTTGGGCTTGCTATAATGTTTGTCCTAAGCAAAGTATAAAGATGTTAGAGGACATGGAAGGGTTTCGTTATCCATCTATTAATCTGGATAGCTGTATTAACTGTGGGTTGTGCGAGAAGGTATGTCCTGTTTTACATAGTACAGATGATGATCTTCCGCATAAGCAGGAGGGGTTTATTTTGCAACATAAAGATGATGAAATTCGTAAACAAAGTACTTCGGGAGGGGCGTATACAGCTATTGCTAAATGGGTGTTGAATCAAGGAGGTGTAGTCTTTGGTGCCGGTTATTTGGAAGGAACATTTACCGTAGTTCATCAATGGATAGAGAAAGAAGAAGATCTATTCATTTTTAGAAACAGTAAATATGTGCAGAGTGAAATGAGGGATTGTTTTCAACAGGCATTAACTTTTTTGAGAGCAGGTAGGTGGGTCTGCTTTAGTGGAACACCTTGTCAGATAGAAGGGTTGCGTTATTTTTTGAGAAGACGTAATTATGAGAAGTTAATATGCGTGGATCTGGTATGTCACGGTATACCAAGCCCACGCATACTAAGAGCATTTATTGATAATAGTCAACATTTAATAGGTGGATCATTTAAGAATATACTTTTTAGAGATAAATTTTATGGTTATCATTATAGTTCTTTTTCTATCTATAATGAAGATAAAAAGAAAGATTATCATAAAGGTGTAGAAAGTAACCCATATTTAAGAGCTTTTTTTCATAATTTGAGTGATCGTCCTTCTTGTTATTTTTGTCATTTTAAAAAGCGTTATCGTTTTTCTGATTTTACTATATGGGATTGCTTCCCAATAGAAAAATTTTCAAAAACTATGGATGGTAATGGAACAACTCGTGTTTTAGTACAGTCAGAGAAGGGAGCAATGATTTTAAAATCTATAGCTTGCGATGTTAGATTGGAAGAAATTAATCCTGACAAGTTAACAGCAAATGTAAGAGAGATGTTTTACTCGGTACCAATGAACCCTAAGCGTGAACTTTTTTATAGCGATCTAAATACGATGGAGACCGATGCTTTCTTTGCAAAATGGTTTCCTATGACATTTAAAGTAAGAATAAATTCTTTTATTCGATTGACTGTCCATCGATTAGGTATTTACAGTGTGGTAAAACGGATTTTTATGCTGTTTTATACAAGAAAAGATGAACGTACTAGATGATTACAAATGAAGGTAATTTGCTGTGTTTAGTTATTAGTAAAGTATTAACTCATTTTGACTTACAGTTATTTGTACCTTGAAGAAATTAAAAATATCACTTGTGTGGAGTTCAGGGTGGGATAAAAAATAAAATCTATGAATATATTGTTTATTGGTGGAGCTGGCTTTATTGGTGCCAGCTTGGTGAAGCGTTTTGTTTCTGATGAAAAACATTCAGTTTTTATTTTGGAACCGGAATTTGCTAATATATCAAGACTAAAAGGTTATAATCTAACGGTATTTAGAAATTCTTTGAGTAATATAAATGAGGTGAAGAACATTCTTTTAACCAATAAAATAGAAGTAGTGGTGCATTTAGTTTCAACATTGATTCCTGGTAGTACCTATGATGATTATATCAATGAATTTAAGAATGTGATATTTCCCTCAATTGAACTTATGGAATTTTGTGCCAATGAAGAAATTAAGTTTGTTTACTTTTCTTCAGGAGGAACAATTTATGGGAACAGGACAACCTTGCAGCCATTTATGGAAACTGATAGCATGGAGCCTATATCTTATTATGGATGGTCGAAACAAATGATGGAAAATAGCATTTTATTTAAAAATAGAACACAAAAGTTGAAATATCTCATTATTAGACCCTCTAATCCTTATGGGCATGGGCAAAATTTGCATGGTAAACAAGGATTGGTAGCAGTAGCTATTGGCAAAATAATAGAGAATAAATCGGTAGAAGTGTGGGGGGATGGTTCTGCTATTCGTGATTATATCTATATAGAAGATTTAGCTAATGTTTTTTATCTGCTGATAAATAAAGATGTTTGCAATGAGACAATCAATTTGGGAAGTGGGAGAGGATATTCTGTGAATGATGTACTTGCTTTCTTAAAGATCATTTCAAAAGTAGATTTTAAGATTGAATATAAAAATGCACGTCCTGTAGATGTCTCCAATGTGGTTTTAGATATAGAGAAAATGAAACAGATGGTGAATGTGATTTTGACACCAATGCTGGATGGAATCTCTTCATTTTATTATGAATCTATAAAGAAATAGTAATATGCAGAGAATAGCTATAATAGCCGGTGTACTGCACTCTGGTGGTAAACGTAATCTAATTATGGAGTATTATCGTCATATCGATCGTACAAAAGTGCAATTTGATTTTATCTGTGACTCTGATTCGAATGGTATCCCTGAAGAGGAAATTAGATCTTTGGGAGGAAGAGTGTACAAAGTGGCACCTTACAAGGATATTGTTCTTCATATGAAAGAAACATATAAAATTCTTAAAGAGAATCAGTATGAAGTTATGCATGCTTTTGATAATACACTTAATATATTTCCGATGTTCCTAGGATGGATTGCCGGAGTTAAAGTAAGGATATCTGAAAGTATATCGAAAGGTGATAAAAATGAAAAAAAAACTCTTATAAAATATGCTTTGCGTCCTTTCTCTCACTGGTTTACCAACTGTTATATGGCTAATTCCATTGATTGCGGCGTTTGGCAGTTTGGTAAAAAGACCTATGATAGAGGAAAGATAAATATTTTTAAAACGGTAATTGATGCAGATGCTAATGCATTTAATGCCAAGATTAGAGAAACTACGAGAAAAGAGTTTGGATGGGAAAATAAAGTGGTATATGGCTTTATAGGTAGATATGTTCCACAAAAAAATCCTCTTTTCCTGATAGATATTTTTAATGAGATTGTAAAAAAACAAGATAACTCGATTCTAGTTATGATTGGATTTGGAGAATTGGAAAAGGAGATACATGCTAGAGTTCAAAGTTATGGAATCACTGATCGGGTTATTGATTTAGGACGCAGAGATGATATAAAGCAATTTTATAATGCTTTTGATGCTTTTTTGTTGCCTAGTTTGTATGAGGGAATGCCTGTTGTTGGAATCGAGGCACAATGTGCAGGACTTCCCATCTTTTTCTCCAAAAATATCACTGAAGAAACAACAGCATCGGAACTTGCATATTATATTGAGTTAGAAAAAACTTCAGAGATATGGGCTGATAAAATAGTTGAGGTAATTAATGATTATATGCCTAAACGTAGAAGTTATGCGATAGAAGTGAAGGAAAATGGATTTGATTCTTCGAATGAGGCATTAAGAATGCAAAACCTTTATTTTACAAAAGTGAATCGAGTGAACGGATATGATCGGAAAGAGAAAGGATGAACAGATGTGAATTGGAATATTTAGATGCTAACTTTACTAATAGATAAAATTTTGAGTAAAATCTAAAATCTTATTTGTCAATATATAAATGAATAATTTATGCAGGAAGTTCAACGTTTTAACAAAGTCCTAAAATCAAGTGTCTTATTGGGTGATTTGATCTTGTTGAATCTATTGTTGTGGGGATTGGAAATGGTATGGGGTGATCGCTTCTGGTATGGAGAATGTGGTTCTGTCTTTCAAGGTATGGCATTACTTTCTTTGTGTTATTTGCTTTGTAATATGCATTCTGGTGTTATTCTTCATCGTTCTGTAGTGCGTACTGAACAGATTATGTTTCGTGTGCTTCGTAATATGGTTTCTTTTGTTTTGCTTTCAACTTGTATCTTAACTGTTTTTCATTTCCATTTTTCTTATTCTCGCTTTTTTGGATTGTTTTATATTGCCTTGATTATAATTATTATTGGTTATCGTCTTCTTTTCCGGCGTGCTTTAGAACTTTATCGGAGAAAGGGGGATAATGTTCGTAAGGTTATATTGGTAGGGAGCCATGATAATATGCAGGAACTTTATCATGCAATGACCGATGATCCAACTTCCGGCTATCGTGTATTGGGATATTTTGAAGATTTTCCTTCTGATCGTTATCCAATAAAGGTGCCTTATTTGGGACAGCCTAAGGAAGTAAACACTTATTTGGAGAAACATGTAGGTGAAGTGGATCAGCTTTATTGTAGTCTTCCTTCTGCACGAAGTGCCGAAATACTTCCAGTTGTAAACTACTGCGAAAATCATTTGGTACGCTTCTTTAGCGTTCCGAACGTCCGTAACTATTTGAAGCGCAGAATGTATTTTGAATTGTTGGGTAATGTTCCTGTATTATCCATCCGACGTGAGCCCCTTGAACTGTTAGAGAACCGAATTGTAAAACGCACTTTCGATATAGTTTGTTCTAGTTTGTTCCTTTGTACAGTATTCCCGTTTATTTATATTATTGTGGGAATAGCCATTAAATTGAGTTCTTCTGGACCTGTATTTTTCAAACAGAAACGTAGCGGTGAAGATGGTAGGGAATTTTGGTGTTATAAATTCCGTTCAATGAAGGTAAATGCTTTGTGTGATACATTACAGGCTACAAAGAATGATCCGCGTAAAACGAAGATAGGAGAATTTATAAGAAAGACTAGTATTGATGAACTTCCCCAGTTTATAAATGTATTGAAAGGTGATATGTCTATTGTTGGTCCACGTCCACATATGTTGAAACATACAGAGGAGTATTCCCAATTGATAAATAAATTTATGGTTCGTCACTTTGTTAAACCTGGTATAACTGGTTGGGCACAAGTTACTGGTTATCGTGGTGAGACTAAAGAATTGTGGCAAATGGAAGGTCGTGTGATGCGTGATATTTGGTATATTGAACACTGGACATTCTTATTGGATTTATATATTATGTACAAGACGGTGCATAATGCTATCCATGGGGAAAAGACAGCATATTGATATTATTTTTAGAATTGAATTGAAAATAGAAAACAAATAAAATGAATTATGAGAATGTTTAACAAAGGAATGTGTTGGATATTATTGATGCTTTTATTAGCGTCATGTCAATCTTACAAAAAGGTACCGTATATGCAAGATGTGAATGTTGTAAATGAGGCAATACAGCAGGAGAATTTGTATGACGCAAAAATTATGCCCAAAGATTTATTGACTATAGTAGTCTCTTGCACGAGTCCGGAATTGGCAGCACCTTTCAATCTAATAGTTGCCAGTCCTTCTAATTTGTCAGTTTCCAATACAGTGACTACGACTCAGCCCGTTCTACAACCTTATTTAGTCGATAATGAAGGGAAAATTTCTTTTCCTGTATTGGGAGAATTGAAGTTAGGAGGGCTTACTAAAAAAGAAGCTGAGCAAATGATTGTAGATAAATTGAAACCTTATATTAAAGAAAATCCAATTGTAACAGTACGTATGGTGAATTATAAAATATCTGTAATAGGTGAAGTTACTCGTCCAGGTACGTTTACTATATCTAATGAAAAGGTTAACTTATTGGAAGCCCTTGCGATGGCAGGTGATATGACGGTTTATGGACTTCGAGATAACGTAAAATTAATTCGTGAAGATGCAACAGGAAAACAACAGATTATCACTTTGGATTTGAATAAGGCTGAGACAATACTTTCGCCTTATTACTGGTTACAACAGAATGATGTTGTTTATGTGACTCCTAATAAGGCAAAAGCTCGTAACTCTGATGTTGGAAATAGTACCAGTTTATGGTTCTCGGCCACTTCTATTTTAGTATCTATTGCTAGTTTATTGTTTAACATCTTAAAGTAACATCTTGAGAGATGAAAGAGGAAAAAGTATATAATATGGAACAGGAAGCGAATGAAGAAAAGATTGATTTTCAGGAAATTCTATTTAAATATTTGATTCATTGGCCTTGGTTTGTAGGGGCAGTTATTATCTGCTTGCTGGGTGCATGGTTGTATTTGCATATAGCTACTCCTATATTTAATATTTCTGCTACAGTTTTGATAAAGGATGATAAGAAAGGAGGGGGAGCTGGTATGGCATCTGAGCTTGAAAACTTAGGGTTGAATGGACTTGTTACTTCTTCGCAAAATATAGATAATGAGCTTGAGGTACTTCGCTCTAAAACTATAGCTAAAGAGGTGGTTATAGATTTGGGGCTCTATATTTCATATACAGATGAAGATGAGTTTCCTGCAAAAGATATCTATAAGACTTCCCCTGTGCAAGTTAATTTGATTCCACAAGAGGCTGAATTGCTAGATAAATCAATGATTGTAGAGATGGCTTTACAACCACAAGGGGGGTTGGATGTAAAGGTGAAAGTGGGAGATGATAAATACCAGAAACATTTTGATAAGTTACCCGCTGTTTTTCCTACAGAAAGAGGAACGTTAGCTTTCTTCCAAAGCCCAGATTCTCTGATTTCTAAGGCTACTGAAGATATTGACTCGGAAAAGAAAGTTCGTAATATAACAGCGACAATAGATCAACCCTTACATATGGCAAGGTTGTATTGTAAAAGCATGACTATTGAACCAACCTCAAAAACAACTTCTGTTGCAATAATTTCATTGAAGAACTCTAGTTTACGTCGTGGGCAGGATTTTATTAATAAACTTTTGGAGATGTACAATATTAATACGAATAATGATAAAAATGAAATTGCCCAAAAAACTGCAGAGTTTATTGATGAACGTATCGGCATTATTTCAAAAGAATTAGGAAGTACGGAGGAAAATCTCGAAACTTTTAAACGGAATGCTGGTATTACGGATTTAACAAGTGAAGCTCAAATAGCTTTGACAGGAAATGCAGAATATGAAAAGAAACGTGTAGAGAACCAAACGCAAATTAATTTAGTAGAAGACTTGCGTAAATATATGAGGGGCAATGAATATGAAGTGCTTCCTGGTAATATAGGTTTGCAGGATGCCGGACTTGTATCTCAAATTGATCGTTATAATGAAATGTTGGTAGAACGTAAACGTTTGCTGCGTACTTCTACTGAGAGTAATCCTACGATTATAAACTTGGATACTAGTATTCGTGCAATGAAAATGAATGTGGAGGTCACTCTTGAACGTACTTTGCAGGGATTACTGATTACGAAAGCTGATTTGGATCGTGAAGCTAGTCGTTTTTCTCGTCGTATCAGTGATGCCCCTAGTCAAGAACGTCAGTATGTAAGTATTGCTCGTCAACAAGAAATCAAAGCAGGACTTTATTTGATGCTTCTTCAAAAGCGTGAGGAAAATGCGATAACTTTGGCGGCTACTGCTAACAATGCAAAGATAATTGACGATGCTATTGCTGATATAATACCAGTATCTCCTAGGGGTAGGATTACTTATTTGATCGCTTTGATATTAGGAGTGGGAATTCCTGTTGGTGTTATCTATTTAATCAATTTGACTAAGTTTAAGATTGAAGGACGTTCTGATGTGGAAAAACTCACTAGTGCGCCTATTGTCGGTGATATCCCATTAACCGATGAAAAGCAGGGTGCTATTGCTGTATTTGAGAATCAAAATAACCTGATGAGTGAAACTTTCCGCAATATCCGAACGAATCTTCAGTTTATGCTTGAAAATGATAAGAAGGTGATTTTGGTTACTTCTACGGTCAGTGGTGAAGGTAAATCCTTTATCTCTGGTAATCTGGCCATCAGTCTTTCTTTATTAGGGAAGAAAGTAGTAATCGTTGGTCTTGATATCCGTAAACCGGGTTTGAATAAAGTATTCAATATATCAAAAAGAGAACAAGGTATAACTCAATATTTGGCTAATCCGGAAAAGAATTTGATGGATTTAGTACAACCTTCCGATGTCAGTAAGAATCTGTATATTCTTCCTGGTGGAACAGTTCCTCCTAATCCTACGGAATTATTGGCTCGTGATGGATTGGATAAAGCGATTGAAACGCTCAAAAAGAATTTTGATTATGTAATTTTGGATACCGCCCCTGTTGGTATGGTAACTGATACCTTGTTGATAGGACGTGTGGCCGATTTATCAGTTTATGTCTGCCGTGCAGATTATACTCGTAAAAATGAGTATACTTTGATTAATGAACTTATTGATGGAAATAAATTACCTAATCTGTGTACTGTAATCAATGGTTTGGATTTAAAGAGAAAGAAATACGGTTATTATTACGGTTATGGTAAATATGGCAAGTACTATGGTTATGGCAAACGCTATGGCTATGGTTACGGATATGGAGAAACGAGTGATAATAAAGAGCAATAAAGTACTTCAAGTACTTTTAAATAAAGTGAGATGAAGAATGTGTAGGTCCCTAGATTCATGCAATAGTATGAATACCCTACATGTGGCTGACTAGGAACAGTACAGTGGTATTGTCCTAGTCTATGCCCTCGTATCAGTGTGAAAGCTGATACGATTTCCCACCATATCAACTGTCTGTGAAGATCGTTGATATTTTTTTTGTATGCTGCAAGGTAATTATAGTTCCCGGTACTCTGCAACACATCCAAAACACGGACACTCCTTCATCGGATTTAAATCATGGTGTCCTACAATTAGTGCTTTGGGAAATTGTCTCCGTAACTCGCGGAGTAAGGCGAGTAGGGAACCCTTTTGATTTACAGTACGAGTATCCTTCGGCTTTCCGTTCGCATCCAATCCTCCTTCATAACAAATACCAATTGAATGGGTGTTATGATTACGGCAGTGTGCTCCAACCTTTTCTAAAGCACGTCCCCGGTGGATTTCCCCATCGCGAGTGATATAGAAATGATAGCCGATGTCGCTGAATCCCCGATGGCGGATATGATCTTGTCGGCAAGCCTCCGCCGAAAGGGATCTTCCTTCCGGCGTGGCACTGCAATGAATGATAATTAGTGTAATGGTCCGCATGGGGTTACATACAGCTCTGTACTCCGATCAAGCCCCCGATAGCGGTGGCAACGGTGATGATTACTTTGATAATGAAGCTCCATACGGAGCGGGGAGATGATGAATTACTCATAATAGTTAAGTTTTAAATAAATTGATAATAGTTTTCTTTTGCCATAGATTTACCACAGATCTACACAGATTCACACAGATAAATAATCGACTACTCTAGTAACTACCAATTCAATATAATCTGTGGAAATCTGTGTAGTCAGTGGTGAACCTTTTAAGCAGCCGGGTCAGGTGCTTCGCCACCTCCATCCGGTTTCGGATCAGGAGTATCACCCGGATTAGAACCACCTCCGGAAGTGCCCGGTTTCTGATATTCCGCTTGCTGCTTCAACTGACTGTCGAGTTTCAGATTATTGGTCGACAGATTACCGGTGGCACGAGCTTTCAGACGCATACCGGTAATATTCTTCTCCAACGAAAAATCTTCCAGCGTATCAGCCGCCTTACTGCGAATACCCACCCCAAAGATGGCAAGATCATCAATTTTCACTGATTTGCCGTCCAGTAACAATTCCTTGATACAATCCACCATATCCGAAAGCACACCTTTGATGACACCACCGGAATACGGTGAATTGTGCTTCGACATGTGTTCGGCGAGCTTGGCCAAATCAAACGTCTCGTCGCTTACTGCACGGGCGAACCACTTACCCGCATTCAAGCCTTTCTTCTGCTGGTTCTGATAAATTTTGTAACGAATCATAAAACAATAAATTAAAGGGTTAAACATTGTGTCCGGGAGATTCTTTTCCCTTTCGACGATGCAAAGATACCACCCTCAAACTCCGGAAAATCAATAGTACACAGTTGCGTACGATTGTTGTCGGTTGTGTGCAATTATGATCGATTATTCAATGAAAAAGCGTTGGCTATGTAGAAATATTTTGCTATTTTTGTAACTGTAAATCAGAAACTTATCCATCATGAACGAATTCAAGATACGTGCCTACGGGCGCATGGAACTGGCGCAACTCTATTCTCCGGAACTTACCGACATTGCCGCTTATCGAAAAATGAAGAAATGGATCTCTCTATGTCCCGGACTTCTGCAACGCTTGTATGATTTAGGATACGAATCAAAACGCCGTTCATTCACACCGTTGGAGGTAAGAGTGATTGTGGATGCCCTAGGAGAGCCTTAAATAAAGCATCGCTTTACGATGTCTAAAGCAATGCTTTACATCTCCTAAAGCTATGCTTTACACAGAGAAAAAGGGTACAGCAGGGAAAACGGGTTACAGTAGAAAAAACAGATACCGAGTAGATAAGACAGGTACAATAAGTACACTTTCCCCGGTTCACTCATACACACACGTACGCGCGTAAGATCCTTTGCCATCCACACTGACTAATTTTCCATATTTGGTGAGACGCTTCAGCCAAGTGAGGGCTGTGTTTTCCTTAATTCCCATAGCCATTGCTTCTTCCAATAGCTGTGTGCGGGTAAATTCGTTACCCAGCTTTTGGAAAAGATAATCTCGGTCGGCATTACACCGATGACTGACTTCTGTACTGGGGAGGAATGACAAGATGTGCGTAGCATGACAGTAGAGGGCCTCCGTAAGACTAAGTACAGCATGAAAGTCTTCCTGCGAAATGGATACATCCCAGCGGGTGATGATACCATCCTTGCAGTTGTCCGCAGGAATCTCCTTGTCCGGTGTGAAAGGAGAGGAGGGAGAGGTCTTGAAGTCGTAGGGGTGCGGGCTTTCGAGAGCACGCAATACGGCTACTTCCGACATTATTCTGCATAGATTGACAGCCAGACGTGCCACAAAACTATACATTTCCCTTCCATTAGCTACACTGGAGCGTTCGAACAAGCCTGAAAAGACTGTGTCGAATTCTTCTTTTTGCTCATCCGTGAGTTGCAGGGTATGAATGCCGTGCGCTTTTATCTCGCTCAACTTTCCTTTCCATTCCAGCCCCATGGCGGTGAATATCTCTTCCCAATCTATCCCGTTGTCCATAAACTGGCTTATCCATTTACTGATTCCGCACATATAATAATACATCTGACGAGAGTATGATCCGTCTTCTGCCGTCGGAATGAAAGTTTGCACCTGAGACGGCGTACCCGAAATCAGGACGGAAAGATAACTTTTCTTCACTTCCCGGTATTCCTGGTCGGTGCGACGGTTGTAGGACAAGCGGTCGTGGTCGAACGCTTTACGCAAGGTGTCACTCCAATGACCGTGATCCGATCCGATGGCAGTGGAAAGAGTGTCCGCTTCCGCTTCGCAGATGAGCCCTGTTCCGTCAGAGTCCATGATGTTTTGCAGGATACCCGTACCGGTGTTGTTACCCGAAATGAGAAACATCCTGTTAGGAGGCATCTGCGGAGCTTCCATTTTAGATCGCTCTTTCCCCATCGCGTCATAAGCGGCTTTCTCTTTCTTGTATGCTTTCATCTGCGTTGCCACTTCTGTGCGAATCTCGTCGTGGATAGGCTCCACAAGCAAGCGAATGTAGGAAAGAATACCTTTGCCGGAAGCCGAAGGAGCCACTACGAAACATTGAAGGCTGGGGTGATGGTATTTGCCACCATACAGGCATCGCACATAGCGCGACATACAAGCTCCCAGGGCAGTGAGCGCTCCCAATAGCATGATGTCGTGTTGTATCATGTTGCCCCCGGCTTTTATGATACGTTGCAGAAACTCCGGCCAGCCAGCTTCGGGGAAAGTAGGCAGCGGATGTTGCGGCTCGCTGCCATAGAGCAACTCTTCTTTTCCCTCTTCGGCCATTTCATCATCGTTCACCTTATTATCCGTGCGTACGTGTGTGAAGGATTGAGGCACTGTACCTGCTGTACTTCTTGTACCCGTCCGACTGTTCACAACTACCTCTTTACTGACGGTTACCCCCATTGCCTCGGCAAGGTGGAAAACTGTACCTAAGTGCACTTCTCCACGCTGTGCGGTGAGTGCGTTGGAGAATACCCGTTCGGCATGCTCGCGTTGATACTTGGGAGACATCCGGCACAGGCGATGAAAAAAGTCACGTCCGGCTTCACCACAATCCGTTGCGATGGCGAATGATAATTGTATGTACTCAAGATAAGTGGGAGCAATGTCTGCTCCTGCCATTTCGACTGCTTCGGTGAGACGGCGTAAAGATTCAATATCGGTCATAATTTTAATTAGTTGTTATCCTTTTGTGATTCTGAACAATGCTTCCGGGTCATGACTAAGGAAACAGGATCTCACAAGGTCTTTTCCGGAGAAATCTACTACTTTGTTTTTTTCTCCGAGAGAAACGTAGGTTGTCGTACTGTATGCCATTTCTACATATTGCATCGCCCAACTCATGTTTTCTGTGATATTTTTTGCATCATCAGCCGTGTATATATGATTACATGGAACGAATGCTTTTACACCCAGTCCACTTGGACTGATAAATGTGAGTACAGGATGCAGGAGAGGATCGTCGTATAAGGCGCGACGTATTTCCACTGCTTCCTGATAGGAGTTGAGATGATCTACATCCACTATCACCAAGTGGGAAGGGGAGACGAAATTCTTGCTGTTACGGCGGGTGAATGTGCCGCAAGGAGTCACATACGGTAGCAGTGATGCTTTTGCTGTTCGCATATCCGCCGCGTTACGTACTTGTTTGGTCAAGGTTTTGAGATTTTCGTTGCTGGTGATTATCTGGAAGATCTGTTCGATGGAGACTTCGCAGAAGGGGAGGAGCGTGGCAGGAGTAAGTATTCGTCCCTGTCCGTCTTTGATGGGAGCGATAGGTGGCATGAAATATGACATTATGTGTTTGTTTGGCATAATATTTGTTTCGTATAAATTAAAAATATTTTTTTTATAAATTGCATATATGTTTTCAATAATGACGCAAAAATACGAATAAAGCAGAGAATGATGGTTTTGACATGTTAGAACCATTGTGAATATAATTAACGCACGTAAGTGTGTATTTAACAATTAAAAACTATTAAACATGAAGAGAAAATTTCTTCACGTTGCTTTTGGACAGTTTGTCGAAGAGCAACTTTTGTGTGCACATGTGCACGTTAAAAAAATGTGTAAAGCTATACACATGGGAATGGCGACTTACGAGTCGCTAAAAAAAGGGATAATCGCCGCTTGAGTGATTACGCCAAAATTCTACGTTACTACTATGATACTCTTACTGAAGAGGAGTTTCTGGAAAAGACACATGAATGTGCGTTACGGTATATCCGGTACATGAAGGAAAGAGAGGAAAAAGCGGAAGATGGTGAAAAGTGAAGAGGAAGAATAGTTAGGTAGAAACGGCAGGCGGGAAAAATTTTCCCGCCTGTTGTCATTATGAATAAACTTTTTTGTACCTTTATGAAAATATTATTGATATGGGAGGGCGTAAGCTGCTGATGCGGCATCTGTCTGACCCTTGTCCGGGGATGTATCCGGATCCTTTACCCGATTCGATACGTCAGATAATGTATACTAATAAACTTATTGTATAATCTTAATTGCTTTTACTTATGGGAACAATGAAAACTCCCGGTGTTTATATCGTCGAGAAGAATGCTTTTCCAAACTCTGCGGTGGAAGTTGCTACTGCGATTCCTGCTTTTATCGGTTATACCGATAAAGCGCTCAATGGTAATGAATCATTGCTGAACAAACCATTCCGTATAACTTCTATGGCGGAATTTCATGCTTATTTCGGCGGAGCTCCGACTCCGTCTTTTACGCTTGTCGAACCTGCCGAAGGAGAAGCGCCTTCACTCGTATGTGGTGCGAAAAAGGTGGTTGTGAAGCAGTCCGGTGTTCCTTTTACCCTGTATTATCAAATGTTGATGTTCTTTGGAAATGGGGGAGGACCTTGTTACATTGTTTCTGTAGGCGATTATATGGCTGATAACCTGAATGCAGATGCATTGAAGACTGGTATAGATATGCTGCTTAAAGAACAGGAACCCACGATGGTGGTATGTCCGGAAGCAGTGGGATTGGCGGATAAGGAATTGTGTTACAGTGTACAGACTGCCATGTTGGACCATTGCGGTTATAAGATGCGTAGTCGTGTAGCTATTCTGGATATTTACGATGGTTATAAAGACCGCAGGGATCCTGCGGGTGATGTGGTAGATACATTCAGAGGGAAGATAGGCAGTTCATTTCTGGATTACGGAGTCGCTTATTATCCTTGGGTAAACACGTCCATCGTACAGGATCGCGACCTTTCGTTTCTTAATATGGATGCGGAATCTTTGAAATCTTTATTGGAAGAAGAACAGAAATCCCGGGATACGGATAAACAAGCGCTGATAAAAGAGCAGATTGATAAGATTGGTACACAAATGGATGAAGTGTCAGCGGATATGCTTCATCGGGTATTGATGCAAATATCACCGGTTTATAGGTCTTTGCTCGAAGAGATGAAACGAATCTTAAACCTGTTGCCGCCATCGGCTGCAATGGCAGGTATCTATACAATGGTTGACAATACGAGAGGTGTTTGGAAAGCTCCCGCAAATGTATCTGTTAGTTCTGTAATTTCTCCGGCCGTTAATATTACCAATGAGGGACAAGAAGATTTGAATGTGCCTATTTCCGGAAAGGCGGTTAATGCGATTCGTTCTTTTGTAGGTGAAGGTGTTAAAGTATGGGGAGCCCGTACATTGGATGGTAACTCTCTGGATTGGCGTTATATTAATGTGCGTCGTACTATGATTATGTTGGAACAGTCTGTTCAGGATGCGACACGCGCATATGTTTTTGAACCGAATGTAGCAAGTACATGGCTTAATATCAGGAGTATGATCCAAAATTTTCTGAATGGTATTTGGAAACGGGGAGGATTGGCCGGTGCTGTGCCGGAAGACGCTTTTAGTGTTCATGTCGGCCTGGGCGACACGATGACTCCGGAGGATATTCTGGAAGGCATTTTAAGAGTGACTGTACTGGTAGCAATTGTGAGACCGGCAGAGTTTATCGAAATCACTTTCCAACAGCAGATGCAGAAGAGTTGAGGTGCCTATTTAATTCATTTTAAACTTATAAGTATATGGCAGGAGAAAAACAAAATAACGTATGGCCATTGCCAGCGTTTTATTTCAAGGTTGAAATCGGTAATTGGGGGGAGATAGCTTTTAAGGAAGTATCCGGCCTGGATGTCGAAGCACAGGTAATAGAGTACAGGCATGGGAATAGTCCGCAGTTTTCGACAATTAAAATGCCGGGCATCAAGAAATATAGTAATGTAAGTTTGAAAAAAGGGGTATTCATCAGAGACAATAAGCTTTTTGACTGGTTTAATACGATCAATATGAATACTATCCAGCGTGAGACAGTGACAATCAGTTTACTGGACGAGGAAGGTAATCCGACAATGGTATGGAAACTGGTGAATGCATGGCCCACTAAGGTGACCGGTGTCAGCTTGAAATCGGATGGTAATGCGATTGCTATTGAGCAGTTGGAGTTGGCTCACGAAGGATTAACTATTAAAAATGGATAAGTAGGAGGGAGATTTCATTGCCTTAAAGTACTAAATGATAGCCATACCTTTTCCGTGTGCGATAACGAAAACACAAAAAATAACAATTTATTATGTAGAAAAAGTTTGAGGAATGCTTCGTAGTTCGCAAATAATGATTAAATTTGCCGCGATTTGTAATGCGGAGTTTGCAAAATGACGAATAATACTATAAAGCATCTAGGTATTGTGGAAAACATACAGGGTTCTCATCTGTCGGTGAGGATTGTCCAGACATCAGCTTGTGCAGCTTGTAGCGCAAAGGGGCATTGTTCCTCGGCGGATAGTAAGGACAAAATCATAGATATCATAGATACGGCGGCTTCTTCCTATCAGGTGGGAGAGAAAGTGATGGTGATCGGCGAAACGTCGATGGGCATGATGGCGGTATTGTTGGCGTTTGTACTTCCTTTCCTACTTCTTATATTTTCATTGTTTCTTTTGATGGCTCTGATGGAGAATGAACTGTATGCAGCTCTTCTTTCTCTGGCTATCCTTATACCTTATTATTTTATTTTATGGCTTAACAAAACGCGACTCAAACAACAATTTTCATTTACTATAAAACCAATAAATAACTAAGAACATTATGAATTTGATTCTGATTGCAGTGATTTCATTGGGAGCTATAGCGCTCGTGCTAGCCGCTATTCTTTATGTGGCTTCCAAGAAATTTGCCGTGTATGAAGACCCGCGGATTGCCCAGGTAGGAGAAGTGCTTCCCCAGGCTAATTGTGGTGGATGTGGCTACCCCGGTTGTAGCGGATTTGCCGACGCTTGCGTTAAAGCCGGTTCGCTGGATGGTAAATTCTGTCCCGTAGGCGGGCAACCTGTCATGGCACAGATTGCTGACATCCTCGGACTTGCAGCCGGAGAGGCTGAACCGATGGTAGCAGTGGTGAGATGTAACGGAACGTGTGCTAATCGTCCGCGTATTAACCAATACGACGGTGCGAAGAGTTGTGCTATCGCTGCTGCGCTGTATGGCGGAGAAACGGGTTGTAGCTACGGCTGTCTGGGATGTGGTGACTGTGTGGCTGCCTGTCAGTTCGATGCCATCCACATGAATCCTGAAACAGGACTTCCGGAAGTGGATGAAGCGAAATGTACCGCTTGTGGTGCTTGTGTGAAGGCTTGTCCGAAGGCGATCATTGAAATTCGCCCGCAAGGAAAGAAGTCACGCCGTGTGTATATCTCTTGTGTGAATAAAGACAAGGGAGCTGTGGCACGCAAGGCTTGCACCGTGAGTTGTATCGGTTGCGGCAAGTGCGTGAAGACTTGTCCGTTCGAAGCTATCACGCTGGAAAACAACTTGGCTTACATCGATCCGCACAAGTGCAAATCTTGCCGGAAGTGTGTGGAAGTTTGTCCGCAGAATAGCATTATCGAGCTGAATTTCCCTCCGCGGAAGCCGAAAGAAGAAGCTCCGGCGGCTCCGAAAACTGCTGCTGCAAAGACAACGGAAGCTCCGAAAGTAACAGAATAATAACAGAATAAAATACAGAATTGTATGTTAAAGACATTTTCAATTGGTGGAGTTCATCCACACGAAAATAAATTGTCGGCACATCAACCCATTATCACAGCGGAAGTTCCTGCAAAGGCTGTTATTTTGCTGGGGCAGCACATCGGTGCACCTGCAAAACCGATCGTTGCGAAAGGGGATGTGGTAAAGGTGGGCACACGGATTGCCGAACCTGCCGGCTTTGTTTCGGCAGCAATTCACTCTTCAGTCAGCGGTAAAGTGGCGAAGATTGATACCATAGTAGATGCCAGCGGTTATGCGAAACCTGCTATCTTTATTGATGTGGAAGGCGACGAATGGGAAGAGACAATCGACCGTAGCGCCACACTGGTGAAGGAATGTGAACTTCCGGCAGAAGAGATCGTGAAGAAAATTGCCGATGCCGGAATCGTTGGTCTGGGCGGTGCTTGTTTCCCTACACAGGTGAAACTTTGTCCTCCTCCTTCTTTTAAAGCTGAATGTGTGATTATCAATGCCGTAGAGTGTGAACCTTACCTGACTGCCGACCATCAGCTGATGCTGGAACACGCGGAAGAAATCATGGTAGGTGTTTCTATCCTGATGAAAGCGGTGAAAGTGAATAAGGCATTTATCGGAATCGAAAATAATAAGCCGGATGCTATCGAACTGATGACGAAAGTGGCTTCCAGCTACGCAGGCATCGAAGTAGTGCCCTTGAAGGTGAAATATCCGCAAGGAGGTGAAAAGCAGCTGATTGATGCAATCACCAAGCGTCAGGTGGCCAGCGGTGCATTGCCAATCTCTACGGGAGCAGTCGTGCAGAACGTGGGAACAGCATTTGCCGTTTATGAAGCGGTGCAGAAGAATAAACCATTGTTCGAACGGGTGATTACCGTGACGGGAAAGTCGGTTGCGAAGCCGTCTAATTTCCTGGCTCGTATCGGTACACCGATGAAACAGTTGATTGACGCTTGCGGCGGTTTGCCCGAAGATACGGGTAAGGTGATCGGCGGCGGTCCGATGATGGGTAAGGCGTTGGTAAATATCGAGGTTCCTACTGCGAAGGGCAGTTCCGGTATCCTGATTATGAACCAAAAGGAAGCCAAACGTGGTGAGGCGCAGACCTGTATCCGTTGTGCGAAGTGTGTGAGCGCCTGTCCGATGGGACTGGAACCGTACTTGCTCGGAGCTTTGTCCGAAAACGGAGATTTTGAAACAATGGAAAAAGAAAGAATCATGGATTGTATCGAGTGCGGCTCTTGCCAGTTCACTTGTCCTGCCAACCGTCCGCTGCTCGACTATTGTCGTCTGGGTAAAGGCAAAGTGGGAGCTATGATTCGTGCACGTCAAGCTAAAAAATAACGAATATGGAAAATAAATTAATCGTATCACTATCGCCCCACGTTCATGGCGGAGACAGCGTACAGAAAAATATGTATGGCGTGCTGATTGCACTGATTCCGGCTTTTCTGGTGTCTCTCTATTTCTTCGGACTGGGTGCCCTGATTGTCACGGCTACTTCCGTTGCGGCTTGTTTGTTCTTCGAATGGGCGATCGGAAAATATTTAATGAAGAAACCGACCACCACCATCTGCGACGGCTCTGCTATCATTACAGGTGTGTTGCTGGCATTTAATTTACCGTCTAACCTGCCTGTCTGGATTATCATCCTCGGTGCACTGTTTGCTATCGGTGTAGGCAAGATGTCTTTCGGCGGATTGGGCTGCAATCCTTTCAACCCGGCATTGGCAGGTCGCGTATTCCTGCTGCTTTCTTTCCCGGTGCAGATGACTAGCTGGCCGGTAGTCGGACAGTTGACCGCCTATACGGATGCTACCACCGGTGCCACTCCGCTGGCCTTGATGAAGCAAGCTATTTATGGCGACACTGCTGCTTTAAGTCAGATTCCGGACGCATTGAGTTTGCTGATCGGACAGAATGGCGGATGCTTGGGTGAAGTGAGCGCACTGGCTCTGCTGATCGGCTTGGTTTATATGCTCTGGAAGAAGATTATCACCTGGCATATTCCTGTGTCTATCTTGGCTACCGTGTTTATCTTTGCCGGTATCATGCACCTCGCAGATCCGGAAAAATATGTTTCTCCGGTATTGCAGTTGCTCTCCGGTGGTCTGATGCTGGGTGCTGTCTTTATGGCAACCGACTATGTGACTTCTCCGATGAGCAAGAAAGGGATGCTGATCTATGGTGTATGTATCGGTCTGCTGACGGTTATCATCCGTCTGTTCGGTGCATATCCCGAAGGTATGTCATTCGCCATCCTGATTATGAATGCGTTTACTCCGCTGATTAACACCTATTGTAAACCAAAACGCTTTGGGGAGGTAGCGAAGAAGAAATGAAAAAATTAGAATCATCTTTAAAGAATATGTTGCTGGTACTTACGGGAGTGACTGCTATTTCCGTTGCGTTGCTGGCTTATGTAAATGAACTGACGAAAGGCCCTATCGCCGAAGCGAATGCAAAGACGCTGAACGAGGCTTTGAAAAAGGTTCTTCCTGAATTTACCAATAATCCGGTGGCGGAAAGCGATACAATTTTCAGCGAGAAAGACGGAAAGAAGATCGTCGACTTTATCGTTTATCCGGCTAAGAATGGTGAAGAGCTTGTAGGTACGGCTGTTGAAGCTAAATCAATGGGGTTTGGCGGTGAACTGAAAGTGCTGGTAGGCTTTAATGCCGAAGGAAAAATCTATAACTACTCTCTGTTGGCTCACACGGAAACTCCGGGATTGGGCTCTAAAGCCGACAAATGGTTCGGAGCGTATGATCCTGCGAAAGGAGAAAAGGCAGTATCTCACGAAGAGAGTACGAAATCTATTTTGGGTATGAATCCGGGTGAAGCTCCGTTGACCGTCAGCAAAGATGGGGGAGCGGTGGATGCCATCACGGCTTCTACCATTACTTCACGTGCTTTCCTTAATGCCGTGAATGCTGCTTATCAAGCCTATAAGGCCGAAGGCGGGGAAGTGAACGGTGTAACCGGTGCTTCTCAAAAAGCGAAAGGTGCGGACGCAGATGCTGCTGACGCTGCTACGGGAGCTACGATTAAAGTTGAACTAACTGATTCAGTCAGTGCTAATTAAGAAAGGAGACAGATATGAATAACTTTAAAGTAATGATGAACGGGATTATCAAAGAGAATCCTACGTTTGTACTCCTGCTCGGTATGTGTCCTACATTGGGTACTACGTCGTCGGCTATCAATGGTATGGGTATGGGACTGGCTACCATGTTCGTATTGATCTGCTCGAATGTGGTGATCTCTTTAATAAAGAACCTGATTCCGGACATGGTGCGTATCCCATCGTTTATTGTGGTGATTGCGTCTTTCGTGACCTTGCTTCAAATGGTGATGCAGGCTTACGTGCCGGGACTGTATGCTACACTCGGTCTTTTCATTCCGTTGATTGTAGTGAACTGTATTGTGCTGGGACGTGCCGAAGCCTTCGCTGCCAAGAATAACGCAGTTGCTTCTATGTTCGACGGTATCGGTATGGGGCTTGGCTTTACCATCGCCCTGACTTTACTAGGTGCTGTCCGCGAGTTTTTGGGAACCGGTAAAATCTTCGATTTGACCATCATGCCGGAAGAATATGGAATGTTGGTATTCGTATTGGCTCCGGGTGCTTTCATCGCTTTGGGATACCTCATTGCAATAATTAATAAATTGAGAACTGAAAATTGAGAATTGAGAAATAATAGATATGAACCATATTCTTAATTTCATTTTCACATTCTCTGATTTTTTAATTTTTAATTCTCAATTTTCAATTTAACAACTATGGAATATATATTGATATTTATTTCGGCAATCTTTGTAAACAACATCGTGTTGTCGCAGTTCCTGGGTATCTGTCCGTTCCTGGGCGTATCCAAGAAGGTGGAAACTGCGATGGGTATGAGCGCTGCGGTTGCTTTCGTGTTGACCATCGCTACCATCGTCACCTTCCTGATTCAGAAGTTTGTACTGGATGTTTTCGGATTGGGATACTTGCAGACGATTACGTTCATCCTGGTGATTGCCGGATTGGTTCAGATGGTGGAAATCATCCTGAAAAAGGTGTCTCCTGCTCTGTATCAGGCTTTGGGTGTGTTCTTGCCGCTGATTACAACGAACTGTTGTATTCTGGGTGTCGCTATCCTGGTGATTCAGAAAGACTATGACCTGCTGACAGGGGTTGTATACGCATTCTCTACGGCTATCGGCTTCGGTCTGGCACTGGTGCTTTTTGCCGGATTGCGCGAACAGATGAGCCTCGTGAAAGTTCCGAAAGGAATGCAAGGAACTCCGATTGCTTTGATTACCGCCGGTTTGCTTGCTATGGCATTCATGGGATTCTCCGGCGTGGTGTAAGGTAAGGATTTACAGTTGATAATTAAATAGGGGATTGGAAGCTCTGCTGTGTGGCGACATACAGGTTAGAGTTTCCAATTCTTTTTGGCAGTTATATACGACTCAACACCTAGCCCTGTCGTTATAACTTTTAGTTATAAAAAAACTCTTCCTAGTCGGCTATAACTGGGAAGAGTCTGTTTCTTTTTCGACTGCTAAGATAGCAATTATTTTTCATTTTTATACTTCTGTTTCATACTTTTTTTGAATTTAGTTACTAATAATCCTTTTCTCTAATAGCTTCCAATATGTCTGCTAAATCTTGTTCTAGCACAAATTTATCATTTGATTTGCTATTTAAAGTGTTTACATTATCACTGATTTTTTTCATCTTAGCAGGGAAAGCATTAGATATTTCAAAAGATTCGCAAACCTTTATATTATTGCGTTTATCCACAACAGCATATAGCTCTTCTAGGTTTGTTTCATCTTTTGTTTTTACTCTATATTTAATCTTATATGTATAGACTGTATCACTTTCAATAGAATCTTTAAGCTCTGTTTTTAGAGTAAGTTTAGTAGTTGAATATGCTAAGTTATCAAATGCTTTTAGATTTCTCAAAGCATTTTTCATTTCTTCTATTTTAAGTCTAAAATTAGGATTATGAGGTTCAATGAATTTTAAGTATTCTATGAAATCATTATCTGTTATCAATGGAGAGATTGAATCAACAACATCACTAATATTTATAGTCTCTATTGCTTCTTGAACTATACTATCCATGCTTATAATGTTGTGCAATTTAATAGATACTATTTCTTTCAGAGATGAAGGGGTGTCAAAATTTTCTTTTACATACATTTTGAATTGTTTCTCAATTTTTTGTTCCACAGTCATTTGCTGACAAGCACTAAGTACTAATAGCATTAAAAGAGAAAATAATTTCAATTTCTTCATAACATTTGCGTGTTTATTGGTTAATACTAAATAATAATGTTTCCAGTCTATTAGCAATAACCATACGCCAGTATATGAAAAGACGCAGATAATTGCTCCACGTCCCTTGGCTCACCACAAGCCATTACACACCGAGCAAGAAATCTGCGTCTATGCGGATTCCTCAACGTGTGTAATATATAACTCGTTCATTCTCGAGGTGGTGATTCAGGGACGATTGAGCTATTATATACATAAAAAGCGTACCATCTATTCGATGATACGCTGCAAATATAAGAATAACTTCATAAATTACAAACTGTTAGTCCTTCTTCTTTTTCGTCTTATCTTCCTCTTTCTTTTCTTCGACTTGATCCGGTATTTTCTCTTCCGCAATGTGTGCCATCTTTCGGAGCAGTTCATCGAACTGTTCTTTAGGAACAGAAAAGTTAATCTCTAACCTCACTGTTTTAATGTTACTTAGATCTATTTCTTGTTTCTTTTTCTTTCCCATAATTAAGCCACGTTGCGCAAAAGTAAATTAAATCTTTGAGAATCGCTATAATTCCGAGTGTTAAATCGAAAAATATATTCATCAATATACCTCTGCATATATTTCTTGCTTACATGATAGTATATTCCAAATATCATTCTTTTGAAATGTGACCATACATTTTCGATACCGTTCGTACTAACAACGATAATCTCACCTTCATCGGTAACATAGGTCGTACCATAGAAATGTTTTTCATGATCTACTGACCTTTGTACATACTTCCCATGTAGTCCACTGTAATCCCAACCATCAGTATAAACAACACTACCTAATTCAACTTTTTCTTTGATAATCGGAACTATAGTCTTAGCTTGTGTATTGGGAACAACTTTGGCAATAACCTTACCACCTCTTTCAAGTATTCCAAATACAGGAACTTTATCCTTATAGCTACGTCCTTGACATTTCTCTACTTTCTTATCCTTATGCCTGTTCTTGTTTTTTCCTCCTACAAACGCTTCATCAATTTCAACCTCACCGGATAAAGTATGGTTATTCTCCATCGCCATGTATTGTCTAATCTTATGGAGCATCTTCCACGCTGTTTTTTGAGTTATACCTAAATCTCTCGCTAATTGACAAGACGAAATGCCCCTTTTATGAGACAAACATAGCATCATGGCGTAAAACCAAACTTGCATAGGCAACTTTGTATTTGCAAATGCAGTACCAGTTTTGACATCAAAGTATCTTCCGGTATTCTTGCATTTATATTTACCATTACCACATTTATAAACCTTAGAATTGCTGTCATAAGGCGAAATGACTTCATCTCCCCATCGCATCTTCTCAAAATATCTGATGCAACTTTCTTCATCGGGAAAGTTTTCAGATAGAGTTAAAAGGGTAAATTCCGTTTTCATAATGTCAATTTTTTAGCTATTCAAATATACTAAATTTCAGCGATATATGCAAGCAATATGCCACATATTTTCCATAAATTAGTCTGTAAGGATGCTAAAAAACATCCTTACAGAACATACAGAACTATTACCGTTTATAAGCTATAAACAGTAATTTTGCAGGAGTACTAACTTAAAATCAAAAGAATATGAGCAAATTTATTACACTTCCTGTATTCGACAAGGGACAGAACATTCATGCTATGTCATACGTAAATATAGACCAAATCCGCTATATTATACCTCAACCCTACAATAAATGTAAAATAGTATTTGATGAAGAAAATTTTATCATTATAGATGAAAACCACGAGGATATAAGAGAGTTGCTTATTAAAATGGGATATTTCTATGAATGAACAATTTTTAATATAGAATTAGTCTTCTTATTAATTCTATTTAGTTGTTCATCTTCATTTAGAAAATGAAAATTTTCTATTCCCATTGATTTTGCAATTTGCAGCGCAATAAGTTTATTTTGCGCTGCAATTTCATTCACTAATCTTTCTAATAATTCTTCTTTCTTTTCCATAATCTTTAATTTTTAAATATTAATAAAAAAGCCCGTATTTCTACGAGCTATAACTTTTTCTTATACGGTGTCAGCTAGTATATAACTGCCTTCTTTTTTATACCTAAATGCTACCAAATCGTACCTTAATTACTTTTTAGAAAATAAATTTGTGGCAGATTATTGCAATTCCATTTTATTTCCATACATTTGTAACTCAAACAATAATAAGCCGAGAAACTAACCATTTTTATAAAGTATATGAAAGAAAGAATTTTAGTAACAGGCGGGACAGGATACATTGGGTCTCATACTGTTGTAGAACTACAAAACAGTGGATATGAAGTAATCATCATCGATAATTTATCAAATTCAAGTGCTGACGTTGTTGACAATATAGAGAAAGTTTCCGGTATTCGCCCAGTTTTTGAAAAGCTGGATTGCCTGGACTTTGCCGGTCTGGATGCAGTATTTGCAAAATATAAAGGAATTAAGGCTATCATTCACTTTGCAGCTAGCAAAGCAGTAGGAGAATCGGTACAGAAACCGTTGCTTTACTACCGTAATAACCTGGTTTCTTTGATTAACCTTCTCGAACTGATGCCAAAGCATGGAGTAGAAGGTATTGTGTTCTCTTCTTCTTGTACAGTATACGGTCAGCCGGACGAGTTGCCGGTAACGGAAAAGGCTCCGATCAAGAAAGCGGAATCACCTTATGGAAATACCAAACAGATCAATGAAGAGATTATTCGTGACACGGTAGCTTCAGGTGCTCCGATCAATGCGATCATGTTGCGCTATTTCAACCCGATTGGTGCGCATCCTACTGCATTGCTGGGTGAACTGCCTAACGGGGTTCCTCAAAACCTGATTCCATATCTGACCCAGACAGCCATCGGTATCCGTGAGAAACTTAGCGTGTTTGGTGACGATTATGATACACCGGACGGTTCTTGTATCCGTGACTTTATCAATGTCGTTGACTTGGCTAAAGCACACGTGATTGCTATCCGTCGTATCTTGGAAAAGACACAAAAAGAAAAAGTAGAAGTATTTAATATTGGTACAGGACGTGGTGTTTCTGTATTGGAATTAATAAATGGCTTTGAAAAAGCCACTGGCGTAAAATTGAATTATCAGATTGTCGGACGTCGTGCAGGCGACATTGAAAAAGTTTGGGCTAACCCGGATTTTGCTAATAAAGAGCTAGGTTGGAAAGCCGTAGAAACTTTAGAAGATACTTTACGTTCTGCATGGAACTGGCAGCTGAAACTCCGTGAAAGAGGGATTCAATAAAAGAGAAACTTGTTTTAAATAACATAAAAGTTTAAACAAATCGTGCATGCGATTTGTTTAATTGATGCTAATCGACCTGAAGCTGTTTATGGGTATGCGAATATACGTAAATAGTACTTATGCCTCCCCGGCATAGACAGGAAAGATTGCATAGTAGTTTTGTCGTGTTTTATTTTGTGTTTGTGTTGTGACGGTACTACGACGTGAGTCGTGGTACCGTTTTTTGTGTTCGCCCGGATGGATATTCTGTTTTATAAAATATTTAGCCCTTATTCTTTTGTTATCCAAAATTCTTTTGTAATTTTGTATCAAATGAATAAGATATGAGAGTAGTATCACATAAGAAATTGAAAGATTTCTACGAGACGAAAGGGTGTGAAGATTCACGTGTTGCTTTAGAACGTTGGTATGATATAGCGGAAAAAGCAGAATGGCGGAATTTGTCTGATATAAAAGCGGATTTTCTATCGACTGATTATGTGGGTAATCAACACTATGTTTTTAATATCAGAGGGAACAACTATCGGCTGGTAGTGGTTGTTAAATTTACGGTGGGATACATTTTTGTCCGTTGGGTGGGAACTCATAAAGAGTATGATAAAATAGATTGTTCAACTATATAATATAATAGATATGACTAAAATAACGAAAGAACAGTACGAATTCGCATTGGCGAGAATTGAAGAACTTCTGCCTTTGGTCGATAACAGTACTCCTGTAAATGACAAGAGTATGGTGGAGCTTTCTGTTATGTCTGATATAGTGATTGCGTATGAGAAGGAACATTTTCCTATAGAAAAACCAACCGTAGCAGAATTGATAGAATTGTCCCTTGAAGAAAAGGGAATGACACAAAAACAGCTTGCCAGTGAAATAGGGGTTAGCCCTTCACGCGTGAATGATTATATTTCGGGTCGCTCGGAACCTACTTTAAAAATAGCTCGCTTGCTTTGCCGGGTACTCAATATACACCCCGCTGCCATGTTGGGATTTTGAAAAAAATAATCAAAACATAATTGTAGTGAGATTTATTTGTTTAATGTGCCTTTGAAGCAGAAAACGTCAGTTCCCCAATTAATTTCCGGTAAGACGAATCCGGGAGCAAACAGCCCGAATACGGATGAGCCGGAGCCGCTCATGGATGCGTAGATTGCTCCTTGATGATAGAGCTCTTCTTTGATTTCTCCAATGACGGGATGTTGCGGGAATACACTTGCTTCGAAATCATTGATTAACGTATTCTTCCATTCTTGTACAGGGCGCTGGATTGCCTCCCTGATCGGGTATTCCGGACGATGGGGATGAATGTTTGAAAAGGCTTCCCGGGTGGAAACAAAAATATTCGGTTTGATAATCATGATTTGGTAGCCGCTTAATGAAAGTTCGACCGGGGAGAAGATGTTTCCAATTCCCTCGGCAAATGTCGGTCTGTTTTTGATAAAGAAAGCGCAGTCTGCTCCCAAAGTGGCAGCGTATACTTCCAATTGTTCTTCGGATACTCCCAGCTGATAATGATCGTTGAGTAACTTCAGCATGAAAGCGGCATCCGATGATCCTCCTCCCAGTCCGGCTCCTGAAGGGATGTGCTTGTATAAGTGGATTTCGACAGGAGGGAGATGAAATTCCTTATCCATCAATAAATAGGCTTTTACAACCAGATTGTCTTCAGGGTTACCGGCTATTTCCATTCCGTGTTGGTGGAGAGTGAATTTTCGGTCAGCGTTAGGGGAGGTACGGATTTCCAGTGCGTCTTCCAGAGCCACCGGATAGAAGACTGTTTCCAGATTGTGGTATCCATCCGGGCGTTTTTCCGTGATGGAAAGTCCTAGGTTTATTTTGATATTGGGAAAAGCAATCATATTTCTATTTACTATTTTACTGTTTACTATGTACTATTTACAGTGCTTCACATTACAATTAATCAAGCTGGATAATGTGAATCGGGAGCAAAGTTACTAAAATCTTCATTTTTCCTTATTCATTCTTCGTGATTATATTCTATCTTTGTCGTCCCGACTGGAAGAATTCCGTGATAAATGTGATAATAGAGTCTGTCCAGTCGTAAAATAGTAAATAGTAAATTGTAAAATAGTAAATATCTCGATGGCCGAACAGAAAAGAAATACCCGCAATTCAAAGTCTACTAAAATACAACCGGTAAATGATTATGGTCGTATTCAGCCGCAGGCGCCTGAACTGGAAGAAGCAGTTTTGGGAGCTTTAATGATTGAAAAGGACGCTTATTCATTGGTGAGTGAAATTCTTCGTCCCGAATCATTTTACGAACGCCGGCATCAGTTGATTTATTCTGCTATCGTCGACCTTGCGGTGAACCAGAAACCGGTGGATATTCTGACTGTAAAGGAACAACTTAGTAAACGCGGAGACTTGGAAGAGGTGGGAGGTCCCTTTTATATTACTCAATTGAGTAGTAAGGTGGCTTCATCCGCACATATTGAATACCATGCCCGTATTATTGCACAGAAATCGCTGGCGCGTGAGCTGATAACGTTTACGAGTAATATTCAGAGTAAAGCGTTTGACGAGACTCTGGATGTGGACGACTTGATGCAGGAAGCGGAAGGCAAGCTCTTTGAGATCTCACAGCAGAATATGAAAAAAGATTATACGCAGATCAATCCGGTGATTGACGAAGCCTATAAGCTGATTCAGAAAGCTGCGGCTCGAACCGATGGTTTGAGCGGTCTGGAGAGTGGTTTCACGAAACTTGATAAGATGACTTCGGGTTGGCAGAATTCCGACCTTATTATTATAGCTGCCCGTCCTGCTATGGGTAAGACTGCTTTCGTCCTTTCAATGGCTAAGAATATTGCGGTGGATTACCGGAACCCGGTGGCGTTGTTCTCGCTTGAAATGAGTAACGTTCAGCTGGTGAATCGTTTGATTGCCAATGTCTGCGAAATTGAAAGTGGAAAGATTAAGAGCGGACAGCTGGCTGGTTATGAGTGGCAACAGTTGGATTATAAACTGAAGAATCTGATGGATGCACCGCTTTACGTGGATGATACGCCGTCTCTGTCTGTGTTTGAACTTCGAACCAAAGCGCGCCGTCTGGTACGCGAACATGGGGTGCGAATCATCATCATTGACTACCTTCAGTTGATGAATGCGAGTGGTATGGCGTTTGGTAGCCGTCAGGAAGAGGTTAGTACCATTTCCCGTTCGTTGAAAGGACTGGCGAAAGAGTTGAATATTCCGATTATCGCACTGTCACAGTTGAATCGTGGTGTGGAAAGTCGGGAAGGTATTGACGGTAAACGACCGCAGTTGAGTGACCTTCGTGAATCGGGAGCCATCGAGCAGGATGCCGATATGGTGTGCTTTATCCACCGTCCGGAATACTATAAGATATTTCAGGATGATCGTGGTAATGACTTGCGCGGTATGGCGGAAATTGTAATCGCCAAGCATCGTAACGGTGCGGTAGGCGAGGTGTTGCTCCGCTTTAAGGGTGAGTTTACCCGTTTCTCTAATCCGGAGGACGATATGGTGATCCCGATGCCGGGCGAGCCTGCAGGAGCTATGTTAGGATCGAAAATGAATACAGGTAATGCTGGTTCTGTACCTCCGCCGCCGGCTCCTGATTTTTCGCCACAGACAGCGAATCCATTCGGAGCACCGGGAGATGGGCCGTTACCGTTTTAGTTGCGCATTATTTCACCACAGAGGACGCAGAGGACACAGAGTTCTTTCTTTTTACTAAGTACTCATGTTCAACTGGTTTATAAATTAATTCTACACATTTACTTATTACGGATATGACGGATTTACACTTATTTTTCATATTTCCGGTGTCCTCTGTGTCCTCTGCGTCCTCTGTGGTGAAATAACGAGCAATTTTTTATCTAACCTTCTCGGTCAACCGAAAAATCTTATTAACTTTGCAAATCTTTTTGAGAAACAATAAAAAATTAAATATATGAATATCTCTTATAACTGGCTGAAAGAGTATGTCAACTTCGACCTGACGCCCGATGAAACGGCTGCTGCGTTGACGTCTATTGGCTTGGAAACAGGTGGTGTAGAAGAAGTGCAAACCATTAAAGGTGGTTTGGAAGGACTGGTGATCGGTGAAGTGCTGACCTGCACGGAACATCCTAATTCTGACCATTTGCATATTACTACTGTCAATCTGGGAGACGGTGAACCGGTACAGATTGTTTGTGGTGCCCCGAATGTGGCTGCCGGACAGAAAGTGGTGGTAGCTACTTTAGGTACAAAACTTTATGACGGTGACGAATGTTTTACCATCAAGAAATCAAAAATCCGTGGAGTGGAATCTACTGGTATGATTTGTGCTGAAGACGAAATCGGTATCGGTACGGATCATGCAGGTATTATCGTATTGCCGGAAAATGCTGTTCCGGGTACACTTGCCAAGGATTATTATAATATCAAGAGCGACTATGTGCTTGAAGTGGACATCACGCCTAACCGTGCGGATGCCTGCTCTCACTATGGGGTGGCTCGTGACTTGTATGCTTATCTGATTCAGAACGGCAAACAGGCTACTTTGCAACGTCCGTCGGTAGACGGCTTTAAAGTGGAAAACCATGACTTGAATATTGAAGTGAAGGTGGAAAACAGCGAAGCTTGTCCGCATTATGCCGGTGTTACGGTGAAAGGTGTCACTGTGAAGGAAAGTCCGGAATGGCTGCAAAACAAATTGCGCCTGATCGGGGTGCGTCCTATTAATAATGTAGTGGATATTACTAATTATATCGTTCATGCTTTCGGTCAGCCGTTGCATTGCTTCGATGCCGGAAAGATAAAAGGCAATGAAGTGATTGTCAAGACAATGCCGGAAGGAACTCCGTTTGTTACGCTGGATGAGGTGGAGCGTAAATTGAACGAACGCGACCTGATGATTTGTAACAAGGAAGAGGCCATGTGTATTGCCGGTGTATTCGGCGGACTGGACTCCGGTTCCACGGAAGCTACGACAGATGTGTTCATCGAAAGTGCTTATTTCCATCCTACATGGGTGCGTAAGACAGCCCGCCGTCATGGCTTGAATACGGATGCTTCTTTCCGTTTCGAACGCGGTATCGATCCGAACGGGGTTATTTATTGCCTGAAGTTGGCTGCTTTGATGGTCAAAGAACTGGCGGGCGGTACGATTTCTTCTGAAATAAAAGACGTGTTCACTACTCCTGCACCCGATTTTGTAGTCGATCTGGCTTATGAAAAAGTACATTCTTTGGTAGGAAAAGTAATTCCGGTAGAGACAATCAAGAGCATTGTGACCAGCCTGGAAATGAAGATCACTAATGAAACGGCAGAAGGGCTGACATTAGCTGTTCCTCCTTATCGTGTAGACGTGCAGCGTGATTGTGATGTGATTGAAGATATTCTTCGTATCTACGGATATAATAATGTTGAAATCCCGACTACACTGAACTCCAGCCTGACTACCAAAGGTGAACATGATAAATCGAATAAATTGCAGAACCTGATTGCAGAGCAATTGGTGGGCTGTGGATTTAATGAGATCCTGAACAACTCATTGACGCGTGCTGCTTACTATGATGGCATGGAGACTTATCCGTCCAACCGCTTGGTGATGTTATTGAATCCGTTGAGTGCGGATTTGAACGCTATGCGTCAGACTTTGCTGTTCGGTGGACTGGAAAGTATCGCTCATAATGCCAATCGTAAGAATGCTGATTTGAAGTTCTTCGAATTCGGTAATTGCTATCATTTCGATGGTGACAAGAAGAATGAAGAGAAGGTATTGGCTCCTTACTCGGAAGATTATCACTTGGGCTTGTGGGTAACCGGTAAGAAGGTTTCCAATTCATGGGCACATGCAGATGAGAACAGTTCGGTATACGAATTGAAGGCTTATGTAGAAAATATATTGAAGCGTCTGGGACTGGATTTGCACAATCTGGTTGTCGGTAATCTGACGGACGATATTTTTGCTGCCGCACTTTCTATTAATACGAAGGGTGGTAAGCGTCTTGCTTCTTTCGGTATCGTGACTAAGAAGCTGTTGAAAGCATTTGATATCGACAATGAAGTGTATTTTGCCGACTTGAACTGGAAGGAACTGATGAAGGCTATCCGTTCTGTGAAGATCAGCTACAAGGAAATCTCCAAGTTCCCTGCTGTGAAACGTGACCTGGCATTGTTGCTTGACAAGAATGTGCAGTTTGCCGAAATCGAAAAGATTGCTTACGAAACAGAGAAGAAGCTGCTGAAAGAAGTGGAACTCTTCGATGTGTACGAAGGTAAGAATCTGGAAGCAGGTAAGAAGTCGTATGCGGTGAGCTTCTTGCTTCAAGATGAAAACCAGACTTTGAATGATAAGATGATTGATAAGATCATGTCGAAACTGGTGAAGAACCTGGAAGACAAACTGGGTGCCAAACTTAGATAAACTTAAAATTTCAATCTAAAAAATACAAACCAATGGGAAGAGCATTTGAATATAGAAAGGCCGCTAAACTGAAAAGATGGGGCCACATGGCTAAAACATTTACAAGACTGGGTAAACAAATCGCGATAGCTGTAAAGGCAGGCGGTCCGGAACCTGAAAATAACCCGACTTTACGTTCGGTGATCGCTACTTGTAAGCGTGAAAATATGCCGAAGGATAATATTGAACGTGCTATCAAAAACGCAATGGGTAAAGACCAGAGCGACTACAAGAGCATGACTTACGAAGGGTACGGTCCTCACGGTATTGCTGTATTTGTAGATACCCTGACAGACAACACAACCCGTACAGTGGCTGATGTCCGTTCGGTATTTAATAAGTTTGGCGGTAATCTTGGTACAATGGGATCTCTCGCGTTCCTGTTCGACCACAAATGTGTATTCACTTTCAAGAAGAAAGACGGATTGGATATGGAAGAACTGATTCTGGATCTGATCGATTATGATGTGGAAGATGAATACGAAGAAGATGATGAAGAGGGAACAATCACTATCTATGGTAATCCCAAGAGCTATGCCGCTATTCAGAAACATCTGGAAGAGTGTGGCTTTGAAGATGTCGGTGGAGACTTCACTTATATCCCGAACGACATGAAAGAGGTGACTCCGGAGCAGCGTGAAACATTGGATAAAATGATTGAACGTCTGGAAGAATTTGATGACGTGCAGACTGTTTATACCAATATGCAGCCGGAAGGAGAAGAAGAGTAAGAGACTGGTTTATGGAATATGTGTATAGAACCCAGGGAACTTGCAGCACCAACATCGAACTGAATGTAGAAGATGGAGTGGTGAAGGAAGTGGCTTTCTGGGGAGGATGTAACGGTAACCTGCAAGGACTTTCCCGCCTTGTAAAAGGAATGAAGGTGGAGGATGTGATAGCGAAACTTGAAGGGGTGCGCTGTAGCGGCAGACCGACATCATGTCCTGATCAATTGTGCCGTGCATTGCACGAGATGGGATATTAATCGACGACATTTTTTATTAGCTTATATTGTTTTTGATAGCCTCCGACAAAAAAGAACTTGCCGGAGGCTTTCTATGAAAACTCGTTTATAGCTTTTATTCGGGCACGGATTACACGGATTTCACGGTTTCAATTAAATAAGAACCGTGAAATCCGCGTAATCCGTGCCTAATTTTTGTTTACTTACTTGTCGGTATTTTGAACTAAAATTGACCTTCACTCGTTATTTATAAGTATATTTGTAAGGTTAAAACTATTATGCAAAAATGAAGAATATTTTTCAAGACCTAAAACGCAAAGATCATAAACGCTATCTGGGTGGACTGGATGTTTTTAAATATATTGGTCCGGGGCTTCTGGTTACGGTAGGATTTATTGATCCGGGAAACTGGGCTTCTAACTTTGCCGCTGGTTCCGAATTTGGCTATTCATTACTGTGGGTGGTTACATTGTCCACTATTATGCTGATTGTGCTTCAACACAATGTTGCCCACCTGGGGATCGTTACCGGACTTTGCCTTTCGGAGGCGGCCACTAAATACACTCCCAAATGGGTGTCGCGGCCTATTCTTGGTACGGCGGTACTGGCGTCGATTTCTACTTCTTTAGCGGAAATTCTGGGAGGTGCCATTGCGTTGGAAATGCTCTTTGATATTCCTATTATATGGGGAGCTGTGTTGACTACGCTTTTTGTCTCTATCATGCTTTTCACTAATTCGTATAAGAAGATAGAGCGTTCCATCATTGCATTTGTCTCTGTTATCGGGCTTTCGTTTATCTACGAACTGTTTCTGGTGGAAATAGACTGGCCGGCTGCAACAGCAGGGTGGGTGACTCCTTCTTTTCCGAAAGGAAGTATGCTGATTATCATGAGTGTGTTGGGAGCGGTAGTGATGCCTCATAATCTGTTTCTTCATTCGGAGGTGATACAGAGTCACGAATATAATAAGAAAGATGATGCTTCTATTAAGAAGGTCTTGAAATATGAGTTGTTTGATACTCTTTTCTCAATGATTGTCGGCTGGGCGATTAACAGTGCCATGATTCTTTTGGCTGCCGCTACTTTCTTTAAAAGCGGTATTCAGGTAGAGGAACTGCAACAGGCTAAGTCATTGCTCGAACCTTTGTTGGGAAGTAATGCTGCCATCGTATTTGCACTGGCATTGCTGATGGCGGGTATTTCATCCACCATTACGAGCGGAATGGCGGCAGGTTCCATCTTTGCGGGTATTTTCGGTGAATCGTATCATATCAAAGATAGCCACTCGCAGGTAGGAGTCCTTTTATCTCTGGGAATTGCCTTATTGCTGATTTTCTTTATTGGAGATCCTTTCAAAGGATTGATTATTTCGCAGATGATACTTAGTATTCAATTACCTTTCACGGTGTTTTTGCAGGTGGGACTGACGTCTTCCCGAAAGGTGATGGGAGATTATGTCAATAGTCGTTGGAGCACGTTTGTGTTGTATTCGATTGCCATTATTGTTTCGGTACTGAATATCATGCTTTTGTTTTCTTAAAGTGAATATAAATCAATACATATAGATCGATGAAGATTATTACTTATAATGTGAACGGACTACGTGCTGCCGTTTCTAAAGGTTTGCCGGAATGGCTGGCGCAGGAGAATCCTGATATTCTTTGTCTGCAAGAGACGAAACTGCAACCGGACCAGTATCCGGGAGAGGTGTTTGAAGCGTTGGGTTACAAGTCTTATTTGTATTCGGCGCAGAAGAAAGGATACAGTGGAGTGGCGATACTTACCAAGCAGGAACCGGACCATGTGGAATATGGGATGGGAATGGAGGCTTATGATAATGAAGGACGTTTTATCCGGGCGGATTTCGGAGACTTATCGGTAGTCAGTGTTTATCACCCTTCGGGAACGAGCGGGGACGAACGTCAGGCTTTTAAAATGGTGTGGCTGGAAGATTTTCAGAAATATGTGATGGAGTTGCAGAAGTCCCGTCCCAATTTGATTCTTTGTGGTGATTATAATATCTGCCATGAGCCGATCGACATTCATGATCCTGTCCGGAATGCAACAAACAGTGGTTTCCTTCCTGAAGAACGGGAGTGGATGACACGTTTCCTGTCTGCGGGGTATGTTGATTCTTTCCGTACGCTTTGTCCCGAAAAACAGGAATATACCTGGTGGAGCTATCGTTTTAATTCGCGTGCCAAAAATAAGGGCTGGAGAATTGACTATTGCATGGTCAGTGAGCCGGTACGCCCGCTGTTGAAACGTGCGTATATCTTGAATGAGGCCGTACATTCCGACCATTGTCCGATGGTGTTGGAAATATTATAGGATAGTAATACTCAATTTACGGGTGTCTCCTCCGTCGCGAAATTCGCAGAGGTAGACACCTTGCCATGTTCCCAGGTTCAGGCGGTGATTCTTGATGGGGATAGTGACCGAGCTTCCTATCAGGGAGGCTTTTATATGGGCGCTCATATCGTCGGGACCTTCGAGGGTATGGATGAAATAGGGGGCACCGTCGGGAACCAGTTTATTAAAGAATGTCTGAAAGTCATGCCGTACGTCCGGGTCTGCATTTTCGTTGATGGTTAGTCCGGCAGAGGTATGTTTGATAAAGACTACCAGCAGACCACTTTCGGGAAGTGCCGGTAGTTGTGAAATGATATCACGCGTGATTAAATGAAATCCACGCGAGTAATGAGGGAGTTGAATATCGAATGTCGTAGCCATTGTTTTATCTTTTAGAATTTGGAGGGTGGATTCAGGTCCACATAGGGGTCATTGATAGCTGACGCCATCATTGCATTGACGGCAATTCCTGCATCCTCTTTATAATTTCTTCTTTTGTTCCATTCACGTACATCTTTGAGAGTGACATCACGCTTCTTTCTATTTTGAGGGAAACTGTTTCCTTTTTTTCTATCAGCGTATTCGTCTTTGCGGGCTGCGCTCATCATAGCTTGGATGGCGAGGGCAGTCGAATCCTTATAAGTAATTGTTTTGTTCATATTTTCCGGGGTTTTGATTTTTATCTTTGCTACAATATCCGCTGCAAAGATACTTTTTTATATTTTTGTGCGAAATAAAAATGCAAAATAGTTTATGGAAGATAGAATACAGAAAGCAGTGGAGCTTTTTAAGAGCGGATACAACTGCTCACAGTCGGTGGTAGCGGCCTTTGCGGATATGTATGGATTTACACAGGAACAGGCGTTACGTATGGGTGCTTCCTTTGGCGGGGGGATCGGACGGATGCGTGAAACGTGTGGAGCTGCCTGCGGCATGTTTTTGGTGGCGGGCTTGGAAACCGGCGCTACGGAAGCGACAGACCGGGAAGGAAAAGCTGCCAATTATGCGGTGGTGCAAGAACTGGCGGCTGAATTTAAGAAGCGTAACGGCTCGCTGATTTGTGGCGAATTGTTGGGATTAAAGAAAAAAGATCCCGTTTCAACGATTCCGGAAGAGCGTACTGCTCAATATTATAGCAAGCGTCCCTGCGCTAAAATGGTGGAAGAAGCGGCAAGAATTTGGTCTGAATATCTCGAAAAGCATCCTAAATGAGGTCCTAAAATGCTTTTTTATTACAAAAACGGTAAAAAAATGCTCAATAAAGTGTTATATAACATAAAAATAACTATCTTTGTCCCCGAAATAAAATCTGAAAAGTCTTTGGGCTGGAAAGGTTTTAAGCATGTCTAACTAAAATTGCAAAGCAAATGTTGAAAGAAAAAGCTGGTGTAATTGCAGGTACTATCTGGAATGCACTGAACGAAACAGAAGGAATGACTGCCAAGCAGCTTAAAAAAGCAACTAAATTGGTTGACAAAGATCTGTTTCTCGGCCTTGGCTGGTTATTGAGAGAAGACAAAGTCTCTGTGGAAGAAGTTGAAGGTGAACTCTTCATCAAATTGATCTAAGCGAGTAACTCACTTAAGCAATAAAAAAATGCGTTGGTACATGATCATAATGTTATCAACGCATTTTTTTTTATTCCGCCATTTACGTATCTTTGCACACCAAAAAGCTAAAATAATAAGAATTCAGAATGAAGAATATTCGCAACTTTTGCATTATTGCTCATATTGACCACGGTAAGTCAACGTTGGCCGACCGTCTGTTGGAGTTTACTAACACCATTCAGGTGACTTCAGGGCAGATGCTTGATAATATGGATCTGGAAAAAGAAAGAGGGATCACTATCAAGAGCCATGCGATCCAGATGGAATATACTTATCAGGGGGAGAAGTATGTCCTTAACCTGATTGATACTCCGGGACACGTGGACTTTTCGTATGAGGTGTCGCGTTCTATTGCTGCATGTGAAGGGGCATTGCTGATTGTCGATGCTTCGCAGGGAGTGCAGGCGCAGACGATCTCGAATCTGTATATGGCAATTGAACACGACCTTGAGATTATTCCGGTTATCAATAAATGCGATATGGCGAGCGCCAATCCCGAAGAAGTAGAGGACGAAATCGTTGAACTGTTGGGTTGCAAGCGGGAGGAGGTCATCCGTGCATCCGGTAAAACGGGTATGGGAGTGGAAGAGATACTGGCCGCTGTGATTGAACGTATTCCTCATCCCGAAGGAGATGAAGAGGCGCCGTTGCAGGCTTTGATTTTCGACTCTGTATTCAACTCTTTCCGTGGAATTATAGCGTATTTCAAGATTGAAAACGGCACGATCCGCAAAGGAGATAAGGTGAAGTTCTTCAATACGGGGAAAGAATATGATGCCGATGAGATAGGGGTATTGAAAATGGATATGGTACCTCGCAGCGAACTTCGTACGGGGGATGTAGGATATATTATTTCCGGTATCAAAACTTCCAAAGAGGTGAAAGTAGGAGATACCATTACCCATATTGCCCGTCCGTGCGACAAGGCTATTGCCGGGTTTGAGGAGGTGAAGCCGATGGTGTTTGCCGGAGTGTACCCGATTGAGGCGGAAGATTTCGAAGATCTTCGCGCGTCTTTGGAAAAGTTGCAGCTGAATGATGCGTCGTTGACTTTCCAGCCGGAGTCTTCATTGGCTTTGGGTTTTGGTTTCCGTTGCGGTTTCCTCGGATTGCTCCACATGGAGATTGTGCAGGAGCGCCTGGATCGTGAGTTTGATATGAATGTGATTACTACGGTACCGAACGTGTCCTACCATATATATGATAAGCAGGGCAGTATGAAGGAGGTGCACAACCCCGGTGGTATGCCCGACCCGACGATGATTGACCATATCGAGGAGCCGTATATCAAAGCATCTATTATTACAACGACTGATTATATCGGTTCGATTATGACGCTTTGTCTGGGTAAACGCGGTGAATTGATTAAACAGGAATATATCTCTGGTAACCGTGTGGAAATCTATTACAATATGCCTTTGGGAGAAATTGTGATCGACTTTTACGATAAGTTGAAGAGTATTTCCAAAGGGTATGCGTCGTTTGATTATCATCCGAATGGTTTCCGTACTTCGAAGCTGGTGAAGCTGGATATTTTGTTGAACGGTGAGCCTGTGGATGCACTTTCTACTTTGACACATATTGACAATGCTTACGATATGGGACGCCGGATGTGTGAGAAGCTGAAAGAGCTTATTCCGCGCCAGCAGTTTGATATTGCCATTCAGGCAGCTATCGGGGCTAAGATTATTTCCCGTGAAACGATTAAGGCTGTTCGTAAGGATGTGACAGCGAAGTGTTATGGTGGTGACGTGAGCCGTAAACGTAAACTGCTTGAAAAGCAGAAAAAAGGTAAAAAACGAATGAAACAAATCGGTAACGTGGAAGTGCCGCAAAAAGCCTTCCTCGCCGTACTGAAGCTGGATTAAAAATACTGCCGCAAGCAATTTTTCAGAGATATGTTCTGAACAAATTGACTTGCGGTTAGTTTTTAATACACCAGGTGATTGCCTTCTGTCTGCAGAGCTTTCCTTGGCAATTACTTTTTAGCAACAAACAACTATAAATATGAGAAAAGTTCTGTCTTTTTCGGGCTTCCTGATGTTGGGGCTCGTGGTTTCGCAATTCCTGCCGATGATGGCAGGAGATGGGTATGGAGCTGTTAAATCCATATCGAATGTACTACTCTATGTATGTCTTAGTTTTATAATGATTAATGTAGGCCGTGAGTTCGTCCTTGATAAAACGCGGTGGAAAAGTTACGCTCAAGATTATTTTATTGCAATGGCTACGGCTGCTTTACCGTGGTTTATGATTGCCATTTATTATGTGTTTATTTTGCTTCCGCCCGAGTTTTGGAATAGTTGGGAAGCATGGAAGGAGAATTTATTGTTAAGCCGTTTTGCTGCACCTACATCAGCCGGTATTCTGTTTACGATGCTGGCGGCTATCGGACTGAAGTCCAGTTGGATTTATAAGAAAATACAGGTATTGGCAATTTTCGATGACTTGGATACGATTCTTTTAATGATTCCTCTTCAGATTATGATGATCGGGCTGCGCTGGCAGTTGATTATTGTGGTGGTGATTGTGTTCTTGTTGTTGTCGATTGGCTGGCAAAGATTGAATAAGTATGATTGGCGTCAGGACTGGAAGGCTATCCTCTTTTATTCAGTGATTATATTTCTGGCTACTCAAATACTGTATCTGGGGAGTAAAGAATTGTATGGGGACGAGGGAAGTATTCATATTGAAGTCCTGTTGCCGGCATTTGTTCTGGGTATGATTATGAAACATAAGGAACATGACACACCTGTAGAACGAAAGGTATCTACCGGGATTTCATTTTTCTTCATGTTCCTGGTGGGAATGAGCATGCCGCATTTTATCGGAGTGAACTTTGCGGAGACTCATGCAGGTTCTTATTCTGTAACGGGATCACAGGAGATGATGTCGTGGGGAATGATTATGTTTCATGTGGTGATTGTCTCTTTATTGTCGAATATAGGAAAGCTTTGTCCGATGTTCTTCTATCGTGACCGGAAATTAAGTGAGCGACTGGCTCTTTCCATCGGTATGTTTACCCGTGGTGAGGTAGGGGCCGGAATCATTTTCATTGCATTGGGGTATAATTTGGGTGGTCCGGCATTGGTTATTTCAGTGCTTACTCTGGTATTGAATCTGATTCTGACGGGTATCTTCGTTCTTTGGGTGAAGAATTTGGCTTTGCGGAGTTATGCGGATTGATGTGATATGGAAATGTTATAGAGCATTTTCTGTTTAGTGTCGAGGTGTGTCGAAACACTTTCTCTAATTTTTTAGGCACGGATTATACAAATTGCACGGATAAGTTTATTTTCTTTCCGTGTTTATCGTGTAATCCGTGCCTAAATAATATCAGTTAGTAATCTGTCAAATCGTCCTCTACGTCAATAGGGAGAATCTTTTGGCTTTCTTCATGTGGCAACTGTTCCACTTGCCGCAGTTTGCGTTCGATGGCACGTGTTCGTTTTCCCATGACTTCTTCGAGTTGGTCACCGGCGCTTTGCAGGTTCTTTTGTACTTTTTCAAGTAATCCTCCGAATTTACTGAATTCTGTTTTGACAGCTCCCAATACGGTCCAGACTTCTCCGGTACGTTTTTGGATAGCCAGTGTGCGGAATCCCATCTGAAGACTGTTGAGGATGGCGCCTAATGTTGTCGGTCCCGTAACTACAATCTTATACTCTTTTTGGAGTGTTTCGATGAGACTGGTACGTCGGATTACTTCGGCATATATGCTTTCAAATGGTAGGAACATGATGGCAAAATCTGTGGTAAAAGGCGGGTCTACATATTTATCATGGATGTCTTTTGCCATCTTTTTGATTGTATTTTCCAATTGCTTGCCGGACGATTCCATCAATGCTGTGTCTCCCGCTTCGAATGCATCGTAATATTGTTCGTATACATCTTTCGGAAATTTGGCGTCGATGGGGAGGTAGACGGTGCTGTTGGCATCATCTTTTCCCGGAAGTTTGATGGCAAATTCCACAAATTCGGTTCCGCTCTTTTTTGTTTTGACATTGGCGTCATACTGTTCGGGGCTCATCATTTGTTCTAAGAGTGCACCCAGTTGGACTTCGCCGAACGTTCCTCTCATCTTTACGTTGCTCAATACCTTTTTTAGTCCGCCGACATCTTGGGCGAGAGATTTCATTTCTCCCAGTCCTTTTTGTACGTTCTCAAGTTGTGAACGGACGATTTCGAATGATTGGCCGATACGTTCATTCAGGGTTTTCTGGAGCTTTTCTTCTACCATCAGGCGCATATCATCCAGTCGTTTCTCGGTGGATTTCAGTAATGCTTCCTGCTGGCGGGCCATCATGTCGAATTTCTGTCGTTGCAGTTCTCCGGTGGTCATCATATTCTTGTGCAGAACATCTTGGAGCTGTTGCATATTCTGGTTCAGCGTTTGCGTCATTTCCATGCGAAGTTCCCGGATGCTGCGGTTCAGTTCTTCCCGGTTTTCCTGCATTTGCTGACGCAAGGCTATTTGTAATTGTTCTGCTTGAGTTTGATTGTTGCCTTTGGTTAGTGATAATACAAGTAGGACTATCACTAACACGGCAATAACAATAAGTAGAATCAGTTCCATCAATATGTCAGAATTTCGTTTCCGGTTTCAGTTATCAGAATCATATTTTCCCATTGGGCGGAAGGCAGTCCGTCGTCGGTGCAGACGGTCCATCCGTCGGCATCGTCTACAAACACTTCGTAGGTTCCCATATTAATCATGGGTTCGATGGTGAAGGTCATGCCCGGAACGATCATCATGCCTGTGCCCCGGCGTCCGAAATGTTCTACGTCCGGTTCTTCATGGAATTGCATCCCTACACCATGTCCGCAGAGATCACGGACTACGCTGAATCCGTTCTTTTCTGCATGTTCCTGGATGGCGGCGCCTACATCACCCAGCTGTTTCCAGGGTTGTGCGGCAGCAATTCCTATTTCCATACATTCTTTGGTTACCTGTACTAACTTTTGCATATCGGGATTGACGTCTCCAATCATAAACATACGGGATGCATCGGAAAAATATCCTTTGTAGATGGTGGAAACGTCCACATTGATAATATCTCCGCTTTTCAGAATCTCATTTTTATTGGGTATTCCGTGGCACACTACATCGTTGATGCTGGTGCAAACGCTTTTGGGAAATCCTTCGTAGTTGAGTGGGGCAGGGATGGCACCGTGACTGGTAGTGAAATCATACACTAGTACATCAATTTCTTCGGTGGACATGCCTTCCCGGATATTCTCTGAAATATAGTCCAGCAGTGCAGTATTGATTTTGGCACTTTCCCGGATACCTTCCAGTTGCTCGGGAGTACGGAGTACTTTGCGCGGTGGAAGTTTATAACCTTGCTTTCTGTATTTCTGTATTTTTGCTTCTACTTCTGCCGGATAATTAGAGGGGGTAAACCGGAATCCCTTGATAAAGTTCTTCATTATTATAGCATATTTAATCGTATGACAAAGGTACGAGAATAAATGGAAAATATGCTTTCTTGTTTTCTAAAACTTTTCGATTCCTGATTGTCGGCACGGGTTACCATTCGTATGAAACACTAATTTGAGGTATCCATTCCCATCTTTTGCGGAGGACATTGTATTGGTATTGTACCCCTGTTTTAATTTTCCAGTTTTTATTTATTTTGAGAACAACATTACTACCCAATTGGGTGGGTTCCACTTCGGAAGGGAGGCCCCGGTGTTTTCGGGTATCAAGGTTTTGTACGCCATATATGTTGAGAGACCATTTGGGAGATAAATTATATTCTATTTGGCTTTGGATATGAAAGCAACTGGAATTTTCTGCAAAGTTACTTTTACTGTGCAATACAAGATTCTTGTTTATTCTTAACCAGGAGTAAGTGGGTAAAAAGGTGGAACCCGGTTTTAGGAATGTCTGATAAGTGTGAATGGAAGGTTTTGAAAAAATCATGGAAGATTTTAAAGTCGGTAGTGTGGGATCAAAATCTACGAATGGTTTTCGAGAGTACATGTTTTGCTCTACTTTTTCGATAAACTTTCTATTTATCTTGATCTCCTGACCGGATTCCAATATTTGCTGAAGTCTCAATGAATCCTGTTTGTTCCATTCTTGTCCTGTTGCGGCTAAGGGAAACAATAATAGGCAAAAAATATTGATTTGATATTTTCGAATGTCCATACACTGTGCTAGTAAAGTTTATTGTATGGACGGTGGAAAACAGGAAATGCTGCTCTAAACGATTAGTGACTGGTAATAATTTCACATAATATGAGAATACTTTTCTTTTATTTATGATAGTTTTTTAGCTTTGAAAACCGGTTGTATCTTCTGAATTTCCGATTCAAAACCAAACCAGTAACCATGTCCTTCTTCATCGGTGGGAAGGAAACATAATCGTAGATTCTCGCGATATGCTCCGTATTCTATTTCCCAGCTTTCAGGTGGTAGCTGTCTTTTTGTTCTTACTTTTTCTGCCGGATCTTTTTTTAATGACATACCTGCTTCTATCCATGCAATGCTGACTTGTGTCAGGTAGTCGGGATAATGATTCTTGCAGAAGTCATAGAGGATTAATCCTCTTTTTTCCAAGCTAAGAGGGGTGTCAATCACATCTGTTTGAACTAAATGATCGAGTAACTCATGTATAAAATGAGGGTTTTCGAGAATGAGTATCCGTGTGATGCTTCGCCAAGTTGGGGTATTATAAAAACCGTCTAACAGACGGGACAGATAATGCGCTGTCTGTAGTTCATCTACGGTGATTTCACGAGTTTGAAGAACTTCGTATGGAGGGAGTGGAGAGTACTGTATGCCTAATTCGTCCGCTCTTCTTTTCATTTCGGTGCCCGGAAGTAATTTGAGGGATTCCAGTTGGATTTCTCCTGCGCCATACTCTGCTAAAGTACGGACATCATCGAAAATTTCTGATAGATGGTAGAGTGGGAGCCCTGCTATTAAGTCGGCATGAGTTTCCATGTTTTCAAGTGAACATAGATACTTGAGTCCGGCCAGAGCATCGGAGAGTTTTCCTATTCTCCGGCTTTGTTCAAGCACGTTTTCCCGAAGGCTTTGGATTCCGGCTTCCAGGTGCAGCAGTCCTTTAGGAAGGGTGGCTAATTCCTGTTTGAGTTCATCGGAAAGGAGTGCAGGATGAATTTCCAGATGAAAACAGATATCCGGGTATTCGCGGAATAGATTTAATAGCTCTTTTGCCCGTTTGTTATTGTAATTGAACGTGCGGTCCAGTACCCTCACATTCTTGATTCCGTGTTGGTGTATCACGTCAAGACGTTTCCGGGTTGCTTCAAGAGATAGGGTGCGGACCGGTTTTTCACCTCCACTGACACAAAAGGCACAGGTGTTAAAACATCCGCGGGTAGTTTCTAATTGCACAAAGGGCTTGCTCCAATTGAAGAAACGGCTCTCTTCAGGAGGGACTAATTCGGAAAAGTTCATGACACGGGCGAGCCCGTTGTCCTGGTATTTTTCCGATTCATCCAGATAGCAGAGTCCTGTGATTGATTTCCATTCTTTTCTTTGCTGATTCCACACTTTTAACCATAAAGGAAATACTTCTTCGCCTTCTCCGCGAAACACTCCGCTTACAAATTTGTTCTTATATAAGAAAGCTTCATTATCTCCTAAAAACTCGGGACCTCCGAGTATAACACAGCAGTGAGGTAGTAACGCTTTTGCGCGTGAAACGATGTGCAGGAGTTGCTCGTGATTAAATAGCCAGTTGGTAGCTGCAATGATGTCCGGTTGATGGCGGTAGATTTGATTGACAACACTACCGGTATTTTCATTGATAGTGGCGGAGACTGTACACCATTCAATGTCTGTATTATTTGCTATCTGGGCATGTAAGGCTGGCAATGCCAGCGAAGAATGAGCGTACGAACTATTTAAATCAAGCCAAAGAAGTTTCATGTGGAAAATTTAATATTATCTTTGCAAAGGTACAAAAAACTTGTGGCTTGTGATGTATAGTAAATATAAAATGCTAATTTTGTATTAATAAACGCAATAAACTAGAGAATTATGAAAATGATAAAAAGATATGCAGGTATCTTAATGATGCTGACTTTATTGGTTGGCTTTACTTCGTGTGAGAGTGAAGAAGAGACAGAATTTAATCTGCCTGGCGAGTGGTATACTAATGAAGAAATTGATTTCGGGGCATATACCTGGGGAAGAGGTACGCTCATGACATTTAATGCGAGAAATCAAGGAACGATTGGTTCTGCTGGTGATCCAAATTATCTGGTTTTTGAGTGGAGATGGATTGATGGAGGATATAATTCAATGGAATTATTTTTCTACGGTGACCGCACTTATGCCTATATTTGGGGTGCAGAAGCTACCGGCAGGACATTTAGTGGAACATGGTATAATAATTGGCAGGATTTTAGAGATAGAATAGATGGACAGCCATTTTATATGAGGCGTCAATAAAATAATAATGAAGATTAAAAATAAAGCCAGAGTCGATTATGATTCTGGCTTTATTTTTAAATATAGGAATTTATTTTTTCAGAAACAACTTCTTAAACTCCGCCGGATAAGGCGTCTCGAACTCCATCAAATCTCCCGTTACCGGATGATAGAAACAAAGTTTGAAAGCATGGAGTGCCAGTCGTCCGATAGGGTTGGGAGAATCTTCTCTTCCATATCTTCCATCGCCGATAATAGGATGACCTAAATCCTGCATGTGTACACGAATCTGATTTTTCCGGCCGGTTTCCAGATCGAGTTCCAAAAGAGAATATCCGTTGGCACGTTTGATCGTCTTATAGTGGGTAATAGACTTTGAACCACCGTCATCGTATTCACTGGAGCTTACATAAAGTGTCTTATCAGTCAGCCAGGAAACAACCGTATCATAATCTTTTTCCATATTTCCTTCCACCACAGCTACATATCGGCGGTCAGTTACTATATCATGCCAGTTGTCACGTAGGATCTGCTGTGTTTTTTCGTTTTTGGCAAACATCATCAGGCCGGAAGTATCCCTGTCCAGGCGGTGAACGATAAACACACGGAATTGACGTCCGGAGCGTTGTACATATTCGTTAAGTATCGTGTAGGCCGTGCGCTCTTTCTGGCGATCCGTATTGACTGATAAAAGTCCTTGCATCTTCTCGACAACAATGATATAGGCATCCTCATACACGATTTTCAGCAGTCTGTTATTAAATTCTTTCTTTCCTTTCTCTTTGCTGATTTGTACTTTCATGCCTGGTTCCAATGGGAAGTTGAATTGTGTAGTGATTACATTGTCAACAAATACAACCCGTTTGCTTAGCAATGATTTTAATTTCGTACGACTTGCGTCCGGCATCTTGGCAGCCAGGAACTCCATTAGTTCCATGGGTTCTTTCACTGCATAATTAGTATATTGAGCACGTGCTTTTTCAGCAGGAGTTTTTCTAGGTCTTTTTTCCATTTCTTTTTTCTTTTGAAATTCTATTATCACCACGGATTATCGAAGTTCCAGCAACACCACATTTTCTACGTGGTGGGTGTGAGGGAACATATCTACCGGTTGAATGGCTTTCACCTTGTATTTCTCATCGAGTAATTGCAAATCCCGTGCTTGAGTAGCAGGATTACAACTTACATACACAATCCGTTTCGGTTCCGCAAACAAAATGACATCAACTACATCCTGGTGCATACCGGCACGGGGAGGGTCAGTGATGATTACATCCGGACGTCCATGCTGATTGATGAAATCCTGCGTTAGCATATCCTTCATATCACCGGCATAAAACAATGCATTCTTGATATCATTGATTTCTGCATTTACCTTTGCGTCTTCGATAGCTTCCGGCACATATTCGATACCGATTACTTGGCGAGCCTGGCGTGATACGAAGTTGGCGATTGTTCCTGTTCCTGTATAGAGGTCATATACCAGTTCGTTACCTGTTAATCCGGCAAATTCACGGGTTACTTTATATAAGTTATAAGCCTGTTCCGAGTTGGTCTGATAGAATGATTTCGGACCCACTTTGAAACGCAGTCCCTCCATTTCTTCAAAGATGTGATCTTTCCCTTTAAATACATGCACATCCAAATCATTGATTGTGTCATTGCACTTATTATTAATAATGTATAGAAGAGAAGTGATTTCAGGGAAAGAGTCCGCTACGAACTGGAGTAACTGCTTGAACAGTTCCATTTCGTGATCTTCCGTAATCTTGCAAATAACGATCACCATCAGTTCGCCAGTTGAAGAGGTGCGTACAATCATATTCCGCAGCATACCTTCCTGTGTACGCAGATTGATGAAAGAGTAATCGTGTTCGTAAGCGTAGTCACGTACAGCGTTGCGGATACGGTTGGATATATCATCCTGTAACCAGCATTTCTCAATAGCCAGCACCTTGTCAAAGGCTCCCGGAATGTGGAAACCCACCGCATTCATCTGGTCATACTTCACATCCTGACGAACTTCTTCGTTTGTCAACCAGCGTTTATTTGAGAAGGTGAATTCCAGTTTGTTCCTGTAGAATTCCGTCTTGTCAGAACCGAGAATCGGAGAAATTTCGGGAAGTTCGATCTTTCCGATACGTCTCAAATTATCTTCCACTTGCTTTTGCTTATATCTGATTTGCTCCGAATAGGGGAGCACTTGCCACTTGCAGCCACCGCATACGCCATAGTGTTGGCAGAAAGGAACAGCGCGATTGGGCGACAGCTCGTGAAACTTCACCGCTTCAGCTTCGGCATATTTATTCTTTTTACGCTTGATTTGCAGGTCTACGACATCACCCGGCACTACATAGGGAACAAAAATCACCAGGTCGTTTACTTTTGCGATGGCTTTTCCTTCGGCAGCCACATCCATGATTGTTACCTTCTCCAATAAGGGAAGCTCTTTTTTCTTTCTTGCCACTTTTACACCAGTCTAATAATTACTTTGCAAAAGTAGGTATTTTTTTTGGAAAAAATTCGGGTATACAGAAATATTCCGGATTGTAATGTCGAAATTGCATTTTGATAGAAAGTTTTTTCGCAAAAAGTTTTCAAGTTTGCGAAATATCCTTAGATTTGCGAAGAGAAAAAAATCATAATGTAACTTTAAACACAATATTATGGATAAAAAAAGAGTTTATACCTTTGGTAATGGTCAGGCAGAAGGAAAGGCTGACATGAAGAATTTGCTCGGTGGTAAGGGAGCCAACCTTGCAGAAATGAATTTAATCGGAATTCCTGTCCCTCCCGGATTCACAATAACTACAGATGTTTGTACGGAATACAATACGTTAGGACGTGATAAAGTGGTTGAGCTGCTGAAAGATGAAGTGGTAAAAGCGATCACTCACGTGGAGGCGTTGATGAAATCTAAATTCGGTGACGTTGAAAATCCTTTGTTGGTGTCTGTACGTTCTGGTGCGCGCGCATCTATGCCGGGTATGATGGATACGATTCTGAACTTGGGATTGAATGACGAAGTGGTAGAAGGTATTATCCGTAAGACAGGTAATGCACGCTTTGCATGGGACTCTTACCGTCGTTTTGTACAGATGTACGGTGACGTAGTGCTGGGTATGAAGCCTACCAATAAAGAAGATATCGACCCGTTCGAAGCTATCATCGAAGAGGTGAAGAAAACGAAAGGGGTAGAACTGGATAACGAGTTGAAAGTGGAAGACTTGCAGGAGCTCGTAAAGAAATTTAAAGCTGCTGTAAAAGAACAGACCGGAAAAGATTTCCCGACTTGTGCATACGAACAACTTTGGGGAGCTATCTGTGCCGTATTTGATTCATGGATGAATGAACGCGCCATCCTTTACCGTAAGATGGAAAGTATACCTGATGAATGGGGTACAGCTGTCAATGTACAGGCTATGGTGTTCGGTAATATGGGTGAAACTTCGGCTACTGGTGTTTGTTTTTCACGTGATGCCGGTACGGGTGAAGACCTTTTCAATGGTGAATACCTGATTAACGCACAAGGTGAAGACGTAGTTGCAGGTATCCGTACTCCGCAGCAGATCACTAAGATCGGTTCTCAACGTTGGGCTGTATTGGCTGGTGTGACTGAAGATGTTCGTGCAGCTAAATTCCCTTCCATGGAAGAGGCAATGCCGGAAATCTACAAGGAACTGGATGCACTCCAGACAAAATTGGAAAATCATTATAAAGATATGCAGGACATGGAGTTCACCGTACAGGAAGGTAAACTCTGGTTCCTTCAGACACGTAACGGTAAACGTACAGGTGCTGCCATGGTGAAGATTGCTATGGACTTGCTCCGTCAAGGCATGATTGACGAAAAGACTGCTTTGATGCGCGTGGAACCGAATAAACTCGATGAATTGCTTCACCCTGTATTCGATAAGGATGCTTTGAAGAAAGCCAAAGTGTTGACTCGCGGTCTTCCGGCTTCTCCGGGTGCTGCAACCGGTCAGGTTGTGTTCTTTGCTGACGACGCTGCTGAATGGCATGCTGCCGGTAAACGTGTGGTAATGGTTCGTATCGAAACTTCTCCGGAAGACTTGGCCGGTATGGCAGTTGCCGAAGGTATTCTTACGGCTCGTGGCGGTATGACTTCTCACGCTGCTGTTGTGGCTCGTGGTATGGGTAAATGCTGTGTATCGGGTGCAGGTGCATTGAATATCGATTATAAAAACCGTACCGTAGAAATTGACGGTGTTGTGTTGAAAGAAGGCGATTATATCTCTCTGAACGGAAGTACAGGTGTGGTATATAATGGTAAGGTAGAAACACAGGCTGCAGAACTTTCCGGTGACTTTGCCGAATTAATGACGCTGGCTGATAAGTATACTCGTCTGCAGGTACGTACAAATGCGGATACTCCTCATGATGCGGAAGTGGCTCGTAACTTCGGTGCAGTAGGTATTGGTCTTTGCCGTACGGAACACATGTTCTTCGAAGGTGAAAAGATCAAGGCAATGCGTGAAATGATTCTGGCGGAAAATGCAGAAGGACGTCGTAAAGCATTGGCTAAGATTCTTCCATACCAACAGGAAGACTTTAAGGGCATCTTTAAAGCAATGGCTGGTTGCCCGGTAACTGTTCGTTTGCTCGATCCTCCTTTGCATGAGTTCGTTCCTCACGATCTGAAGGGACAGCAGGAAATGGCAGATACTATGGGTGTGAGCCTGCAATATATCCAGCAACGTGTAGAATCATTGTGTGAGCATAACCCGATGTTGGGTCACCGTGGTTGCCGTCTGGGAAATACTTATCCTGAAATTACACAGATGCAGACACGTGCCATTTTGGGTGCTGCACTCGAATTGAAGAAAGAAGGAGTGGAAACTCATCCGGAAATCATGGTTCCACTAACTGGTATCTTGTATGAATTCAAGGAGCAGGAAAATGTAATCCGTGCGGAAGCTAAGAAGTTGTTTGAGGAAGTAGGAGATAGCATTGACTTCAAAGTGGGTACAATGATCGAAATTCCGCGTGCCGCTTTGACTGCCGACCGTATCGCTTCTTCTGCCGAGTTCTTCTCATTCGGTACAAATGACTTAACGCAGATGACCTTCGGTTATTCTCGTGATGATATAGCTTCTTTCCTTCCTGTTTATCTGGAAAAGAAGATTTTGAAAGTAGACCCGTTCCAGGTTCTCGACCAGAATGGCGTGGGACAGTTGGTACGTATGGCTACAGAAAAGGGCCGTGCTATCCGTCCGGATCTGAAATGTGGTATTTGTGGTGAACATGGTGGTGAGCCTTCTTCAGTGAAATTCTGTCACCGGGTAGGTTTGAACTACGTTAGTTGTTCTCCATTCAGAGTGCCGATTGCCAGATTGGCGGCGGCGCAAGCAGCAATAGAAGGATAGTCAAATACGCTGGTTAGGTACTTAACTATCTGATAAATAGACTGTAAATACTTGTGAAAGTATTTGCAGTCTATTTTATTTTATGCCTGTTGGGTATTGATGTCCGTTTACCACCCAATATTTATTTGGTATTTATTATAAAAAACTAACTGAATGTTTGTTTAATCATAAAAACAGCTTTACATTTGCACCCCAGAAATCGACCGAATTGGGGTCTAACGTTTAATTTAAAAAAACAAAGAAAATGAAAAAGGGTTTATTATTGGTAGTTGTAATGTTGGCAACTATCGCTGTAAAAGCACAAGACATTTACGTAGGCGGATCTTTGAACGTTTGGCGTAACAGCACAGGCAACACTACTTCTTTTAAAGTTGCTCCGGAAGTTGGATACAACTTTAATGAAACATGGGCATTGGGTGCTGAATTGGATTATTCACATAATTATAATGGTGGACTAACAAAAAATTCAGTAATTGTTGCTCCATACATTCGTTGGTCTTACTGTGAAACCGGTGCGGTTCGCCTGTTCCTGGACGGAACTGCTGCTCTCGGCTTCGTGAAGGTTAAAGACGGAGACACTACTAAAGCCGGACAAGTGGGACTTAGACCGGGGATTGCTGTTAAATTGAATGATCACTTCTCTTTCATTGCCAAGTATGGTTTCCTGGGATATCGTAGAAATATAAATACGCTAGGAGATTCTTTTGGTCTTGAACTTACCAGTGAAGATCTTTCAATTGGTTTCCATTACGCATTCTAATAAGAAGAAAACAATTCAACAAATAGGAAAGGGAGTTCTCAAAAATAGGGAATTCCCTTTTTTTATGTATAATCTCTATACTTTACGCACTTATTAACGAAAAAGTTGTTTAATACGAATTACAATTATACATTTGTATTGTTAAACAAGGAGGTTACTAAAAACCTTTAGTATTAATTTAAAACTTTAAAATTATGAAGAAGAGTGTTTTGTTTGTTTTATTTGCACTGATTTCAGTGGCAGGTTTCTCTCAAATTACAGGTTGGAATGCCAAAGTAGGTATGAACTTTAGTAATTACACCGGTGATCTTGATCTGAATGCAAAGGTTGGATTCAAACTTGGTGGAGGTTTTGAATATGCTTTTACTGATACATGGTCGCTGCAACCTTCATTATTCTTAACTAGTAAAGGTGCAAAGAAAGATGGCAATAGCATTAATGCAATGTATTTGGAATTGCCAGTAATGGCTGCTGCACGTTTTAATGTAGCAGATAATACTAATTTGGTGGTGAATGCAGGTCCTTATTTTGCTTGTGGTATTGCCGGTAAAACAAAGTTTGACTTAGGTAATGATACGGAACGTAAAGTCGACACTTTTGGTGATGATGCTTTGAAGCGTTTTGATGCAGGTCTTGGTGTAGGAGTTGCATTGGAATTTGGTAGAATCATTGCAGGCTTGGATGGTCAATTTGGTCTGGTTGATGTGGAAAAAGTTGGCAATCCTAAAAACATGAATTTCTCTATTATCGTGGGATATAAGTTCTGATAAGAAAACACCGAAAATACAGAAAGCCGTTGCAGAAGACAATTCGCAGCGGCTTTTTTATTTTATGATTGAGAAAGTCATTTCCTTTATTGGATATACAATAGGAATGCACAGTCAGTTTACTATCGGCTTTTTATTAATCTGATAGCTTTTTCAACTTTTTAAAGTGCTCGATTACGGCTAAATAGTTCTGATCCTGACAGGCGTCGAATTTGTTCCAAAGATCTCCTAATACGACGGCTCCTCCGAAACCGAAATCTTTAATCTCCAGCAAATTATCTTCATTGATACCTCCCAATGCCATCACTTTCGAATCGATAATTTTGGCTCTTTGTGCTTCACGCAATTCTTCGGCAGTATATGTTGAATAGTAATTCACTTTGGAGATACTATCATAAATAGGACTCATAAAAACATAGTCGTAAAAATGCTTTCTGTTTTTTACCTCCTCCACTGAATGGCACGAACAGCTGATGTGACCATAATAATCATGCGGCTCTTTGGGATTACGTGCATTCAGGTGGATACCCATCAGATTAAATTCTTCTTTCAGATAGAAATGTTCATGCGTGACGATACGGCGGTGATATTTATCCGGAATAAGTGTCAATAGCCGTTCCGAATACATTGCCGGAGTTTCCGGCTTCCTAAGATGTAGGACATCCAGCCCCTCTTCGAAAAGAGCGGTAATAATCTTATCTTCTTCGACGAAGAAGGTAGGGGTGGTAACTACAATTAGTTTCATTTCTTTTGTTAAAATTGGATTGCTTAGCAAAGTTACTAATTAACTATGTCAGAAACCAACCTTTATAGTGAAAATTTGTTAGATTGCCATGTCCGCAGGTCGATTGTCCATAGTTCGCCGGCTAAAACATTACCAAAATCACAGATTATTTTCAGCACTTCCGTAGCTTCAACGCTTCCTACAATAGCAGGAGTAACTCCCATCACACCTTTAGGCGGAGGAGGCATTCGTTGCATTTCTTCTTCGTCGGGATAAAGATCCCGGTAGTTCTTTTTCTGATTTCCATAGTTGAATACAGAAACCTGTCCTTCAAAGCCGCAGATAGCACCATATACGTATGGCTTTTTCTGTTCAATACAGATATCGTTAATCAGGTAGCGGGTGGCAAAGTTATCACAGCCGTCGACTACTATATCATATTCTTGAATGATATGATAAGCATTTTCTTTCGTCAACCGGGTAGAGTAGGGATGTATTCTGATCTCGCTGTTGAGAGCGGAGAGCCGTTCTGCTGCACAGATGGCTTTCGGTTTACCCAATTCCTTTTCGGAATAGAGAACTTGTCGTTGCAGGTTAGTGATGCTTACCAAATCGTCATCTACCAGTCCGAGACATCCCACACCGGCGCCTGCCAGGTAGAGAGCGATGGGAGAGCCTAGCCCTCCCACACCTACAATAAGCACTTTGGCTTCCTGCAGTTTCTTCTGACCTTCTTCTCCGATTTCGGGAAGTATGATTTGTCTGTCGTACCGCATCTGCCTATCTTTTAAAATCAAAAGACTGATCCCAATCTTTCCAAACCGGTTCGCGACCCAGTTTCTTCAAGTCACGTTCCACTTCAACCGCCTTTCGCTCATCACTTACGTGAAATTGTTCCAGGGTTTGAGGATAACTGTAATATCCTCCCGGTTCAGTTTTACTCTCCGCACTCATGGTTGTAACACCGAGCGTTGCCATGTGATTTCGGATTTCTGCACTTTCACGGGTGGAGTAGGAGATATCTACGTCGTGGTCGAAGATTCGCATCGCGAATGTAAGTTGAGCCAGTTCCCGGTCGTTCATGACTACATTCGGTTGGAATCCGCCATTTTCAGACGGACGCATACGCGGGAAATTTACGCTGTATTTTGTTTTCCAGTAATGCTTCTGCAGATAACGCAGATGATAAGCCATCATCGTTACGTCTGTCCGCCATTCTTCCAGACCGATCAGGACACCCATGCCAATCTTATGTACACCTGCCTGTCCCATGCGGTCGAAGCCGTCTACACGCCATTCGAATTTAGACTTCATGCCTCTCGGATGATATGTCTTGTAATTTGCTTTATGGTAAGTCTCTTGAAAACAGATCACTCCATTCAGACCATGATTAGTCAGTTCCTGATATTCTTCTGCTTTAAGGGGCATTACTTCAATTTGCAGGTTGCTGAAATAAGGTTTTGCTAAATCCAGCGCCCGGGCAATGTAGGGAACACCTGCTGCGGCAGGGTTTTCACCGGTTACGAGCAGTAGATTTTCAAAAGGAGCCAGTCGTTTGATGGCTTTGTATTCGTTGACAATCTCTTCCTCTGTCAGTATCGTTCTCTTCATCGGATTGCTGATGTGGAAACCGCAATAGACGCAGGAGTTGGTACATGAATTAGTCAGGTAGAGCGGTACGAACATGGAGATAGTCTTACCGAACCGTTCCATCGTATATTTCTGACTAAGGCGTGCCATCACTTCCAGATAAGGAGTGGCGGCAGGTGAAATCAGCGCCATAAAGTCGTTGACATCCAGATGCTCTTTTTTACCCAATGCACGGCGTACGTCGGCATCTGTTTTGGAATAGATGGCTTTTGTCGTCTCTTCCCAGGATATTTTTTCTAATTCGTCGGAGAACATTCTTATTAAATTGAGAATTAAAAATTGAAAATTGAAATGAGGGGAGGGCAGGTTTGGTCAGTGGGCTGACTTTCTGTTTCTCTCCACTCATTATTTGTTGGTTTTAGCGCTTTTCTTTAAATCGCGTGACAATCTCATTGCACAGAAATTAGGTCCGCACATCGTACAATATTCTCCATCGATATGATGTCCTGCACGGAAATAGGTCTGCGCCCGTTCCGGGTCGAGAGACAGGTCGAACTGATCTTTCCAGCGGAACTCATAGCGAGCTTTACTCAAAGCGTTGTCTCGTACCTGTGCACCCGGGTGTCCTTTTGCCAGGTCAGCGGCATGAGCGGCTATCTTGTAGGTAATGACTCCTACGCGTACATCCTCTTTGTCGGGTAAGGCAAGGTGTTCTTTCGGAGTGACATAACAAAGCATAGCCGTACCCAGCCATCCGATTTGTGCGGCACCGATAGCAGAAGTGATATGGTCGTATCCGGGAGCAATATCCGTCACCAACGGGCCGAGTGTATAGAATGGGGCGTCATGGCATTTTTCAATCTGACGTTCCATGTTCTCTTTGATTTTATGCATCGGAACGTGTCCGGGGCCTTCAATAAATGCCTGAACATTCTTATCCCAGGCACGAAGCACTAATTCTCCCATGGTATCCAGTTCGGCAAACTGCGCTTCATCGTTCGCATCGTAGATAGAACCCGGACGAAGTCCGTCGCCTAAAGAAACGGCTACATCATATTGTGCCAGAATATCACAAATATCATCAAAGTGATCGTATAAGAAACTTTCCTGATCGTGTACGAGACACCATTTACTCATAATGCTTCCTCCACGGCTGACAATACCGCACAACCGCTTATCGGCAAGATGAACATTATGGCGGCGGATCCCTGCATGAATGGTGAAGTAATCTACACCTTGTTCGCATTGTTCAATCAATGTATCCCGGTAGATTTCCCAGGTGAGGTCTTCCACTATGCCGTTCACCTTTTCAAGTGCCTGATAAATAGGAACCGTGCCGACGGGTACGGGACAATTACGGATAATCCATTCGCGTGTTTCATGGATATTTTCTCCTGTGGAAAGATCCATCAAGGTATCGCCACCCCATTTGCAGCTCCACAATGCTTTCTCCACTTCTTCATCTATGCTTGAGGTAGTAGCCGAATTTCCGATATTCGTATTGATTTTCACAAGGAAGTTGCGTCCGATAATCATCGGTTCAGCTTCCGGGTGGTTGATATTGGCCGGTAATACAGCACGTCCTTCTGCAATCTCCTGACGGACAAATTCTGGAGTAATGTGGGTCTTAATTCCCAATTCCTCGCAATTCATGTTCTCGCGGATTGCTACATATTCCATTTCAGGGGTGATAATCCCTCTTTTGGCGTATGCCATTTGAGTGATTGCTTCTCCTTTTTTAGCGCGATAGGGCAGAGCGATGTGCTCGAAACGTAAGTGATCGAGACTTTTATCGTCCCTTCTCATTTGTCCGTATTCCGAAGTAATTTCGGGAAGTTGTTCCACATCACCACGGCCTACAATCCATTCTTCACGCATACGCGGCAGTCCTTTTTTAAGATCAATGCTCATATTCGCATCGCTGAACGGTCCGCTGGTATCATATACATATATCTCCGGGTTCGGTGTTGCTATCTTTTCTTCGCCTTCAAAGCTGACACTGGGCACTTGTTCCACTTTCCGCATCGCTACACGGATATTCGGATAAAGTTTACCGGGTAAATAGACTTTCTGCGAGCGGGGGAATTTTATTTTTTGTTCCATAGTTTATTCGTTTTTAATCAAGAAAAGCCGTTAGAGGTGAACTTGCTTCTGCCACGAAGTCGACGGCTTGTAACCCTAGTCCTGCTTCGTAAGCCTGTCTTCCGGCTTCTGTAGCCGCTTTGAATGCTTTTGCCATTTCTATCGGATTTCCGGCAACGGCTATTGCGGTATTAACTAATACAGCGGAAGCTCCCAGTTCCATTGCTTCGGCAGCATGACTGGGTGCACCGATACCCGCATCTACGACTACCGGGATACCTGCCTGTTCGATAATGATTTGCAGGAATTCTTTGGTCTGCAATCCTTTATTGGTACCGATTGGTGCACCGAGCGGCATAACGGTAGCTGCGCCCGCTTCTTCCAGACGTTTGCAGAGTACAGGGTCAGCCTGGCAATAAGGCAACACGATAAAGCCCAGTTTTACCAGTTCTTCCGTAGCTTTCAGTGTCTCGATAGAGTCAGGGAGCAGATAGCGTGGGTCTGGGTGAATTTCCAGTTTCAACCAGTTTGTTCCAAAGGCTTCACGAGCCAACTGTGCTGCAAAAACAGCCTCTTCTGCATTACGTACACCGGAAGTATTGGGCAATAGCTGAATATTCGGATGAATAATATGTTTCAGCATGTCATCCTCTTTGTTGTCCATGTCGATTCGTTTCATGGCAACAGTAACCATTTCCGTGCCTGAAGCCAGAATAGCTTGTTCCATTACTTCATTGGAATTGAATTTTCCTGTTCCCAGGAAAAGACGGGAGTTAAATTCGCGTCCCGCAATTACTAACTTTTCCATTCTATATATATTATAAATTAAATTACTGATTGTACATCATTGCTTTACGCATGATTCAGGATTCTACGTGTTTCTTCTATCGGATTATCCGCTCCGAGAATGGTTCCCGACAGGGCTATCCCGTTTACTCCTGTGTGAAGTATGGCAGGAATATCCTCATAAGTGATTCCTCCAATCGCTACTACGGGGATTTCGATATTCGCCTCTTTCATCTGTGAAAGGATGGAGGAATAGCCTTCCAATCCCAGTACAGGGCTTAAATTCTTTTTAGTGGTAGTAAACCGGAAAGGACCGATGCCAAGGTAATCGGCACCGGCACGATAGTGCTGTACAACATCTTCGAATGTATTTGCAGTGCCGCCGATAATGAAAGCCTCTCCAAGAATTTGGCGGGCCTGGTCGATAGGCATATCCTTTTTGCCCAGATGCACACCGTCCACTTCCAGCTTTCGCGCCAGTTCAACGTGATCGTCCAGAACCAAAATTGCTTCGTGCTCTTTACAAAGCGGTTTCAGTTGCAGGGCTACTGCCTCCACTTCTTCGAGAGGAGCCTCTTTCATGCGTAGTTGGATCCATTTGCACCCGCCTTCGAGTGCCATACGTGCCGATTCGAGGTACGAGTACCGTTCGGTCTGATGCGTGATAAATTGTAGACTGACCATTCCCTTATCCTCCGCAAGCAGCTTTGATAATCACCAGGTTATCGTTCTCATGCAATATGAAACCCTCCCATTCGGTACGGGGAATCATTTTGTTGTTTACGGCGATAGCAATGCCTTGAACCGGAAGTTCGAGCTGTGCTGTCAGTTGTGTAAGGGTAGAGTCGGGAGTAATTTCCACCTCTTTGTTGTTCACTTGTACTTTCATTGTCCTATCAGAATAAATAAGTTGAAAGTAAATACAAAGAGCGTGCTTGAATGGAAAGGCGATAAGAAGAAACACAATCCCTACGTCAGTACTAACTGCCTCAGGTTCCTAGGGTATAATCTCAGCCCCTCATGGGGCACCCCTTTGTCTTTACGGGGACAAAGTAAGTGAAAAAGAAACAGAAAAACACTAAATCAGTCGATTTTTTTTCATTTTTCTGTTGATTCCTGTTTTTTGATAGGATGAGAAAAGATAAATCGGGCGCCATTTTTGTAATTCTTGTCAATCCAGATATCACCTCCCATATATTGGATGGTCAGTTTGCAGATAGCCAGTCCCAATCCTGTACCCTGTACGAACTCGTTCAGCTTTTCGAAACGTTGGAATACCAGCTCCTGTTTATCTTCGGGGATTCCGGTGCCGGTATCAGTTACCGAGAACAGCATACATTGCTTTTTTTCGTCCACTTCATAATCCAGCGTAATACTTCCTCCGGCAGGAGTGAATTTCAAGGCATTGTTCAGCAGATTGATAATAATCTGCTGCAGGCGCAAGGGATCTGTGTAGAGCATGTAAGGCTCTTTAGGCATTTGCAGTTTAATGTCTACATCCATTGTCTTGTTCCGGTTGGTCAGAGTAATCATATTCTGGCAATGGTTCACCAGCTCACACCATTCATAGTTGAATTGCAGTTTTCCTGATTCCAGGCGTGATATATCCAGTACATCACTAATCAGTTGGAGCAACAGATTGGAGTTGGTCTGGACAATATCTGCGTATTCTTTCAGTTCGTTATTCTGCTCTACCGAACCGATAATCAGACTGGAGAAACCGACAATAGCATTTAGCGGAGTCCGTATCTCGTGGCTCATATTCGAAACAAAGGCACTTTTCAGTTGGTTAGCTTCTTCGGCGCGCTCTTTAGCATCACGCAATTCGACTTCAGACTCTTCCAACTTCTTTTTATCTTCCCGTAGTTGTTTCGTAGTTCTTTCAAGGTGATTCTTCAGGATTTTAGTCCGGTAATAGTAATACAGCGAAATCATTAGACTTCCTACTAATACGAGAAATATAATCAGGATGAATTGCACTTCTGTCTTATAGGCCACAAAGAACGGGATGGGCTGATTGATTACCATTGAGTTAACAGGTAACTTCTTGTTTTCAAATCCCCATTCCTTTAGTTTCTTCGCATCAAATTTATATCTGTTGGGTAAGATATTGATACTGCTGATATCAGTTTCCTTCTGGTCTAAAAAGCGGTAGGCATATTCTCCCATGCTTTGTCCCACTCCTTCATATTGCGGGACATATCCTCCGATAGCCCAGTAACCTATTGCAGTGGAAGTCATGCTGAACATAGGCAGGAGAGGATTGGCTTTGGAAAAAGCATAAACGGAGTTATTCATGTAAGTAATACCCCGGTTATCGATTCTCCAGATACCAAGCAACATGACTGTGTTTCTGGGAAGATTGTGCAATTGACTGGCAGCCATATCGAGTGTATGGATGCGGCCATCGACGTAGGTGATAGACAACAGTGGAAAATGTTGCAGGTTTTTCTTGAACCATGCCAGTTCGGCAAGTCCGTTGTATGTGTTATCCGATACAAATACAAGGTGTTCTGTTTCCGGATAGAAATCCTGTATCATTTCAATGTCTTTTTTGATATCATATTCGTATGTGCTACAATATCTTACGTTGTATTCCTTCATGCGTTCCATTAAGTTGATGCTTTCAGGATTATAGCTTCGGATGTCGGTCGAATCCTCCGGAATACGGATACCGTTGCGTGATGCCATTGCACAGAAAACAGGAAGCTGCTTGTACTTTTCATCTTCGAGATGAAGAAAACTGCTCCATGCTTCACCACCCAGGAGAATAACTAATTTGGCTTTCGGATGTTTGTCCAGAATATCAGTTAATGTTTTTTTCCATTGATGCGCCTGCGTTAAGTCTGTTGCATTCATATTTTCTACCATGGTCGAATATCTTCCTCCCAATTGGGTGTAGGTTTCTACAAATGTGCTGATGTTATCGTAGGTATATTTAGTGTCAGAATTATAAGAGGTGATAAACAGAATTTCTTCCTCAGATTCTTCTGTGGTGGCAGCATTGCCGAAAAGGGGGAGGAAAAGGAGTACAGCAATGGAGACAATAAATCGTATTTTTTTTCTTTTATACAGTATCATAATTGTTTGCTATGTTGTTTTATGAGTTGCAAAAATACAACTAATTCATCTGATATACAATAAAAGTCTGTTCTTTTTAATCTGTAAAAAAGGTCGCTGTGAAAAACACAACGACCTTTTCCATAAGTATAGTTTAGCTTGTAAATTTGATTACATTCTTTTTTCAACCACATCCCAGTCGATGATATCCCACAGGGCGTTTACGTGGTCGGCACGGCGGTTCTGGTAATCCAGATAATAGGAGTGTTCCCAAACGTCAAATCCAAGAAGTGGTTTCAAACCGGCACGTACCGGATTGCTGCCGTTCCCCTCTTTAGTGATTTTCAGTTTACCGTCTTTATCTACGGATAGCCAAGCCCATCCTGAACCAAACAATCCGACTGCTGCTGCATTGAATTCTTTCTTGAAGTTTTCAAAGCTGCCAAAGTCACGTTTGATGGCTTCTCCCAGTTTACCGGCCGGCTCCTTCTTTGAAGGTTTCGGGGCAAATTGCAGGAAGTACAGGTTGTGGTTCAATACTTGTCCGGCGTTATTGAATATAGCTCCATCCGGTGCGGCTGCAACGATTTCTTCTACCGTTTTACCTTCATATTCTGTTCCGGGCACGAGGCTATTCAGATTATTTACATACGTTTGTAGATGTTTTCCGTAATGGAAATCTATTGTTTGCTGACTGATTACAGGTTCCAACGCATTGTTAGCGTAAGGAAGTTTAGGCATTTCGTAAGTCATGGTCATCATAATTAAAGACATTAATATAGTATTCATAATGTTACAAGTTTTAATTGGCTTGTTATACTATAATAACAGAAGCCCTTTGCAAAATGTTCACAGCATCTTACTTTATTTGTAAATGTACTGTATACGTTCCACTTCTTTCGGATGCTCACGGTCGGTCCGGCAGATCCATTGGCCCGTATTATCATATTCATAATAAGAATTGCTATCGATCTGGTTTCCGTATTTATCGTACAGGCAGGTCAGGCATCCCGATGTTTTCTGGTTATTGCCTAAAATCCGTTGGTAAACGATTTGTGTCAGATAACCGTATTTATCGTATTCATAAGCATCTTTTTGTGAAATAATCTGATCCGAAGAATTGGCAAAAAGCAGGTTTTGATGTTGGGATGAAATCAATCTGCCTTTATCATCATATTTGTTTGCGGTGTACGCCTGAAGTTCTCCATTCTTATTATACTCTTTGGTTTCGGTCAATAACCCCTGTTTATTATAGGAACTTATGATGACTCTTCCATCTGTATACTTGAGCGAATCACTCTCGATACTTCCGTCCGTACCGATACGGCGTGTCCGTCGGTAGAGATCCGTTTTGGTTTTCGGATTCGTTTGCACTTCAAAGATGCAGTGACCTTGCGGATCGTATAATCTGTTCGTTTGTATTTCATTGCTTGGCTGACCGTTCTTTACGGTAAGCGACAATGTAGAAATGAGCTGCCCCTTATCATCATACGAATAAGTGGTCGAGGTATTTCCCGTACTGTCATTTTCCGCAGACTTAATCAATCGTCCTCCATTATAGTATTTCACAGAAGTAGGAGTGGATATGATTGTTTGCAGAATAAACGGTGTCCGTAGTGCATTGGCCTGGTCACGAAATTCCTTATACCTGTGTGTGCAAAGAAAATCCTGCAGCATACTCAAAGATTCGGAATTGACAATGGCAGCTTTTAAAAGCTCAAAATCAGCTTTTTCACTAAGATATTCAAGGTCGTCCAGATGAGTACGTGCTGTAGAAGTCAGGTAAGGTGATTGCTTATACTCGTCAATAATCTGCCGGATGGCTGTTGCGTTTCCTTTCTCCCGGAGGCTGTCGATTCCTTGAAACAGAAAATCATCGTATAACGCGCGAACTTCCGGAAGGAATGGACGCGTATCTTTATCCGTGAAGAATTTCTGCATGTTGGCGTTATCAAAAAATGCCTTGAAATTCGCTGATGTCGGATTACTCTTTACAATCTGGTAAAGCCGTTTGTTTTCCGCAGTGTTGATTTGAGAGATAAATTTGCCGTTCGGATATTCCGTGATGTACGTTTGATAAATATTCAGCGTAGGTGTTTTCAGCATACCTTCCAGTAAAGCTATTTCACGGATGTCCCGTACCTTTTGCAAGATGGTAGAATCTCCCGGATAACCGCTTGACTGGATACTGTCCATCAACGTCTTGCTAAAAGGGATTTGATCTTTCGAAGCTTCCAGAATGGAGATAACAGCCAGTTCTGCTTTGTTTTGCACGTTGGAAAGTTGTATTTTCTCTTCTTCACAGATATTGGGAAAATAAGCTTTCGTTGCCCTTTCGTAGCATCCGAAATAGTTGGTGGCAGCCTGTTCGCTTTGCTCGTTCCACAATCCGTTGAGCACATCCAATAATGCCAGTTCCTCGGCATAATAGGTTTGTGTCTCGTCATCTATCTTATCACGGTTTTTCTGCCATTTGTCGGCGTCATTATCGTTCAGATACCTTAGCAGCTTTTCCAGGCGGCTCTGCTTTTGTGCCATTGCCTGTGGAATGCAGGCGACCAGAAACAAACTCAAAATAATCGATAAAAATATACTTCTTTTCATTGCTTTTTGGTGTTAGGTTAAAATAGTTAGTGATGAAAATTCATAAAAATACCTTCATTCTCGAATGAATATTATACTTTTGTATTGAGAACAAATTTGAATGCCAAGGGTTTGTTAAAAATCCACATTGTTTTTATAATGCTGTTATGAATACCAATTATATAGATGAATTGAACGAGAGTCAGTGTGCTGCAGTGACTTATAATGACGGTCCTTCGCTGGTGATAGCCGGTGCAGGTTCGGGGAAGACGCGCGTATTGACTTATAAAATCGCTTACTTGCTGGAACAGGAGAACGGCTACAATCCGTGGAATATCCTTGCACTGACCTTTACGAATAAGGCGGCGCGCGAGATGAAAGAGCGTATTGCCCGTCAGGTAGGTATGGAACGGGCACGTTATTTGTGGATGGGGACTTTCCATTCCATCTTCTCACGGATTCTTCGTGCCGAAGCAACATTTATCGGGTTCACTTCCCAGTTCACCATCTATGATACGGCTGATAGTAAGAGTTTGCTCCGTTCCATCATCAAAGAGATGGGATTGGACGAGAAAACTTATAAACCGGGAGTGGTACAAGCGCGTATCTCCAATGCCAAGAATCATCTGGTCACTCCCACGGGGTATGCTGCCAATAAAGAGGCTTACGAAGGAGATATGGCTGCCAAGATGCCTGCTATCCGTGATATCTATACTCGTTATTGGGACAGATGCCGTCAGGCGGGAGCGATGGATTTTGATGATTTATTGGTATATACCTATATTCTGTTTCGTGACTTTCCAGAAGTGCTGGCACGTTATCGCGATCAGTTCCGTTATGTATTGGTGGACGAGTATCAGGATACGAATTATGCGCAGCATAGCATTGTTCTGCAACTGACTAAAGAAAATCAACGGGTCTGTGTAGTGGGAGACGATGCGCAAAGTATCTATTCTTTCCGTGGGGCGGATATTGACAATATTCTCTATTTTACAAAAATCTACCCCAATACGAAAGTTTTTAAACTGGAGCAGAATTACCGTTCCACACAAACCATTGTTTGTGCTGCCAACAGCCTGATTGAGAAGAATGAACGTCAGATACGGAAAGCCGTGTTTTCGGAGAAAGAAAAGGGGGAACCTATCGGCGTATTTCAGGCGTATAGCGATGTGGAAGAGGGAGATATTGTAGCTAATAAGATTGCAGAGCTACGACGGGAGTATCGCTACGGATATGCTGATTTTGCCATCCTGTATCGTACGAATGCACAAAGCCGTATTTTTGAAGAGGCTCTTCGGAAACGGAGTATACCTTATAAGATTTACGGAGGACTTTCGTTCTACCAGCGAAAAGAGATAAAAGATGTGATTGCTTATTTCCGTTTGGTAGTGAATCCGAATGATGAAGAAGCATTCAAGCGAATCATTAATTATCCGGCTCGTGGTATTGGAGATACGACAGTCGGGAAGATTATATCGGCGGCTACCGATCATGGCGTAAGTCTTTGGACGGCACTCTGCGAACCATTGAGTTACGGACTGGATATAAATAAAGGAACGCATGCAAAACTGCAAGGCTTTCGTGAATTGATAGAAGGTTTCATTGTCGATCAGGCAGATAAGAACGCTTATGAAATAGGAACGAATATCATCCGTCAGTCCGGCATTATCAACGATGTCTGTCAGGACACATCCCCCGAGAACCTAAGCCGTAAGGAAAATATAGAAGAGTTGGTGAATGGAATGAATGACTTCTGCGCTTTGCGGCAGGAGGAGGGTAACCCGAATGTGTCTCTTACCGATTTCCTTTCGGAGATTGCATTGCTTACCGATCAGGATTCCGACAAGGCGGATGATGGGGAAAAGATAACGTTGATGACAGTTCATTCGGCTAAAGGATTGGAGTTTAAGAATGTATTTGTGGTCGGTCTGGAAGAAAACCTGTTTCCCAGTGGGATGGTAGGAGATTCTCCCCGGGCACTGGAAGAAGAACGTCGTTTGTTCTATGTAGCTATTACTCGTGCGGAGGAACATTGTTATCTGTCTTTTGCCAAAACCCGTTTCCGTTATGGAAAGATGGAATTTGGAAGCCCCAGTCGTTTCTTGCGTGATATCGATGTTCATTACTTGCAACTGCCGCATGAGGCAGGAGTGAGCCGTGCTGTCGATGAAGGTGCAGGACGTTTCCGTAGAGAGATTGAAGGAGGATTCACCCGTTCAGCTTCTCCGTCGCGTGCCCCTTTCGGAAGTACATCTTCCGAACAGCGTGAACGTCCGAAAGCACAGATCATTGCTCCCAGCGTACCGAGGAATTTGAAGAAAGTTAGTACTGTTAGCCCAAGTAACGGTGTACAGGCAACCTCTTCCACTTCAGCATCGATAGCAGGAGTACAGGCCGGACAGATGATAGAGCACGAACGTTTCGGATTGGGTGAAGTGATTAAAGTAGAAGGAACGGGAGACAATGCGAAAGCAACTATTCATTTTAAAAATGCGGGAGACAAACAACTATTATTACGTTTCGCTCGTTTTAAAGTGGTAGAATAAATAATAACACTAAATAGAGAGACTCATGAAGAAACAACTAACAGTAATTTTGCTTTCCGCTTTGATTTTGAGTGGATGTGCGTCGGGGCGTATGGGAAATCCGGGAGCTATCATGGCAGGTGCTTCTATCGGAGGCAGTCTGGGAAGTTCGATAGGCGGACTTATCGGAGATAATAATCATGGCTGGAGGGGCGGTTACCGTGGTTCTGCTATTGGGAATATTGTGGGAACCATTGCCGGTGCGGCTATTGGAAACGCGTTGACGGCGCCGAGACAAGAGCAAATAGAGGAAGATGCGTATATTCCTGAAGTGAGGGAAGTCCGTGTGCAAAAATATAAGAAGCAGCCGGTGCAGCAGCCTATTTCTCAACTGAAGTTGCGCAAGATCCGTTTTATAGATGATAATCGCAGTCATGTGATTGATGCGGGAGAAAATAGCAAGATAATTTTTGAGATTATGAATGAAGGGAGAAATCCTGTTTATAATGTAGTTCCTGTGGTAGAAACGGTGGGGAAGGTGAAGCATCTCGGCATTTCTCCTTCCGTGATGGTGGAGGAAATTCTTCCGGGTGAAGGTATCCGTTATACCGCTTCCATTCATGCAGGTGAAAAATTGAAAGACGGTGAAGTTACATTCCGTGTCGCAGTGGCGGACGAGAATGGAGTGATTTGTGATTCGCAAGAATTTACCCTGCCTACACAGCGCAGGGACTAGAAATAACAGCCCGAAATATCCGGTTTAAACATAGTGACGGTATATGCCTGGAATAGTGACGCTATCCTAAGCATATACCGTCACTATGTTGGTGGGATAGCGTCACTATTTTAATAGCTATTAATAAGGTAGTTCTTTAGATAAGTTTAAGTGAATTGAACAATGAAATTGAATGATTTTGTAGGGTTTTATAATAATATTAAGTGTCATGTAATCATTTTATTTCGTATCTTTGTTCATATTTCCAATAAAAGCATTAGAGTGGTATGAAAGAGACATTTAGAAGATATCCTATCGGAATACAGAATTTTGAGGATTTACGTAATAATGATTGTGTGTATATTGATAAAACTGCATTAATTTATCATTTGACCCATACAAATAAGATTTATTTCCTTAGTCGTCCTCGCCGCTTTGGAAAGAGTCTTCTAGTCTCTACGTTGGAAGCATATTTTTCCGGCAAAAAGGAATTATTCAACGGACTTGCAATGGAACAATTGGAACAGGAATGGACTGTTTATCCTGTGTTGCATATTGATTTTAGCAGAACAAAATACACCACAATCGAAGATTTGCAAGAGCAATTGAATCTTTATCTAAGCGAATGGGAGAGGACTTATGGGAAAAATGAAGAAGAAACGAGCTATGCGGCCCGTTTAACCGGGTTGCTTCAACGAATCTACCAACAGACAGGAAAGCAGGCTGTCGTATTGATTGACGAATATGATGCACCTTTATTGGATAGTAATAGTGACTCTGCTTTACAAGGACAATTGCGAACTGAAATGCGGAAGTTCTTCAGTCCTCTTAAAGCACAAGGGCAATATCTTCGTTTCTTGTTTTTGACAGGAATCAGCAAGTTCAGTCAGATGAGTATATTTAGTGAGCTGAATAACTTGCAGAATATCAGTATGAGCGATGATTATAGTGCTATTTGTGGTATTACAGAGCAAGAGTTGCTAAGTCAGATGCAACCGGATATTGAGAGGATAGCTCAAGCGAATAATGAAACCTATGAAGAGGCTTGTCGGCATTTGAAACGGCAGTATGACGGTTATCATTTCAGTAAGAATTGTGAAGATATTTACAATCCGTTCAGCCTTTTCAATGCATTTTCGCAAAGAGATTATAAGAGCTTTTGGTTTTCTACCGGCACGCCTACTTTCTTGATTGAAATGTTACAGCGAATGGACTTCAGTCTTAATCTATTGGAAAAGATGGAAGTGAAAGACGAAGATTTTGATAAAGCGACAGAGGTTATTACCGATCCGATTCCTGTGCTTTATCAGAGTGGCTATTTGACTATCAAAGGGTATGAACCTCTCTTTCGTACATACACATTAGGTTATCCCAACGAAGAAGTTAAAATAGGCTTTATTGAGACGTTGATCCCTTCCTATCTCAATCAACCAACACGAGAAAGTAACTTTTATGTAGTCTCTTTTGTAAGAGACCTGATGAAAGGTGATATTGAGCAGTGTCTTCTTCGTACTCGTTCTTTCTTTTCTTCTATACCTTATGATTTGGAGAACAATCAGGAGAAACATTATCAGACTATCTTCTATTTATTATTCCGTTTAATGGGCCAATATGTAGATGTAGAAGTAAAGAATGCTATTGGCAGGGCTGACGTGGTAATTAAGATGTCCGATGCAATTTATGTATTTGAATTTAAAGTAGATGGAACTCCTGAAGAAGCATTGGCTCAAATTGATAGTAAACAATATGCTATTCCTTACGAGATAGATCATCGCAAGGTTGTCAAGGTGGGAGTGAATTTTGATAGTACAACACGGACTTTGGGGCAGTGGATCATAAAATAGGAAGATGATATGAAAAATGCTGTTGCTAAAGATAAATATCCGTGGTAGATATTCGTCTGAATAACGATGTGTTCCTTTTAAGGTACTATTGGCGGATTAATAATGTCTGTAATCGGGGGGAGATTTTCTTGCCGCTACTGACGTTGAAAAAAGAAGTGTTTTGTGAAAGCCAAAGCTATGCTTTAGCATCTGTAAAGCGTAGCTTTATCTAATCTAAAGCTACGCTTTTCATAGTCTTACCAATTATTTCCGGCGTTACTGCTATTGACCAGCATCTCTACCCGCTGTCTGTATGTATTTGCTCCTTCAGCGATATTCTTTCCCGCATCCGCTGTTCCCATTCCATAAACAACGATAGGAGTCTGCCACACCATACCTGAATGGATAGCACTGCCCTGATAAGGGCGTAAAAGTTCGTCCGTAGTGAAACCATTCCTTCCTCCGCTGCGGTAAGCATCGAATTCAGATCCGGTAGTTGTTACCACTGTCAGCGGTTTACCGGCGACTGCCGGAGTCTTCGATAGGAAAGTAAAGACTTCATCCTGCCATTTCTTTAGTAATGACGGTGCAGACATCCAATAGAAAGGAAACTGATAGATCACAGCAGAGGCATCAGAGATGATTTTACTCCATTCGTCTACATTGAAAGCGATGTCAGGCGATAATTCGTAAAGGTTGAATACGGCTACTCCTTCAATGTCACTAACGGCATCAATTAATGCTTTGTTTGCTTGAGATCCTTTCATGTTTGGATGTGCCAGCAGGATCACTACTTTTCTTAAATCTTTATTCATATTCAATCAGGTATTTAGGATGATATAACTACTTATAGATTATAAAGGTGTAAAAATAAGAAAAAGTTCGCGAAAACCAATATCTTAATTAAAAATAAAACAATCCCTCTTTGCTTTTGAATTTGTATTTTTGTACCCACGTTCGTAAAGCGATTAGTCCAGATAATAATTTTATATATGATAGATTTTAACCAGTTCCCTTCTCCTTGCTACATCATGGAAGAAGAACTTTTAAGAAAGAATTTGAGTTTGATAAAAAGTGTAGCCGACAGGGCGGGAGTGGAAATTATTCTTGCTTTCAAGTCGTTCGCCATGTGGCGCTCTTTCCCTATATTCCGTGAATATATAGATCATTCTACGGCAAGTTCGGTGTATGAAGCCCGTTTGGCATTGGAAGAGTTCGGCAGCAAGGCGCATACCTATTCTCCTGCTTATACAGAACAGGATTTCCCGGAAATCATGCGTTGCAGCAGTCATATCACATTCAACTCAATGCAGCAGTTTGAACGCTTCTATCCGATGGTGGTTGCAGAAGGAAGTGGCATTTCTTGTGGCGTCCGCGTAAATCCTGAATATTCGGAAGTGGAAACCGAACTTTATAATCCATGTGCACCCGGCACACGTTTTGGGATAACAGCCGATTTGCTGCCCGAAGCATTACCGCAAGGTATTGAAGGCTTTCATTGTCATTGTCACTGTGAATCTTCTTCTTATGAGCTGGAACGTACATTGGAACATCTTGAAGCTAAATTTGCCCATTGGTTTCCACAGATTAAATGGTTGAATCTGGGTGGTGGACACCTGATGACCCGTAAGGACTATGATACCGAACATTTGATAAGACTGTTGCAAGGATTAAAAGCACGCTATCCTCATTTGCGCATTATCCTGGAACCCGGTTCGGCCTTTACCTGGCAGACGGGAGTGCTGACTTCCGAAGTGGTGGATATTGTGGAAAGTCGTGGTATCAAGACGGCTATTTTGAATGTTAGTTTCACTTGCCACATGCCGGATTGTCTGGAAATGCCATATCAACCTGCCGTGCGTGGTGCAGAGATGGGAAATGAAGGAAAATATATTTATCGTCTCGGAGGAAATTCCTGTTTGAGCGGTGATTATATGGGACTGTGGAGCTTCGATCACGAGTTGCAAATCGGAGAGCGTATCGTGTTCGAAGATATGATTCATTATACGATGGTCAAGACAAATATGTTTAACGGAATTCATCATCCTGCCATTGCCATCTGGACAAAAGAGGGGAAAGCTGAAATATACAAGCAATTTTCTTATGAAGATTATCGTGACCGAATGAGTTGATAATCAAAATGATTGTTTTGCGGTAGGTGCAAAGTGAACAGATTTCTGTGAAAAAAGTAGGCAGAATGTTTGCAGGTTTACGGAAAATCCCTACCTTTGCAACCGCAAACGAAAAAATGCGGAAATAGCTCAGTTGGTAGAGCATAACCTTGCCAAGGTTAGGGTCGCGAGTTCGAGTCTCGTTTTCCGCTCATGTTTCTTTGAAATGTTGGAACAATAATCTTTGCCCAGGTGGCGGAATTGGTAGACGCGCACGTTTCAGGTGCGTGTGTCGCGAGGCATGCAGGTTCGAGTCCTGTTCTGGGCACAAAGGTTAAACTTTAAAATTATGGAGAGGTGGCGGAATTGGTAGACGCGCTACTTTGAGGTGGTAGTGACAGAAATGTTGTGGGAGTTCGAGTCTCCTCCTCTTCACAGTTTATGAAAGTGAAATGCGGAAATAGCTCAGTTGGTAGAGCATAACCTTGCCAAGGTTAGGGTCGCGAGTTCGAGTCTCGTTTTCCGCTC
>CDZC01033270.1_pt1 | contig 140521 bp, 123 predicted proteins | sample 557371 | NCBI WGS metagenome assembly CDZC01 (sample SAMEA3182085, study PRJEB8094) | gut metagenome | biome: human; feature: gut; material: Stool; isolation source: human stools | place: Canada | collected 2013-01-21
GGGATATAGTGAGGAAAGTGATCGATATTTATAACACCCGGCGCCCTCACAGTAGTGTGGAAATGTTGACACCTGAAGAGGCGCATGCGAAGAAGGGGCCTTTAAAAAGAAAATGGAAAACTATTTATAAACGTAAACAAGCTATTCTTTTATGAACAGGATCAAACTGATATATTTGCAACAAAATAGAACAGAGACCGGAAACGCTCGTCGGGACAGGTGGCCCTGCCCCTTGCCGCTTGGGCGCTCCCCGGCCGATGAGTTTGGCTGTGAAAAGCCCCCTGTCCTGTAGTGAAACAGGATAAGGTAACTTATTTTAGGATTAAGAAAGGATTGTCTGTTTTTTTACATTTATAGACAACCTATAACAGGATTTTTTTAATACACAGTCAACCAAAATCAGGACGAGACAAACGGCAGGTAGTGATACAAGTGTGATACAGGAATCCGGTATGTATCACTCCTTGCACACCATGTTTGTCAATGCTTGCAAAACAAAGTGTGATAGAGTGATAGAGAAACTGGATTATTGTGCAAGAGAGAACCGCAAACTGATACCGTAGTTTGAGTTTGAAGTCGGATAGGATGCACTCGATATCAACGGTTCATTGATCTGAATATCATAGAATGCACGGACCGTCAACGCACGGCTCAAACCGTAATCAGCCGAGAAGGAGATTGTCTTTGCGATGTTACCGCTAGTAGCCTGCGTCAGTTGAGTGTCGATTTTACGAATCAACGACTGCATCTTGTTGAACGAGAAATCGAGGCGAACGGTGAGGTCATTGCTGAAATCACGCGTTTTCTTCATCTTCAAAACCTTGTTGAACTCGGCATATTTGTAACCCAAACCGATCGTCACTTTCTTGGAAAGTGCTTCGACCAATTGGTAGGATGTCGTGTTCAGGCTTAAATTGCGGGTAGTCGAATAGTCCGCCCGAACCGTCACGTTATTCAACAGCGTCGCATCTGCACCCAACAAAGGACTAAACGCTTCGGTAAGGCTGACAGACGAAATCGAATAAGGAGACGATGGTGTCGGGTTATCGTTCAGAATCGACTGGATATATCCCAGTCCGTCCTGCCCGGCATCCACCCAATTCAAGAAGGATGTGAAAGCACCTACCGAATAAGAACAACGGTACTGGTGACTCAACGTCAAGCTCTTGAAATATTTCTTGACAGCCGGAATCTTGATCAAGCCGTCGTAAGTAACGCGCCAGTTAGGCAACATGCTCTTCAACGAAGGGAAAGCCGTCAAGCCTACCTTCTTCGGGTCCTTACCGGTATAAGCGGCCAGAAATGCAGGAATCAGGACATCCGCCGAATTCCGGTTGACGCCGTTCACATTATCTGTTCCCGGATTATAAGGCATTCCTCCCAAGCCTTTATCATGGATAAAGCCCACATCCGGATATTTCAAGCCGGAATACTTGCTTTCGATACGTTGGGCAATGATCTCGCGGTTTGCCAACAACTTGTCAAAGGCTTTCGAAGAATAGTTATTCATAGCATTGCCACTGCCTCCGAATGCGCTTCCCAGCGCGATTGTCGTCATGGTAAAGTTTCCCCCCATAATCTCCGGCATACCTTCATACATAAATTGTATTTCCGTATTACGCGTATCGTTGCGAAGAGCCGTCAAGTCGATCTTCAATCCAGTGATCGGTTCGAGGTTCGCCCGTATATTCAGATTTTTCGTACTGGTCATGACTGCGGCATTCACGTCTCTCTCGGTATCCGTAATCAACCAGCCTTTTTCATATGCCTCGTCTATATAGCTACGACGCACGTCACCGAACGCAAAACCGATCCCCGGGGAAAGTCCGAATGAAGACCGTCCCTGGCCAAAGATATCACCGATCTCCGGACGGAAACCGGGCAGCATCATACCGGCAGAGTTCGTAAACTGAATATTGAAACGGCGCACCATCATCAAAAAGCGGGCACTGTGTTCAACCGCCTTGTAAAGAAAATCCTCAGTAGGGGCCGGTCCCGGTATGATCGTCAACTTCAAGCGCACCGTGTCTTGGTTCAAAATCTTAACTTGTGCGAAATTGATCGGCTTGAACTTGACTTTGTAGACACGCCCGTCCGTTCTTCTGGCCGTGATTTGCACCTTTTTCGTAAACATACCATGCTCGACAACCGTAGCGCTGTCCGGACTCAAGACAATTTCTTTTTCCAATTTCGGCTTTTTCTTCTTCTCCGTTTTTTTAGCCGTAGTCCGGGTATTGTTAAACTTCTGGTTGATCTTCTTCAAATATTTGTTTTTGTTGTAGAGAGATAACAGGTTCAAGTTCGCCTGCAAATCGAACTGACGCTGGTTCTTGATCGTATTACCCATCTCGATATCTTCGCTTACCGTCGCTCCACGATCCCAGTTGTAAGTAGCATTGTAGCTCAAAGAAGCATTGGTCCAATCCAGAACCGGGATCAGCTGCAACGGCAACTGCCAGGTCGCCATAAACTGCTGGTCATACTTCATCGGGGTTCCCAGGTCAGCGATGCTCTTCTTCACGGAATCTTTCCATAACTGGTAACCGTCCGGGTTCAGCTCCTTATTCACCTGCACATACGGTTCTTCGATACGGGCATTCGTACCGGAACTGAACGTTATGTTCAGGTTATTCGTAAAAGCCCAGTTCAAACTGAAAGCACGGTCCCAATAGAAGTTCTGGCTGAATGTCACCGGAATATCGTTAGTGACACCTGTTGCTGCTCCTGTCAGATCGCGTAATTTTATTTCGTAATAATTACGCATCATGGCCGTCTGGAAGTTGATAGACGGGGCCACATTAAACGCCAGTTGTTTGGCATAGCGCGTATAGCCGTTGTTTTTCTTCAATAACTTATCGAATGGCTTGATCGGCTTGACATAAGGCACATAGCTATAGGCAAAATTAGCACGATAGTCTTTCGTCGTTTCATATTCCGTTTCCGGATTTTTCTTATCATTAATACTGTACGAATATCCGAGTGTAAAGTTTGCCGGATCATAAGGCATCGGATTCTTACTCTTGATATTCACACGCACGTTATTGAATGAAACACTCTTGATAACCGTCCTATCTTGAGAATAATCACGGATCGAATCCTTCTCAGCCTTTGTTTCTGCCTTATCGATAGCATCCTTCAGTTTGACATCCTGATCCAGCGGATTGTATTTCGGATCATATGTTTCCTTCGAATAAGCATAATAGAACGGGATACTGACTTGCGCCTTTTCCGGAAACAGTTTACCCAATTCGATAGAGGTCGCCACGTTATACTGTTTGAAGTCCTCCATCCGGCGTTCATTCAAAGACTGGTCAAGAGCACCAAAGCCGGCCGTTTCGATACGTCCGCCCACATTCACCGTTCCCAAGTCGGAAAGCGCAACATTCAAATTCGCATTGGCCGCCCACCCACCTTCTTCATTGAAGTCGGTCAGGCGCAATTCGTTCACCCAAACTTCCCCGCTCTTCAACTTATTACGCACGTTACGCACACCGATCATGACTGTCTTCACTTCGGAAAGACTCGGATTACCTTTGACACGGATCGTATTACCATCGTTGTCCGGATCCCTACCAGAATAGACAGTCTGGAAAGACACTCCATTCGTACCGGACCGTTTTTCCCGGTTACGCTCCAGTTTCAGGTCCGTCAAAATCTCCAAACGGAAATTCAACATGTTTTCTGCCGGCCAAACGATTTTCTGGTGTTCCGAATTGTTATAGTTATACTCCCCGTGCGGAGTCAATTTCAACGGTACTTCATATTCGTAATAGTTATTCTTATAGTCCGATCCCAGGCGGATAAAAACAGCGAGATCGCCATCTGCAAGATCGTTTACATCCAATTTCGGAGCCTCGGCATGGGTAAACAGTTGCAAGCGTTTATACTGCCGCAAATCATAATTCGTATTCTTATACACGGCACGTGCATCTTGAGCGGCAAGGTCCGTTATCTTTAAAGAAAGCGCCTGTTCGTTCTCCTGACGGATCTGAGGCTGGCTCGGGTCCAGTACACGGCTGACGCCCGGGGGCAATGTATAGCTGACCGGATCCCTGTCACTGTTTTCCTCGATATTGACAGTCGAGACTTCCAATTTACCCTTCACTGCAGGCGGCATCTTCGGATCGGACAAATCCTGCTCGTAGGATCGCCATTCTCCGCGTACCAATTGCAGAGTACCGAAGCGCAACACGACCGATTCCTTAAACCCTGTCATATACATACGCATGAAACGAATCGTCTTGAAATCATTGATTGCCCCCACACGACGCTGGTATTGTTTTACCGGAATCTTAAATTGATACCAGGTAACGGATTCTGTCGTACCATCCGCCAATCTTACTGATGAAGTACGTTTATCCGCAATGAAGTTTTCACCGACAACCGTATCCTGCGGAGTTATCCTGACTTTGTATTCGAAATATTTTTCATTTTTATTCAGAGTATTGTCCTGATTGATGTCTTCTACATCAGGCACGGTCTTGGAAGAAGTGCTGTAGCGCTCGCCCGAATCATTGATATCTTTCGAGTTTCCTTCCGTTCCATTATAGCGTTTGTAACGTGTTAAGATATCCACCTCCTGAGAATCATAGTCCGAACCACGAAAATAGTGGAACTTGTCACCGGCCGGATCAAAGAAAGGGGACAGCTGTAACGGATCGTTCTCCATCTCGGTTAGGGTTACCGCATTCAATTTCTGGCGTAATTTATTCAGATAATCCTGGTAAGCCGGATATTCCTTTTCTTCATCCGAGGATAAACCGTTCAGGCCGACATCCTGCAACAGACGTGCACCTGCCGTATTGTCGAAGGCATAAACTGTACTCTGCTGTTTTGGAACCTTACCCCAAACAGTATAATCGACCTTAGACGTATCGCCATCGATTGGCAATCCGTTTTCGAAGAACTTCTTTTCATCCTTCAATATGTCTTCCGATATCTCACCCAAATTAAAATACAGATCCCCCCCTGTTGTCTGACGATCATAAATGAACGGATCAAGCATCCAAAATTCGATATATTCGACATTCGCCGTCTCAAAGTCACTCTGGTCTATCTTTCGCATCATTCCACCGAAACGCTTTTCCGGGTTTTGCAATGTTCCGTCAGGATTAATATTATCGGCATCCAAGTTATACGGTCCGCGTTCCTGCGGATAGTAAGCCATGTTCAGAACTGTCAACGTATTACTTTCACTCATGCTTTGCTGCCGTTGCGGGAACAACTCTCTCGTCTCGATAGCACGGACATAATGGTTGGACAAATCTTTTGTCGTAATATATTTCGGACGCAAAGAAGAATTTTTACGCGTGAACAATCCGTCGATCGTGTACCAAGCAAGCAAAGCACGACTTTTCCCGTAATCGATATTATTGGTCAGTCCAGCTTCCGGGAACAATTGGGGCGTACCATCGTCATAAGGCACACTGGACAACTGCCAGGGATAAGGGTCGGAGAGGTCGAAATTGCTCTGTGTCGACTCGAAGTCATCCAGATACGAATATCCCCCCGTGTTCTTGTTTTCGTAATGCCCGGCAATCAAATGAGCGAACTCCGCATTGAAAGATATCTGACTGGGTTTGCTTAGGTTCAGCAACGGCAGCTTGTCGAACATATTGGTAAGCCACTGACTCTCGCCCTTATAAGCCATATTGACACCCCAGAGCGTATTCTTTATCGCTTCGTCGCCCATCGTCGTCTTGGTGGTCAACGGCATTTCGGACATGTGCATGATGGTAGCGCCTACCATCAGATTCGGGTTGAACTGATAGTTCAAGTCCAATCCCATCATGGTCTTACGCTGCATGTTATAGGCTGTCTGGTTTTCCAGCGAGACGCTGACCGGCGTACCTGCGGAAATAATACTTTCGTTCAGGATCGTTACCACGCCGGAAGTATAGTCGACGGTATAATCCACATTCTCGGTTAATATCGCCCCACCAGCCGTTACTTTCACTGAACCTCGCGCTACGTTGGAAGCCCCCAACTGTATCTCGGCACCCGAAGAGGCTTTGTATTCCCCTTCCAGTTTGAACTTGTTCTTTTCAGCAATCTGCCGGGCGACGGTCAATGTCGAGTCGTAGAGTTCCTGGAACACATATTTGTCAGCAATCGCATCATTGTTAATCTTTTTACGCAGATAGGAACCGAATGGTTCCACACTTGGAAAAATAATTTTCCCATTATCGGCAAGGACGGTCACACCTTCAATAAAGTCGTATATACCATCCGGATGCGGCTGATTGTTGGAATCATAGCTATCCAGGTTCAGCACTCGTAACAAGATTTGGTTGGCAATCGCCCCTTCCGGCAAATAGTTGACATACGTACCGGTTGTATCGCTTTGATACATGATATTCAACTTGAACTTCTCTTTTTGGACAGAGTAAGCTCCTAATGAATAGATATTTTTCATCATCAGGTCCCAAAAAGGCATATCAGGCGACATGGTAATTCCTTTCAACAACTTCACATACAGGCAAGAGGCAGCCGATGAAGGGTTGTCAGTCGAGAACTCGCCAACCTGATAAGTCTTTCCATCCGAATAAGTATAATTGTAAGCGACAGCCAATACCTCATCTGCCTGCAACTGTGTTTTCAGCGAGATATACCCCAACTTCGTATTGACCGTATATTCGGACGCATCCAGCAAACGAGCGCTTTCCACTTCTTCATACTCCGTACCGTTAACAAAAGTTCCTCCCAACGCCTGATTTACCGTGCTGATATCACGAGCACCGGTAAATTGTTGGTTAAGGGTATTATATAATGTATTCGTATTATTATAGGGGATAGACAGCGCCCCCGAAGGAGAAACGACCGCCGTATTCGAAATATTATCATGCTCGGCCAGATCGGCAAAAGCGACCACGTTACGCGCCTGGTCATAAGTAGCCCGTTTGTTTGTCACCCAAACTTCCACCTTGCTGATCGTGACGGGAGAGGAAATCGTATTCAGGTTCTTCACCGCCTCATCATAGCGGTCGCGAAAATAGTGTGACAGGAAAAAGTGACGATTCTCGTCATACTGGTCAATCGTCAATTCGAAAGGTTTTGTCTGCACGCCCCCTTTAGAACTGACCGTTTTCGATTCCGACTCCTGCTGTGCAAACAACGCATTGACTCGCAGCTTCCCGAACTGGAGATCCGCTTTCATACCGAACAGGGCTGCTCCTCCGTTGATTAGGGAGTTACTGGTTGTCATACTTACATTTCCGGCTTCCAGCGACTTGATAATTTCATCTTCCTCCCCGGTATAAGCTAATTTCAGTTTTTTGGAGTCGAAATCAAAAGAGGTTTCGGTATTATAGTTCATATCGAAATTCACTTTGCTACCAACCGATGCCTGTACATTCAATTGAACATTCTCATCGAAATTAAAGAAGGTACGGTTACGAGCACGTTCCGGCAAAGAGGGATTTTTGGTTTTATTCTGCTTCAAGCCTAGCTCCACTTCAGCCGAACCTTGCGTTTTCACCCGGACACCGCCCGGCCCAAAGATACGTTCCGCCGCACCGATATTGAACTGCATATCAGCTAAATTGAACTGCTTATCAGCCGCCTTTTGAAATTCTTCCTCGTTTTTCTGGCGATAGTAGGATTGAACGGATTTTTGGAAACTATAATCCTGGTATTCCTCAGGGGTCAACGAAATAGGAGTAGTCAGATCGGCATCACCTAACTTGGTACGGACCACATATGTCCCGGTTCTGATATCATATTCGACCACTGATTTCACGTTATCCGGCGTCTTCAAGTCAGCAGGTGACTGCTTGGTAAGATCCTGATATTCTTCAGGGACCGTCTTGGCTACCGGAAAGCGGGTGCGCACCTTCGGCACCGTATCATCCGGAACGACCGGCTGTTCAGTATCCGGCAACGACATCTCATAGGCCAGAAAATCCGTATTCATAGAATACAGACCTGCACCAAACAGTAGAATTGTTATCCAGAGTATAAATTTCAGTGTCTTTCTCATGTTAATTGACAATTGACAACAGACAATGACAACCGACAATTCCAAATTCTCCTAAATTGCCAATTGCCAATTATCCATTGCTTAAAGCATTCTTAGGGCTGTTTTAATGACCTGCTCGACAGCCAGTGCAGGCGAACCTTTCAATATCGAGTTAACCGCCTTTTGCGAAGCGGCCTTCTGGAATCCAAGCATAACCAATGCCGCCACTGCTTCTTCTGTGACAGCACCACTGGCAGCGACAGAAGAGGAGCCACCTGTCACTGTCATTCCCTCTATCGGCTTTACCTTGTTTTTGAGATCAACTAGAATACGTTGAGCTGTTTTCAATCCGATTCCTTTGACTGACGTCAGAGCTGTTTCGTTCTTATCGGCAATCACCCGGATCAATTCAGATGGTGACAGGGAAGAAAGGATCATCCGAGCAGTATTGGGACCGACTCCCGACACGGAAGTCAACATCAGAAACAGTTCGCGCTCATCTTTTCCTGCAAAGCCAAAAAGCAAATGGGCATCTTCACGTATTACTTCGTACACGTAAATCTTCCCGGTCGGTTTCCCATTATAAAAAGTATATGTATTCAAGGAGATATTCAGTTCATAACCGATTCCGGCACATTCCAAGATCATCCTGGCCGGTGTCAGTTCTACTATCTCTCCCTTGATATATTCTATCATGTATCTTACGTCTTTATGATTCGCACCTATTATAACGCAAAATTAGGCAAAAGCGTATATCCGAACTATCTTTTTTGGTATTATTGTTTCCAAAACCCCGGCAACAAGATTGTCAACACCGTAAAGATCTCCAAACGTCCGACCATCATCAGAAAAGACAAGAACCACTTCGATACCGCCGGGACATCAGCATAGTTTCCGACCGGTCCCAGACTACCAAGTCCCGGTCCAACGTTACTGATCGAAGAGATAGTAGCCCCGATAGTCTCCTCAAATCCTACCCCATCGATCATCAGCACCATACAGCTGACAAATATTAAAGCAATATAGGCAAAAGCGAACGCCAATACCCGGTGGACGATATCACCAGAAACAGCATGCCCGTTCATTCGCACCGGAATAATGGCATGTGGATGCGTCTGCTTCTTAAATTCATTAAAGAGGTTCTTGGTCAAAATCACAAAACGGCCCATTTTCAAACCTCCACAAGTAGAGCCAGCACAACCACATACCACCATCAGAACTAGCGCTAACAGCCAGAAAAACGGTCCCCACGGAATATAATCGACCGTTGCAAACCCACATGTAGACACCAATGTCACGACCTGGAATACCGTTTGCCTAAAAGCTGTACCAAAATCGTCCACAATTCCTTTATACATGATCCAGACTGTCGATATTGCCGTAATAATCAGTACGAACCAGAAAAACCAGCGTGTTTCTTCATCCGCAAATAACTTCTTGGGCCTACCGTTAAAAAAGAAATATATCAAAGTAATATTGGTCGCACCGATAAACATAAAAATCGTAATTATATATTCGATATAGGCAGAGTCCCAGTAAGCGATACTGGCATTTTTCGTAGAATAGCCACCTGTAGAAATACAAGTGAGCGCATGATTGACAGCGTCATACAAGTCCATTGGACCCGCCCATAAAAGACCAATAAGGATAATGGTCAGGAACAAATAAACTCCCCACAGGCGCTTGGCCACCTGGGTAACACGCGGACGGAAACGTTCGTGCGTGATACCCGGAGTCTCGGCATTGAACATCTGGGTAGCCCCACCTCCGATAATAGGCATCAGCGCTACGGTAAACACGATCATTCCAATACCGCCCTGCCATTGCGTAAGGCTCCGCCAAAACAATATCCCGTGCGGAAGTGCTTCGATATCGGTCAATATGGTAGAGCCTGTCGTCGTAAAACCGGACATCGTTTCGAAATAAGCATCCGTCACATTATCTATATAGCCACCTAAATAGAATGGTAACATCCCCAAAAGGGAGAAAAGAGCCCAAGTCAATGTAACAGTCAGCATCCCTTCCCTGCGCCCGGCCGTATGTTCATTGGCTCGTAGTCCGATCAGCATAAAAAGGACTCCCGTTCCGAACATGATACCACTCGACTGAAGAAGCGGATAGAAGTCATTTCCTTCATATAAGAAAGCGACTGCCGTTGCAGCCAGCATAAACAACGTCTCAAGGATGAACATCATCCCTAACATCTTAATTATAAAACGAATGTTCAGCATAATATGCTATTAACAATTGACACATTGAACAGAGAAAAGAGACAACCCTGAGTTGTCCATTGACAATTAATTAAAGTAGTCCTCCAATTTACGCATAGCCGTATCCAAACAGAACACCACAACGTGGTCATAAGCTTGGATATGTGTATCACCCTTGATCATCATAGGCTCACCGTCACGAATCAATCCGCCCAACGTCAAATCTTTCGGAAGATTCAGATCTTTTACCTGCTTACGGGTAATTTTCGAATCGGGACGAGCAACAAGTTCCGCCACATCTGCATTGGCAAAAGTTAAACACTTCACGTTCGACACGTCTGCATCCAACAGGAATTGGTAGATATGGCTGGCAGCAATCAGTTTCTTATTGATAACCGAGCCGATGTCCATGCTCTCCGCTAAAGGTATGTAGTCGATATTTTCGATCTTGGCGATAGTCTTGAATACTCCGGCGCGTTTAGCAGCCAGACAAGCCAAGATGTTCGTACTCGAATTATCCGTCAGTGCGATAAATGCCTGTGCATCTTTGATCCCTTCCTGCATCAACAGATCGGTATCGCGTCCGTCTCCATTGATGATCAAGACATTTCCAGGGACAACCTCAGCTATACGGTGACTCTTTTCTTTGTTAGTCTCGATTACTTTTACACGGATATTGTTCGGAAGGTACTGGCAGGTACGGATCGCAATACGGCTTCCTCCCATAATAATGACTTTCTTTACTTCGGGGTCTCGCTTGCCCGCATGCAACCGGACGTCTTCGATATGGCTTTTAGTCGTTGTAAAAAAAACGATATCTCCCGATTCTATACGATCCGTACCACGGGGAATAACGGTCTCGTTCTGCCGTTTGATGGCAACGATATGATAGAGTTTCTGTTCGTTCAGTAATTCGGACAGATGTTTGTTCACAAGTCGGGAATTATCGCGCACCTTTACACCGATCAGAATCAGAGCGCCTCCGAACAACTCCCAGTATTGCCGAGTCCACGGGCGTCTGACAGCCGTGACAATTTCTTTGGCTGCCAGCATTTCCGGGTAAATCATGGAATCGATCCCCATTTTTTCAAACAGTTCCTTGTTTTTAGGGAGCAAATATTCGTAATTGTTGATACGCGCCAACGTCTTATGTGCTCCTAATTTAGAAGCCAGAATGCTGGCTGCCACATTGGTCGTTTCTTCCGGCGTGACACTGACAAACAGGTCGGCCTTTCTGATACCGGCTTCTTCCAGGTCCCGAATGGATGTCGGATTACCCACCATAGGAAGGATCTCCATGCTTGAATTCGTGAAATTCAAACGTTCCTCATTCGGATCCATCAGGATAATATCCTGCTTCTCCTGTGATAACATTTTTGCCAGGTGGGTTCCTACTTCACCGGCTCCGGCTATAATAATTTTCATTTTATATAATAGATTAATTATAAGGATATATTATCCTCTGATAACCATCTTTTTTATTTCTCCTGCAATACTTTTGGCATCCATACCACACAGCTTATACAGTTCGGGAATCGATCCATGTTCGACAAACTCATCCGGCACACCAATCCGTTTTACCTGAGGAGCATATCCGTTATCAGCCATAAATTCCAAAACAGCACTGCCCAGTCCACCTTTGATTACGCCGTTTTCAACAGTGATGACACGGCTGAACCTCTTACCGACTTCATGCAGCAGTTCTTCATCCATCGGTTTTAAAAAAATCATATCATAATGGGCAATCGATATACCATCACTTTCAACCTCCTTTATGGCCTTTATCACTTCGTTGCCAATAGGTCCAAGTGACAAGATCGCAATATCATCCCCATCACGAAGTTTCTTGCCTTTCCCGATCGGAAGGATACGCATCTCATTCCTCCAATCTGCCATCTCTCCCTTACCGCGTGGATAACGGATCACAAAAGGGCCGTTACATTCCTTATACCCGGTGTACATCAAATTCCTCAAATCCAGTTCGTTCAAAGGAGATGAAATAACCAAGTTCGGGACTGGACGCAGATAAGCGAGGTCGAACACCCCGTGATGGGTCGCCCCGTCTTCGCCTACTAGACCGGCACGGTCCAGACAGATTACCATATGAAGATTCTGAAGTGCAACATCGTGTATCACCATATCGTATGCCCGCTGCATGAAAGAAGAGTAGACATTGCAGAATGGGATCATTCCCTCTTTGGCAAGTCCGGCAGAGAAAGTTACCGAATGCCCTTCGGCAATCCCGACATCAAACGCCCGTTTCGGAAACGCTTTCATCATATAAGTCATAGAACAACCTGTCGGCATAGCAGGAGTGACTCCCACGATCCGTTCGTCCTGTTCGGCCAGCTCGACAAGGGTATGTCCGAAAACATCCTGATAAAGTTGGGGTTCGTTCAACTTATGGACAATGATCCGTTCTCCTGTTTCTTTATTGAACAGCCCTGGTGCATGCCATTCCGTTGCCGACTTTTCAGCAGGCTTGAATCCTTTGCCTTTTTTAGTTTTGATATGTAATAGTTTCGGACCTTCCATATCCTTTATATCATTCAGAACCTTGATCATATAACCGACATCATGCCCGTCGATCGGACCAAAGTAACGGATGCTGAATCCCTCAAACAGATTATGTTGTTGAGTAAGCAATGCTTTCAGACTATTGTTAAAACGAAGGATATTTCCCCGACGGTCATTATTGATCAGTTTCATCTTCCGCAATCCGCGGTACACATCATAACGCATTTTATTATATGCCTGGCTGGTTGTGATATCCACTAGATACTGGCTCAATCCACCGACTGCGTGATCTATAGCCATGTCATTATCATTAAGAATGATAAGCAGGTTGTTTGGATTAGCCGACGCATTATTCAGACCTTCAAATGCCAAACCACCCGTCATAGCTCCATCACCGATCACAGCTATTACATGCCTGTCTTTTTCCCCTTTCAGCGCAGAAGCGACCGACATACCCATAGCCGCCGAAATGGAATTTGAAGCATGTCCGGCAACAAATGCGTCATAAGAGCTTTCCAGAGGATTAGGAAATCCACTGATTCCTTTAAATTTTCGGAGCGTATGAAAAGCCTCTCGACGTCCAGTCAGTATTTTATGACCATACGCCTGATGCCCCACATCCCATACAATACGATCATAGGGAGTATTAAAAACATAGTGTAGTGCAACCGTCAGCTCTACTGTACCGAGACTTGCCCCTAAATGTCCCGGATTCTCCGATAGTACATCTATTATATATTGACGCAACTCTGCACATACCTCTCCCAATTTATCGGGGGACAACTTGCGCAAATCCTCCGGGTAATCAATGGAATTTAATATGTGTTCATCCTTGCATTCTGTCATAATCGCTATAATTTTGTGGCAAATGTAAAGAATTAACGGGAGATAAAATAGTTTTAGTATGTCATTCTTTAGCAGTATGACACAATTAAACCGCTTCTTCTCCTTTCCCTATAATCAAATTTAATCCCATATCATCTACCTTGTAATCCCGTTTAACCAGTTCCATGAGGTATTTAAGGCAATTGTCGTAACGTCTTACGGTGATGTCGGCATAGTCTGTCCCGATTAGCTTCCGGCAGTTGTCATTATGCTCCTTGAATACATTATATAATGTCTTGAAAGTTTCGTCCTTTCCCTGATAGCGGTTCACTATGGCACGTGCGGAGATAATCTTTCCCTCCAGTTCCAAGTCTTGGTAAATCTGATAGAATTTCACACGCAGGGCGTCAATGTAATGGTTTAGTTCCACGGAATTGCGGTCTTTGCCTGTCGATTTCTCTTTTTCCTGTGACCAAAGTGGGACTTTGATACTCCGTTTCAGTTGAAGTTCCACGTATAGGCGGTCATAAGTGACACGCACACGCACGGGTGCTTCCCCGTTTTTTAACAGTTTGCTACGCTTGATGAAGAACAACACGCTGAATCTTTTTCTTTCCATACGGCTCGATTTTTAATGATACAAAGTTAGGAAATCGAACCGAGAACCCTGTTATGTAAAATAGTGCAACGTGCTGTAAAAGAATGAAGTAAATACCTCGCAGTGGAACATTCCGGGCTTTTGAAAACAGTCCCTTGAATAAGGACGTATGGTTTGCTTCAATCCCACTAATTTTGCCTATTCTTGGAAAAGAAAAATCCCCGAATTTCTTTGAAATTCAGGGATTTACATCGTTTTTCTTTCTTAAAAAGTGGTGCCACCAGGAATCGAACCTTTTATTTCGGTTTATTCTAAACTCCTGATTGACTGCACATTTACTACTTTATCTTTTATGAAAGCCATTGAATTAACACTACACTAAATTCATCGCTTTTCGTAATTGTCTTTACAATCATCATCTCTTTGACAATGTAAAGGTAGATAAAAAGTTCGATTTCCGCAAATGTCAATAGGGATTTTTATGAAATATTTTTTGCTCAAACCTGATAATGTTCCTAAAAGATGGCTAAGAGCCTGTCTAAATCTTACTCAATTCTATTTTGAGAGTTTTATCCAATATCTTTCAGCCATAGGCTGTAGCCTGTCTCTTATTACCTTCATCACAGTATCGAAATCAAGCGCCTCTTTCCATTGAATTTTTCTAAGAAAAGCCTTCCAACAGCTTATGCGTGCCCCGTCTGTAGCAAAACTATCCGTAAACAGTTGCAAATCGGGGTTGTATGCAAGTCCTCGATTGTCGAACGTCGCTTCGATGGCGTCATACAAAGCGTCGTCATTCAAATTTCTCTTCGTCAGGAGCTGATAACAGTCAAAGAAATCTTTCATGCGACTGTTGAGAACATCACGATCTATCATCGTATGGAACTTCTCGGCAATAACGGTTTCTAAAGAATATGCCTGTATATTCACAGAAGGGATATCCGATAAAAGCAGAGGAAAGTCTATAGTTGTTGGATGTGGAATGACGACATCACCAAAGCCAATATCTACAGACATATTATAAGCTATGGTATCCATATGGGCAGTAAAATAGAATCTTGTACCAGGATATTTCTTTTCGACTGTGATCGGTTCTATTTTGATACTTCCTGCGTCAAATGACACCCCATCTTCATGGCATACGATACCCAGGATTTCTTGGAAGACACGAGCCAGGAAATCCCTGTCACGACTGATCCTGTCTGCCATAAAATCCACATCAACCGTAGGACGAGCCTCAAGTCCATTCATGGCATAAAGCAAAGAGCCGCCTTTCAACAAGAATTTGTCCTTGTACTGGCTTACAGAAACCCTGTAAAGCAGTCTCTCGTTGAAGTACCTTGCCAGAAGATACATGTATTTATAGCCTGTCTCATTCATGAGGTTGAGCAAGCGTGTCTTTACAGACTTGCCATAGTTTTTCTTTCCCATTATCTTATTCTATTGCGATTTCGAGATAATTTTTCAACGTGTTAAACACTCTTAGGCGCTTGGCGTAATCCTGCAAACGGGCGAGATTACGGTTCGGCTTTTTCAGATAAGTACGTATTACTTCCGCGCAAACGTCCAGACCAATCTTGTTCCGATACTTCACCGCATCACAAACACTTCGTTCCATATCAGTAATATGAACTTTATATCCCGATATATCCGCATCCATAATCCCAAACTCCAAGTTCTCTTTTTTCCAATAATAAAGTTCTATAGGCAGGACGTGTGGAAGCACTACTTTCCTTTTATTGGCAATGGCTATGCAAAAAGCAGGCGGGACTGTCGTAGACACTTGATGATATGTCCAGGCATTGTATAGGCATACAACACCATTCGGTATTATCCTCTCCACGTCTATCATCGTGTTTAGCAATGCCTCGGGAACAGCATATACCCCATGACGCAATCTTATCAAATCGCCACGTTCTTTAGCTCGCAACACCTGTTTATATTCCGACAGGTGAGATATATCCGTTGTGGATATAGTCCCTCCGAGAGACGCAACTTTATTAATTATATCATTCATATAATCCACCTTAGAAGTTCTTTTCACACTACAAAAATACGATTATTTTCCGAATAATAGGTAATATTCTACGGTTAATTCGTAAAAACACCGTATAATACTACCAGTATCCGTTTTTCATATAAATCATATCTATAGAAGAAGCCCTGTGTCATCTGATGACACTGTTTTTGCTGTCTCGGATATAAAGTGGTTCTAGGAATTACTGCCGGATGATGGAGAAAATAATCGGGACAGTTCCGGGAAAATGCAGGAATAAACAGGAAAAAGCGAGACTGCCACTCAAAAACAACCCTGAGACAAGTTGGTATATGAAAATTGATATGTACTTACAATGGAGTGCATCTTACTGATAAATCGAATGTACAAGATGTAGTTGAGCAGTCGATTACTATAAATCTATCTTATAGATAAGTCTGCCGGTGAATTTATCAAGTTCATGGGTAGGCTTTATTTTCATCAAAAGAGAAGATGGCTTGTTCGAAAGTTGGTTGTGTGTTAACTGATGAAATAGCGCATTGTCAGGATATATACCCAATAGAACGAATTTGACAAGATCAAAGACTATTTTATCGTGAAACTCCGAATAAAGATAAACCAAATATCTCGGGAAAATCAATATTCTTAATATACTTTCTTGAAAAAAACAGTAAAAGAACAGGCATCATTCCGCAAAATATTACTTTATTCATTTTTACCATTTATTAAATAGTCATATCGTATAATAGAAAACACATCATACAACAGTAAACCACATTCCAATATAGAAGCAAAGTTAGTAATATATTTAAATAGGAAAAAGAAAACGAAACAATACGGAAACTTGCTTGAAGCAAAAAACACAAAAAAATGATTTTTCACCAATAATACCGTAATCCATGCCAAAATGCCTTGACTGAAATTAGTATCTTTGTATTATAATACTATTTATTTAACATAAAATGAGAAAAGCTATTTATCTGTTATTTTTTTAGTTTGGTTATGTCCTGCTGCTTGTATGGCTCAAGGTCTCCATTTTGGATTGAAAGCCGGTGTGCTTGGAAACAAAGCTGATATTCAAGGTATAAGCAACCGGGTTAAAACAGAGAATATGACTGGTTTTCAAGTAGGTCCCATGCTACAATATCAGACCGGTTTCTATGGACTAACCTTGGATTTTTCCCTATTGTATGTACAGCGTGGAGTGAAATTGACAAACACCTCCAATGACGTCAGTGCCGATATCAAGACACAAAGTATCGACATACCCATAGAATTAAAATGGGAAATGGGGTTGTCCGACAACTTTGACTTGTTTTTAGGAATAGGACCTTCTTTTTCCTTTTTAGTAAATGAGGACAATTGGGGACGCAAACTAGTCCATATAGCCGTAGATGCCATAGACAAGGATCTTTCTTCTATGGGATGGCGTTCCACTGAAGTCGGTCTGAATCTCGGAGGTGGCGTGAAGATAATGAAACATCTGATGCTGAGCTGCTACTATAACATCGGATTAACGGAATCCGCCAGACACCATATCGGAGGAGACAAGCATGACGCCATAGACCAGATTTTCGATGGTGATATTTTCAAATCAAGAAACAGATATTGGCAATTGTCCCTTGCTTATATTTTTTAATTAAGTAAAACAATAAAGTCCTATTTATATGGAGCATACATCCGCTTTTACTTCCATTATTGATTCGCAGCTTTTACCTATGAGAGTCGGAATTGTATTTTTAATGGGATGTTGTATTCTTGCCGCTTACTGTACCAATAAGCGCAAGAATATTGAAAAGAAAGAATATCCAATGCTTCTCAAAGGCTACCCGGAACATTGTAAAGGAAGGCTATAAAGGTAAAATATACAATTCTGGTAACTTTTAGACTCTACAAATGACAATCATAAAATATTTACTCTTTACATCATTAGTACTATTTAATTCTTGTCATTCTTACCCTTCCAAGAATGGACAAGATGATAAAACAGACGGCATTCGTTTGTAAGAGGAATTATGCTCTTTATGTAGACAGCATTATTAAATCCGATACCACCCTGCAACAGCGTTTTCATTGTTTAGAGGCGATGTTGGGCACGAATAAAGTATCTGTTTATTCCAGATATACCGACAGCCCCTTTTGAAATCAGCATTCAAAAAAGACGTTTTTGATTCTCCGTTATGAGAATTAGATATTATATCAGATATCACATTTAGTCCTGAAATCATTCCAATAAATAAAAATTCTTTCGAACGGCCTGTAAATATAGTACTGAGTCCTATACCACGGGATATTCCGCAAGGAGAAGCCTTAAATTCTGATTCTCTATCATTGCGAACTGAATATGACTATCATCCTTTATCGGTAACAGGATACTATTGAAGTATTATTAATGAACAATTCACAGCATTTTCAAGAAATGTTCAGACGAAAAGTTGTTAATTATTCGGCAGTCAATCATGGAAGAGTTCAGCCAGCAACACCTTTTACGGCACCTGCATTCTTGGATACTCTGCAAATATCTATGAAAACAGACAAAGCTTTTTATCCGATAGACACAAAAAGCGTGTCGATGAGTCTGAATAATAATAATTCCAAAGTCCTGTTTTTGGGAGAGGATTATATGGTAGCACGTAAAGAAGACAATCAATGGCTACTACTGAATGGCAACAATGCATGGACTGATATAGGTATTGAAGTTAGACAAGGGAAAAAATATCAATTTGCAGCAAATCTTTATCCCCTTTTTAATGACAACAAGCCTGGATATTATAGGGTGTATAAGGAAATAGTTTTTTATAATTCTAAAGAAAAATAGTTTATGGTAGCGGTATTCCGAATAAATTAGAGATAAAGGAATTGGATACAGTTTTCGCTCATTAGATTTTTAAATTCAAATAAGATTTTTTTAAACCTAACAAGGGACATTCAGTAAAAAGATCGCAAAAGGATTCTGTATGTATAGTCAATCCGAATAAATAAACAAAAAAACTTCTGTATAACGAATAAAAGAGGCTGTGTCGTGTAACATGTTACGATACAACCTCTTTCACTATATTTTTTGAAAGGTTCTGTAACACTTTCAAACAGATAATTCTAACTACCGATAATCATTCATCGATCCAAATACGCCCAAAATCAAACTATAGAAACAGACTATCTTCGCTAATATTGGATAAGACGAGATTTCTATTCAACAAAAAGACATGAGGCAGAGACAGTTTCCCCATAGGTTTGTTTAGGACAAATCCACTCCATCAGCAAATACTCGCCACTATACCCGTCAAAGTAACGAAGCTTCAAAGGATGACACCCTTTTTCTAGATAGACAAACCCATTTGCTTCCACATAGCCGACAGCCCGATCATTGTCAACTACACGAACGCCTCCAATAAACAGGTCCGAACCGTCATTACTTTTCAAGGAGAAACCATAAGCTCCTGAAACAGGGACGGACAAAAAGCTTTCATACACATAGCCAAAATGATCCTCGTTTCTGAAATCATCCTCAAATTCTAAATAAGATTTCACTCCCTTTGCCTTCATTTCACCAATCTTCTCCAAATCACTCACAGATTTGAAGTTACCTTCATAATAGCGATAAGATACCCCCTGTCGCCTTCCTTTACATTTGATAGCACGTGAGAAACCGATATAACGTTCATATACACGACTGGGCTTTCCATCCTTATAGGTACAAGCTTTCAATTTACAAGGAGCATCCAGTATGATCGCACCTTCACAACGGGAAGCACTACCAAATTCAGGCTCAGTTCCATCCAGTGTATAATAGGTATCACCTTCACCGCAAGACAAAACTATTGACAAGCCTTCTTTGACAAACGAGACCTTCCGCTCATCAACATATGGCATTTCTGGCATTTCCTTTGAAGCCAACAGATAGGACACTGGTATTTCTAGACGTTCAGTAGACGAGATATACATATTTGTCACACGGAAAGGCTGTGTCAATTGAGAAAGAGGACGAGTCATATCACAAACAGCATGTGCCGGAATACGAATACGATCACTTAAAACGCCGTTATCTAATAGATAAGGAATATCACTTTCATTCAATAGACGGACATGGAACTTTCCATTCCTTTCCTCATAAGAAAGTACTTTCAACGAAGAACGTAAAAACAATTTCAACATGTTCTCTTTTCCTGCCAATTTCTGATCAGCATAGGCGATTGAACGACCCGCATAAAGGGCCTCCTTAATGCTTTCTGGCGTATTTTCTTTTGCAAAAACAAACGTCAATGTACGGAATTTCTTTTTCAAGTCAAACAGGAAATCCATTGGATAATGAGCATCCGTTGCTCCAATATAAGCCAAGTTATACTGGTCTGCATAATCGATAGCACGCGGATAAAACTCTTCGTTATTGAATATCTCAATACCCTGAATCCGCTTTTGCTCGATATGACGAACAATATAAGCAGGCAATTCGCTGTTCTTATCTGGCCACCCAGGATGATTCGTTGTAATGTAAGCGCCCTCCGCAGCAGCTTTTTCAATCAGGCTGTCAGCTTCAGTCTCTGAAAAATTTCTTTTTTTCGGCATATAGTCATTACAGTCTTTGATAAAAAGGACATTCAAGTGTCCAACAGGATCGCTCCCTGTAATCTCCAACCCCTTTATCAGCGTAATTCCTTTACTTTCAGCCATTGGGAAGGCTTTATTGTAAGAGACATTACAATCCTTCGTTTCCGTGTGAGAACGAGGCACTGGCTGATGATCTGTGATTGAAATAGCGTCTAGTCCTTCAGCCCAAGCCTCCAATACACGCATTTCAGGAGTGACATGTCCATCCGAATAATAGGTATGCAAATGGAAATCACATTTCAGAGTTTTATATCCTGGCAAATCTGGCACTGCAATGTGTTTCGGATTAAAAGCACGAGAGGAAGAATATCCCTCCAGCAGTTGATACTGTACATTTTCATTTTGTGCGGACAAAGAGACACCCCACAATGTACATCCTAATATAAATACAGACTTCTTCATTTATTGATAATAAAAATTTATAGATAAAAAATAATTTCCTGATTTTTGAAAAATTGTCACGAACATAAATAATAACGTTTCTATCCAGGAACGTTAGCGCTCACATTCTTAAATGTTCTATTGTGCACATCATCAAGGACAATCGCAGGACGATAGTCTTTTTCTTTTGCGGACAACTTCACATTTTGTTACACCTAATTTCAGATAGATCAAGCCTGTCACAAAATCACCAAGAGTAAACGCAACACGACCTCCGCCCTGTTCATGGGAGAAATCAATAACTTTCTGAATTGTCGCCACATTCAACGTAATTCCATCCGCTTTCGCCCCAAAGTCTCTCACTAAAAAATCTTTTGTCCTGAACAAAAAACTCTGCAAAAGAAAAAAAGAGACAACTCAATTGAATTGTTTTCCAAATTATTTCCATATCATTATATATTATTCAATGGCATTAGTAACATTACAGCCAAAATTATCCACAATATTCCACAGTTCGCCTTATCCTTTTGATACTAATCATTACATTTCTGGCAAAAAGAGACCTCCTTCATGTCTATATCGAATGACATAAGCGAAACAAGCAAGTACCAATTATATGCCGTCACCCAATCCCCAAAATAGGAAACCACTCTACCGATGTCTAAAGAGGCGGATCTTATAACCGCATTTTTCTCTCTATGTCTGCCATTTCAGCATCAATGCTGCAAAGGACAAAGAAATGAGTGTTTGTCAATTACAAAGTTCCATATTTGCCTTCTTCATTGAAACGAAACTCCTGAACAGAGCCATATTATTCACTACAAGAAATTTTCTCCGAAGCAAGCACGGCATTTACAACTATATTCGCCCAAACACTCCACCGATTCACTTATCACCTCAAATTTGATTTCTTTCCGCTTCTCAAACAACCGGCTAGCCGACAGGCGTCCACTGTGACTGCTGACCGCATCAATTCCGGTATATTATACGAAAACATTAACGCGTCATAGTAGGTTAAAGGATCCTTCTGGGGCAGCAAAAACGGTTTATGCCCCACCCCTTCCGAATCAACATAGCCAATAAAAAGACGTGTATAAAGTCCATCAATCCGCCTGCTGCTGAACACCATCCAACGACCATTACCGCTCCAAGAATGATAGCTCTCCGCCTCTTCCGAATTGAAAACATCCAAAGGATATTTTCTGGAAGTAAGCAAATCAAGCATATACAGGTCAGCTTCCTTATGCCAAATAGAAAAATTACCAAAATCATGAAGTGTAAAAGCCAAGAAACGTCCGTCAGGAGACAAACGCGGAAAAGAAACACTTTGTCCTTCCATACGCGCGTTGTAAAGCGTGTCGACAACTTCTCCCAAACGTTCGTTTTGGAAATCGAACGCTATCCGGCAAAGACTGTATTTCACTTGCCTGCAATTCTGGGGCAGCGAATCGACCGCAACCGCTGAACAAAAATATAAAAAATGCCCATCCGGTGAAAAAGTCGGAAATGTTTCAAAAGCACAAGTAGATCGTAACAAAGGAGAAGTCATTATTTTATGATCTTTCACACTATATATCACCACATCCGAGGCTGTATCATAGACCTCCACCCTATCGGGATCATGGCTATAGAAATTTTGGCGAGTCTTGTTCATGGAAAAAGCAATATAATCACCCGAAGGATGCCAATACGGATAAACAAAAGAACCCATTTGCTCTGTTTGCACATCTAGCTTTTCAACCAAACCGTCCTGCAGAATCAACGTACCAGCCAAATCCGCACGCGCATGGAACATCATACGTGACGGATCACGCTCACAATAGGCATGACAGTTCACGCAATTACCTTTTGTCAGACGATTTTCCAAAATAGGACGTTGTTCATAATCAGAAAGGTCACGCTGGTAGATTCCCATTTCCCTCCAACCTTCGTATCCAGGAGGAACTAATCGATAAGAAAGATAAGAATCTATTGAATCTGGGGCTATATAGATTGAAAAAGAGCGGTAACGCTTCCACTGATCCGACTGATACGCTAAAACAGTCAGACGAAGCGAGTCACCAGCGTATCGACCCATCCAATCCTTCCAATCGGAAACCGGAAATGAAAAAAGCCCTCGTCTGCCCTCCATCTGCATCAGCTCATGCCCTGCCACTTCAACGACCAACCGGCAAGGTTCATTCCCTAAATAGGAGAAATTCAATGGGGCGATATTCATCGGAACCGTCACACCCTTATAATCCGGAAATATATCAGGGTCAGCCTCCAACACTCCTTGTATTTGTACGGGTCTGTTTCCACTACAGGCTCCAAACAACAGTCCTGCAAGCAGACATATCATCCAATTAATCTTTGTTTCCATCATCCAATCTCAGCAAAAAGTAAATAATACCAAAATGTATGCTTGAAACCATCCAACAAGGAACGAGGAGCTCCTTGTCGTACTTGTTCATATCCTTTCTTAAACTGCACAAACCGATCCAATGTGGACGATTCGACACCATGTGCCTTGCAGTATTCCCAATCAACCTGTTGGTAAGCGGATAACTGCTCATTCGAGATACCATGTCGGAGAGCATAGTCCTCCTCCAATGTATGATAATAATCTGAAAAGAAAAGCAGGGCCTCCTGTACCGGTTCGGCCAAATACTGAAGAGCCGGAGTTCCATAATAAGTATCGACGAACGATTGCACATGATTAAAGTCTTTCGCCAAAAGCAAATAAGCAAGTGCATATTGCATCGCATTTGAATTCGCAGGATTAACCGCTACGATTTTATAAAGATCGTCCATAGGAGACGCCAAAAGAACAAATGAATCATCCAAGGGGAAAGAGGCACGTCCAGTGCCTAAAGAAGGATCTTGCTCCACAGCTTCATCATCAAACAAAAAACGACGTTGAGCAGTGGCCCAACCGGCATAATGCACTGTTTTTTCCAACAAGGTTATATACTTCAACGCAACCAGATAATTCCCTCGCATCAGTTCAATCCGCACCAACATCTGAAGCATGGTCGGATTATATCCATTCAACGCGAATAAAGAGTTAAAAGCCACATTCTGAGCAGCAGCTATATTTCCCATCGCAAACCACAAATGAGCCAAACGGACATCGGCTGATTTATTATTCGGGATATAAACAAGCGATTGCAGACCATATTGAGGATAAGTAAACAAATGGTCAAGCAGCACTCCCTGCTCTGCCAAAGAGAGATTCAAATAATTCGCATCATGATAGTGCATAATACGCTTAGAAGCTTCCCGTTGCAGATCTTTCCATTGTTTCATAACAGTATAATATTCATATCGATATTGTTCAAAAGAAACTCGAACCTGATTCATCCTCCGATCCTGCAAGAAGAAAAAAAGTCCTATTTCGCTTGTCAAAAGCAACAAGAAAACAATCCTTTGCAACCATTTACCATGCAACAGCGACATTCGCCCCACCACAACCCCAAACGGAAGAAGCAACAGTGCCACCCAACTGATATGATGGAAAACAGGCATTTCTAATGTCCATTCATAATAATTGGCAGAAGTACATCCTCGTTCCATTTGAGCCATCACGCCGCTGCGCACAGCTCCCCAAGCCAATAACAATGTAAATGGAACATAAGACAGCGAACAAAGACTTTTTTTGCTCTTTCCAGCCAAATCACAGCAAAAGGCACAACATGCGAACAAAGAGGCAACCGCTCCTGCCAACCCAAACAGAATAAACGCAATCGCCCCCCCCAGACACAATCGCATTCGCAAAGTTTCTCTGGCTGTAGACAAATAAAGATAAAGGCCAACCATAGCCATAGCATAGGCAATCAGCCCTTCATAAAAAAAGCAAGGATCAAACAAAGACAAAATCAAAGTCCCCGCCGGACAAAACGCAAGAGGGGCCAAAAACCATTTTCCTCCCAACTTACGCAAAATCCCCATACTTGCCAAGATGATAGAAAGAAGCAAAAGCGCAGTCAAAGAGACACTCCAAACAGTTGAATAAAAAAACTGGACAAGAAAACGGGACAAGCAAAGTGCCACCCCACCTGGCTGCAAAAGCAGGCCCGATACATAATCGGAATCAAAAAGAAATAATTGTTGCTGTTCCCGATTAAAAAAAGCATACTGAAAAGTTTCTTTTAGATACAGGCTCAGCAAGAACAAACCTATTGCAATAAATCCTATCCTTCCAACAATTATTTTTTTTCGCTTCATTTTCTAATATTTTTAACAGGGAGAACGAGTCCCAAAGAAAAACATACCGATATTCCAAAAACTCTTTTTTCCTATTCTTTATCCACAACATCCACATATACATCTCCCACTTGTATTCACTTTTCCGATGTTCAACATAAACAAGAAAGGGCAGCATTTTTACCACCCTTTCTTTTCTAATATTATTATTTTCCAATTTATTAATATCCAGTATTCTGCGGATATTCAATACCTGTATTAGACTGAATTACCTGCGTCGGAATCGGATACTGATAATTATACGGATGGAAGTTGGAAATATACCGTTTTTCTACTGGATCCCATTCGCGCGGTTGATTAGAACCAGACAAGTTTTCATACCCGAAAGCATATTTGCGAGCGCGATCATACATCGTATTACCCGTCGTTTCATCCTGAATCGGATGACAATCGCTAATATACGTTGCATTCGGATTGACAGATAAACGATTCAACGTGATCCAACGGTTTTCCTCTCCCAACAACTCACGAGCACGTTCATCCAAAATATAGTCAATATCGATATCGGCAGCTGTACAATAAGATGCATTAGCACGATCACGCAATACATTGATATCAGCAGCAGCTTTCGACTTTTCTCCCAATGCCAAATAAGCTTCTGCACGAATCAGATAAGTTTCAGCTATACGCAACATATACCAATCACAGTCATAGGCTTTGTTGTCACCGTTCGGATGTCTGTCATCAGAAAATTTCCAAAAACGAGGGAAAATTTCAACTGTATCAGAAGCCGTAATAGCATAAGCCGCCTCATCGGCCGTGCCTCTAGCCTTTTCTGCCCGTGCATAAGCAGCAGCTTTTTCATCCAGCCAACGCGTTCCCCCCGGCGTATACCAGTTTCGCTGAATCATGACCTCAGAACCACGAAAATCTACCTTACCATTTTTGCAAGACTCTTCCCATAAACGATCCCGTACATAATAGGTTGGAATAATACCGGTTCCTTGATAAGCCACATTCCCCCCCATCGAGTCACGGGCAATATTCGCTTCATAGCGATCTTTCGCACTCGGTACATTCGATTTCGCACTACCCATAATACCTGGTTGAAAACAAGCCACATTGTCACCCCATAAATATATCTGAGTTCCATTTGACAAAGTGCGTTTTTTCGTATCATTCCGAACAGTCGTAGACATCCAAACCGACTCGATATTATTGGCATTAATACGCCACCATTCATTACCGCCGCCACCGGTAGAGTAAGTTCCATAATTATATTGGCAAACCCAAATAGCTTCTTTGTTATCTGTTGAGTTCTGGTTGCCACCTTCACGGAAAAGATCCCAATAAGCACCAGCGGGAGCAGCCAATGAATTACCATAACGATCGGTGGCCTCTCCAGCACGAGAACCAAAACGAGTCGTCATCAAGTGATAATCTCCGTCCGTACCATCGATAACACGAGTAGAGGCAGCCACAGCATTATCAAAATCCCCTAATGCTAAACTAATTTCCGCCAAATAATGATCAGCGGCAGCTCGTGTAAGCTTGCCCGGTTTAGAGGCTGTCTTTGGCAGATTAACTGCAGCATATTCAAAATCCTTCTTACAGAATTCCCATACAGTTTGACGATTACTTGGTGTATATCCCGTAGTAATTTCTGTCGCATGGTGTTCCAGAATAGGCACATTGCCATACATACCGGCCAATACACGATACGCCCATCCCCTGAAAAATACAGCCTCTGCACGGATAGCCAGTTTCTTCTCTTCAGAAGAATATTGGATATTAACACGTTCGTCTATCATATCAATGACAGTATTGGCCCGGTTGATCAACTTGAACAAATTATCATACCAATGACGTGTATATCCACTTTCAGAAGTCAATGTATTCCAATTTGAAAAATGATCATTTCCTCCTTTTTGACTATATGTGTCCAATCCGATTCCCCCAATCATCCAAGAGTGAGATCCATGCGTCTGCCCCATCATCAAAGACTGGATCTGGCGATAACAACCGTTAAGAGCCAATTCCATATCTGATTCTGATTGATAAAATGTCTGGTCATCGAATTTATAAGAATGCTCTTCCAAAAATTCATCTTGGCTTAAACACCCGGTCAAACCGGTTGCCAATGCTGTACTAACAGCTACTACAAAAAAATATCTCGTGAGTTTCATACGTAATTCTTTTTTATTTACTATTAGAATGTCAAGTTAATGCCGGCTGTGAATGTACGATAGGTACCTTTACTACCCATACTGCTGGATGTAGGGCCACCCGCAATCGTACCCCCATCTTCAGGATCCAAACCTGTCCAGCCTGTGATTGTAAACAAATCTGTACCGGAGACATACAAACGAAGGCCTTCGATTCCATAAGGTTTAATCAATTTTTGATCAAAATTATAAGAGAATACCAAGTCTTTCAATTTTAAGAAGGAACGCGGACTCCAGTACTGATAGTTCAAAGAGTTATTGTATCCATAACGAGGATAATCGTTGGTATGATTTGTCGGGGTCCAAGGATCAACTGCATCCAGCTGGGCACCACTACCACCTATACTGTAAGCGTGCGGATTATAGCCTAAGAAATGAGTATCATTGCCCTGCATCCAACGAAAGTTGAAATACAAAGAGAAGTTTTTATAACTCAATGTGTTCCCTAAATTAATTGTGAACAACGGGTCCATTGATCCCAAATACTGACGATCATTGGCATCAATCTTGCCATCCTCATTAAAATCTTCGAACTTCAAATCACCAGGAACCGCATTCGGCATGATCTTATTACCATCCTTGTCCACATAATTATCAACTTCTTCCTGACTCTGGAAAACCCCAACTTTCTTCAAATCATATGCTGCACCGATCGGTTTGCCGATAATTAAAGCATAGTAACTATCAAAACCGTAGGCAACCGCATTGGCCACATCATCCGCTTCTTCACCTTTGTAGTTCTTACCATACAAGCTCTTGATTTCGTTACGGTTCAAATCAAATACCACATTAGTTTCCCACCGGAACTTTTCCTTACCATCACCATCAATATTCACAGAATTCAATGTGATTTCAATACCTTTATTCGTCACTTTACCAGCATTTGCTTTAGCAGTCTGGAAACCGGTAGGATACGGAACAGAACGATCCATCAACATATCGGTCGTTTTACCCGCATATACATCAACGGCACCTCCCAAACGACCGGCCAATACATTGTAATCAATACCTACATTAAACTTTTCAACAGTCGCCCATGTTAAAGAACGGTTCGGCAAGGAAGAAGGAACCAGTCCGAAAGCACTACCGGAAGCAGAATCTCCAAACCAAGTATAAGTGGTTCCAACCGAACCAATCGTCGCATACGGAGAAACGGAGCGACTACCGTTCTGTCCCCAAGAGAAACGGAGCTTCAGATAATCCAACCAATCCGCGTTGTCTTTGACAAAATTTTCGTTACTCAACACCCAAGCTGCAGAGGCACCATAGAAGTTACCCCACTTGTTACCAGCAGAGAAGGCTGAATAACCATCACGGCGAAACGTGAAATTCGCATAGTAAGTACTTTTATAATTGTAATTAACACGAGTCAATATACCTATGGCAGAACTACTTGTACGTTCACGGCGAATTGTACGTGTATTAGCCAAGTCCTGTTTATAAACCCCTAACGTAGTTGGAACAGAAAATCCCTTAAAATCGGTACGGAGCAATTCGCTGTTGGATGCTTCACGTGTATAACCAATCATGGCATCCACATGATGGTTTTTAAAATCACGCGTATATGTAAAGATGTTATCTACGTTCCAGGTAGAAGAAAGTTGTGTATAGGAATAACCTTCAACATTCACCCCAAATTTATCCGGATTGTCCATATCAGCAGTATTGTCCGTATTCACCCAAATACGAGGATCATTAAAAACATCACGCATAGCTGAATTACGGCGGGCATTCAATGAAACACGATAAGACAACCCTTGTAGAAATGGAAAATCTACCTGTGCATACGCAACACCATTGATGTTATAATTACGCTTCTGATCATCTGTCCACAAATGAGAGTCACCAGCACCAGATCCCCAAAACGGACTGGCAGAATTGCCGTCAGGTCTGGAATTCGGCCAATTCTCGTACCCCGGCTGACGCGCATGCGTATAAGAATAGGGTGTCATCCAAGTGGCGTTCTGAATACGAGCAGGAACTCCCCATTCTTTAGCACCTAAATAATTCCCCTTCAAACCAATTTTCAACCATTCCTTTGCCTGAATATCCAACTTGGTCATGATGTTATATTTTTCATAATCATCCCCTTTACGAATACCCTTTTGGCGCGTATAATCACCTGAAATATAATAGTTCACAATTTTTGAACGACCGGAAACACTCACGTCATACTTTTGGCCAAAACCGGTACGTGAGATTTCATCCAGCCAGTCTGTATAAACACCCTCATTATAAGCATCATACTCAACCGTATTCATCAACTGAGCTCTATCAAAATCAGATGACCAGACAGCATCAGAAGGAATACTACCGCCTGCCTGTTTTGCATAGAAACGGTTGCGGAAGAATTTTTCTTCATCCGTCACCATTTTCGGCATACGAGACCAACCGGAAAAGTTCCAACTCGAGTTCACATTGATTACCGGCCTTTCGCTCAATCCTCTTTTAGTCGTAATAATGATCACACCATTAGCAGCACGTGAACCGTAAATTGCCGCAGCAGAAGCATCTTTCAGCACGTCTACACTCTGAATGTCATTCGTATTGATTTCATTGATTGAACCAAAACTAATCACGCCATCGACTATCAACAACGGCTGATTGACACTTTGCTGGCCAGCTGAAACATCAGCAGGAATTGCATTCTTACCACGGATATTCAGACTACTGAAGTTATCTCCCCCCGCACTATTGGTAGGAGAGTAACGGAAACCTGCCACTTTACTAGATAAGGACCCCATTACGTTCGGATTTGGCAGAGCAGCAAGTTCATCTGTCATCTGCACATTTGAAATTGCGCCGGAAAGATCTTTTTTCCGAGCCGTTCCATAACCGATAACAACAACTTCTTCCAGTTGCTCGGTATCTTCTTCTAATTTGACATTAATAAACGTCTGATTTCCCACTTTCACCTCTTGGGACCTAAAACCGATAAACGAAAAAACCAATACGGCATCTTTTCCACCTGGAATACTTGATAAAGTAAACGTACCATCAGCACCTGTCATCGTACCGACCATCGTTCCTTTAATTGCAATATTAACACCAGGCATTTCTATTCCACCTGCATCAACTACTTTCCCTGAAACAGAGACTTGGGCAAACATCTGCAATCCTATACAGGATAGAAGACCCAAAAACAATAGAATCCGACTCTTCATAATTACTATCATTAAAGTTAAACATTATTTGCAAATATTCATTTTAAAAAAAAAAACAAAACCATAAAGAATGGTATTTTTATACAGTTTTTTGACCATTCGAATAAATCAAACTTCTATGACTTTCCTTAGAAAAAATCTTTTTTGTCATTTGTTATTTTTTTTGACATAAATCCTTTCTTTTTTGACACCACATCCATTTTCTTATCTTAGTGAGATAAGGAAATAATATTTTATAACAAATTATTTTTCAACTATATATATATCATTCACCTCTTAAATGTTATTATTGAGTTTATCTTTTCACGTCTATTTTTAAACAAAAGAGAAGAATCCTTTTTATTATCTTTGTTTCATCGTTAACTAAATTTTATATTTTAATACAATAACACTAAAAACATATCTTATGATGAACAAAATCCTACTCTTTTTAGCAATTGGGTTTGCAACAGGAATGCTTTCTTGCTCACAACAGACATTGGAAAAAACAGATAGTCTTCCTCAAACCTATACGATTAGCCAAGAAAGGCTATTAGACAAAATCAAAGGTGGCTGGGCTGGACAAACGATCGGCGTAGCATACGGAGGTCCGACTGAATTCCGTTATCGAAGCGCCATGATTCAAGACTACGTCCCGATTAGCTATGCAGATGGGTGTATCAAGAACTATTTCAAGCATGCTCCCGGATTGTTTGATGACATCTATATGGATTTGACATTCGTAGAGGTCTTCGACCGTTTGGGAATAGACGCTCCAGTCGACTCTTTCGCACATGCATTTGCTCACGCAGACTATGGACTTTGGCACGCCAATCAGGCAGCACGCTACAACATTTTAAACGGCATTATGCCTCCTGCTTCCGGACATTGGCTGAATAACCCACATGCCGATGATATCGATTACCAAATCGAAGCCGATTTTGCCGGCTTAATGACACCAGGTATGCCAAATACAGCTTCCGAAATATCAGACAAAATCGGTCATATCATGAATTATGGCGATGGATGGTATGGTGGAGTCTACATTGGTGCCATGTATTCGCTTGCTTTCATTTCCGATGACATTAACATAGTAGTCCAAGAAGCCTTGAAAACCATTCCAGAAAACAGCCGCTTCCACCAGTGTATGAACGATGTAATCCAATGGCATCGACAATATCCAAACGACTGGAAACAAACATGGGCTGAATGTGAAAAAAAATGGAATCAGGATATCGGCTGTCCTGAAGGGACTTTACTTCCATACAATATTGATGCCGTCATCAATTGCGCATACGTAGTTATGGGATTGCTGTACGGAGAGGGTGATTTTTATAAAACTATGGATATCTCAACACGCTGCGGACAAGACTCCGACTGCAATCCAGCATCTGCAGCAGGCATTCTGGCCACTATACAAGGATATAGCCAGATTCCCGAATACTGGATGAAAAACTTGCGTGAAGTAGAGAACCTCAATTTTGCCTATACAGATATGTCTTTAAACCAGACCTACCAAACCTCTTTCAAACATGCATTGCAGATGATCAAACGCAACGGTGGCAGCATCAGTGGAGACAATATTACTATTGTCTGCCAGACACCTGTTCCAGTCCGTTTTGAACAAGCATTCGAAGGCATGTTCCCAATTGGCCGTCAGGAAATCCGGAAGGAACTAAGACACCTCGGCTCATTTACTTTCGAAGGGACAGGTATCGTTTTCACGGGCTACATCCGGGGAGCTAAAAACTATGTTGCTCAAGTAGAAATGTATGTTGACGGAAAAATCATTGAAAGGGCTGTTCTACCAACCGGGAAAAATCATCGTGTAGACCTGTTCTGGAAATATCAGTTGCCAGAAGGAAAACATATCGTTACATTCAAATGGCTGAATCCCGATTCCAATGCTCAAATCCACTGTAATGACGCTCTTATCTACTCTAACAGACCGCTCCCGATTCCTCATCAATAAAGGGAACAAACTAAAACTGAGGACAGGCGGATATTAAATAAAAAAGTTATTCTGAGATTTATGCAAATAGATAAAAAATACTAAAAACAAAAAAAATGAATGTAGACTACAATAAACACAACATTGTCAAATACTTAGCAAACAATAAAGATAAAGACATATGGAAAATGTCGGTGAGCAGTATAGGATTCCAATCCACCAAGTTTCTAGACAGCTATCCTCCAAAAGGCCATCCATTCGGATACACCTTCAATCCCGAACGAGGACGAATCTTAGACGAATTCTCCTTAATCTATATTACAAAAGGGAGAGGTACATTTCAGTCCGGCAACTGTTCCGAAAAAAAAATAACTAAAGGAGATGTTTTCCTTTTGTTTCCCAGAGAATGGCATACATACCGACCGGCAAAAGACATCGGATGGAATGAATATTTTGTAACTTTCCAAGGAGAATATTTTAATAAATTACTCAATAAGATTTTCCAACCTAATGATCCCATTATCCACATCGGCATAAACGAACAAATAGTCAAGCATTTTCTTGAAATGCTTGACTGTGCCAAGGCACAGTCACCCGGATTTCAAGCTGTCATGGCGGGAATTATGATGCATATGATCGGCGATATCTATTCGATCAACAAAAACTATGATTGTGAACCAGCTTCTCTGCAGAAGATACAGGAGGCATGCGTACTGATTCTAGAAAACATTTACGACAAATTAACACCGGAAGACATTGCCGAATCCATCAACATGAGCTATTCCAATCTCAGGAAATCATTCAAGCGATACACCGGAATCACCATCCATCAATACATTTTACAACAAAAAATTAGTAATATCAAAAAATTACTGGACAATACGGAAATGTCGGTCCAAGACATTGCAATGAAGTTAAATTTCGGGTCGGCCAACTACTTCTCGTGCTTTTTCAAGAGTAAAACAGGTATAAGCCCACTTTCCTACCGGAAAAAATTCGAAAAGTTGCAGGAAAAAGCCCCAAAGGCTCTGTATTAAAAGGGGACATTCAGTAAACAAACCATTTTATTTTAGCTCATTGACTGAATATCCCGAATTATATCATTCCCTTCATCTGTAATAACGTGAATGCGAAATATTCCGCTATACAGGTAAAGGAATGCAGGATTATTTTTCAAAAACTTTTGTTGGAGGATGCGATCTCTCCGGCAATCAATTCATATCCTCTGTTATTCGGATGGAGGCCGTCACCGATAAACAGGCTTTCGTCTATTTTGCCGTCTTGCAGCAATAGGGCAGTTCCCGGATTGGCAAATTCGTAACCTTCCGTTTCCACCATCTCCTTAATATCGAAGTTAATGTTCCTTACCCATTGTTCCTGATTACGGCGGGGAAGGATGCCGATCACTTTGACGGAGGCTTCCGGTTGTCGCTGACGGATGGCGGAAAGGAGGAAGCGGAGACCTTCGACGATATCCCTGTCGCTGTTCAGGCCACAGTTGTTCGTGCCGATCATCAAGACGACTTTTCCTGCTTTGTAGCCGTCCAGTTCTCCGTGGTATACACGCCAAAGCACATTTTCGATGCGATCCCATCCGCAGCCTAGGTTCTGGAAACCGGCAGGTCTCATGACCTTTTCCCAGGCCTCTCGTCCGTTCTTGTTGCGGTGTTCTGGTTCGCCACCCCAATAGTGGGTGATCGAATTGCCTAAGATTACAGCTTTAGGCGGATGGTTGCGTACCTGCTCCAGAAAAGCGCGGTGACGAGCCTGCCATTCATACATGTTCGGTTCCCGGCGTTGGGTGACGGGAATGGTTGTTGTCAGGCTGCCTAAAGGAATATGCAGGATTTCCCGGACCTTTCTTTCTACAGCTGCCGCCTGTTGCTGCATTCCGAAGTCGGACGGGTGCACATAGTCAACCCAACCACCGGATGGTATGTTCAGGTCTTCGCGGGACAAATAATATACATCTTTAATTCCTTCGGACTGAATCTGCTCGTATGCTTTACGGGAAGCACGGTTAACCTGGGTGATTTCGTTGTATTTTATTGAATCCATATACATATTGCTATAGCCTCCGTGTTCGATCAGCAAGATGGGCAGTAAAATAGAATCTTGTACCAGGATATTTCTTTTCGACTGTAATCGGTTCTATTTTGATACTTCCTGCGTCAAATGACACCCCATCTTCATGGCATACGATACCCAGGATTTCTTGGAATACACGAGCCAGGAAATCCCAGCCACAACTGATCCTGTCCGCCATAAACCCACATCAACCGTAGGACGAGCCTCAAGTCCATTCATGGCATAAAGCAAAGAACCGCCTTTCAACAAGAATTTGTCCTTGTACTGGCTTACAGAAGCCCTGCAAAGCAGTCTCTCGTTGAAGTATCTTGCCAGAAGATACCATGTATTTATAGCCTGTCTCATTCATGAGGTTGAGCAAGCGTGTCTTTACAGACTTGTCATAGTTTTTCTTTCCCATTATCTTATTCTATTGCGATTTCGAGATAATTTTTCAACGTGTTAAACACTCTTAGGCGCTTGGCGTAATCCTGCAAACGGGCGAGATTACGGTTCGGCTTTTTCAGATAAGTACGTATTACTTCCGCGCAAACGTCCAGACCAATCTTGTTCCGATACTTCACCGCATCACAAACACTTCGTTCCATATCAGTAATATGAACTTTATATCCCGATATATCCGCATCCATAATCCCAAACTCCAAGTTCTCTTTTTTCCAATAATAAAGTTCTATAGGCAGGGCGTGTGGAAGCACTACTTTCCTTTTATTGGCAATGGCTATGCAAAAAGCAGGCGGGACTGTCGTAGACAGTTGATGATATGTCCAGGCATTGTACAGGCATAAACACCATTCGGTATTATCCTCTCCACGTCTATCATCGTGTTTAGCAATGCCTCAGGAGCAGCATATACCCCATGACGCAATCTTATCAAATCGCCACGTTCTTTAGCTCGCAACACCTGTTTATATTCCGACAGGTGAGATATATCCGTTGTGGATATAGTCCCTCCGAGAGACGCAACTTTATTAATTATATCATTCATATAATCCACCTTAGAAGTTCTTTTCACACTACAAAAATACGATTATTTTCCGAATAACAGGCAATATTCTACGGTTAATTCACAAAAACACCGTATAATACTACCGGTATCCATTTTTCATATAAATCATATCTATAGAAGAAGCCCTGTGCCATCTGATGATTTCTGATGACATCTGATGCCATTGCTTTTCATGTTTTAGAGATAAAGCGGTTCTTTGCCCAAATCCATGAAAATGAGATGTTATGAACATACAGGAAGCAAAGGACATCAGACTTGTTGATTTTTTAGCTGGATTCGGATATGAACCGGTAATACAGCGTGGAAACAGCGTGTGGTACAAATCACCTTTTAGGGCGGAAAAGAAGGCCTCTTTCAAGGTAGACCTTCATAAGGAACTGTGGTATGACTTCGGACTGGCCATGAGGGTTCTGATAATCTCATTCCAATGCATTACATGTATTGCCTATTAATGGTGCTATAATTCTGATATATGATGTCTTGCGCATGGATTTGCCTCAACGAATACGAATCTGTCCTCCGATTACTTGCCAATATTCCACTGCTTGAATAATATTATTCCCAATTATAGATGTCCATAATTACTTCTTTTATATTAGCTGTTGCGCCACCTGTAAATTCTCTTTTAATATTTTACCGAGACTTTTTGCAAAGTGTTTGTATGAATTCTTTTCTTTCTCTTTATCATTATCCGATAAATTACTACTATCAATTTCAGAGTGTACAAAACTGACAATACTATCAATTGCATTATCTACGGTTTTGCTGCTAATTTTTGATTTATATCCCAATGCATTTATAACACATATATTTACCAGCTCCAATATCTCCGGCGATTTAATAGCTGCTTTTATTCGCTCTGCCATTAGTTTTGCACCTTTATCTTGTGATTCTGACAAGATGTCAAGAAAGATATCAGCTAATGTTATTTCCCTATTCTCCATAATCTTCAAATTACAAACTTTCCAGCAGTTCTATCATTTTATAGATGGTAGTTGATGGATTATTATATGTATCCAGCATCTTGGCTCTTGCCGTTGCTTCTGATGTTTTTTCAGACAGTTGCTGTTTCTCATTTAATGCCAAAGTTCCCTTTGTGTAGTGTTCAAGATGTCTTTTCAGTTTCTTGATGCAGACGTTTTGCGTTAGTTCGGCATGACACTTCTCAAAGTGCAGCAAATACCACAACTCAATACATGGATTCGACACCATCAATATCGCATCTGGAATACTTAGCAGGTGTTCCAGCATTCCGTCCACATCTAGGTCAAACATTAGGAATGTTTTATCATTTTTGGTTACAACATATTCCCGTTTACAATTCTCTATATACCGAACGGATATGTTCGAATCGCTCTTTCTTGGGATAATTTGAATAGGCGCACGGTATTGTGAACGGAGGTGGCTGATATAAGCAACCTCAGACTCCCCTTCACAGAAAACAAAGAAGTTTGGCTTCATTGTTTTGCCTTTGGATTTTCTTATTTGTCGTCCCATATCAGTTTCTATTTTATAAAATTATCCGTCTGTTCGTCAATATACGGGATGGCATCAAAACGACCTTGCAGATATGCCTTTTCTGCATCCAGCCCGTCACGGAAATCTTTGTAATCAAACAGCGAATACAAATCCGAGGACCCGTCATCCCGTTTGTTAACAAAATATATCTGATCCTTACGTAACTTGTTGGTATTAAGCAGGTATGTATTGTGTGTAGTATATATCAACTGCGCCGATTCGCTTTTATTGAACAAACCGATAATATATTCTACCAGTTTTATATGCAGCTGCGTTTCGATTTCATCTATCAACAAGATTTTATTATTCTTGACGATATCCAGGATTGTCAGCATCATATTGAATAAACGCTGTGTTCCATCAGACTCTTCTGCAAAAAAGTTGAAAGGAACATCCGGGTTATTTCTGTGATAGGTCGTAATGACCAGCTGTGGTTTCTGAATATCTTCTACCGACAATATTTGATTGTCTGCAGGGTCAATCACTGCAGTCGAAAATACTTTATTCTCGTGCCTGCTGTCGATTTTGACAATGTCGCTATCAGCAATTCGCAGCACATTAAGGAACTGTTCTTTGTTCTCATTCAACAAGCGCTCGACAGAGAACGAATTATATCCGAAATAATTCAAAATAAAACGCTCATTGAAATATCGAAAAACATCTTTTGCTGTATCTCGATCCATCTGACTGGCGCGTGACACGAAAAGCGTTTTTTTGGATGTATTGGCAGCAACATCCATAGGGCGGCGAATCACCGAGCGGAATTCATAGATATTCTTTTTGTCGGGTCCCTTTGTTTCATCACGGGAAAATACCAGTGAACGACGGCCATTCGGATAATAGTAAAGTGCCTCTTTCAGTATCTCAACTTTATTGAGTTCAAAAGAATATTCATATTCGATACCTTCAAGGAGGAAGCGAATGAAGAATGTACTTGGCTTGCCAATGCCTCCGAATTTGAACGGAGTAAAGGCAAATATCGTATTCTCATTGTAATTATGAGATGAGAATATCATTCCCACACAAGCGCGAATAGCCTTGATAAGGCTGCTCTTTCCTGACGCATTTGCACCATAAATGGCAACAGTTTTAAGCAACCGCTCATCACCGCATACAAATGTATTTTCTTCAAGCTCCTTTGCCTTTTTTGTCTGTATGCTTGCTGCCTGCATATCCAGTACCACCTCATCTTTAATTGAGAAGAAGTTGCTCAAACGAATTTCAAGTATCATTTCATCCCTTAAATTTGTAATTGTTTTGCAAATATAGCAAATTAAATGACAAAATCATAATTCGGACAATTTTTAATAGATTAGAGGTAGCCTGCATAAAGTATTGTTATATAGGGGGCATTCGACAAGCCAAAGAATGATGTTTCTATATCTGTGTGTTCATTCACTACTTGCAACTCATAAACCTTTTTGGTTAACGCAATATGACACACTTACAGTGGTTTAACTTTATCTGCCAGTTGCATGGTTGATACGTATTTATCCGCTATACAGCCCGATTGCCAATACCCCGACTGGCATTTGTCATAGGGAGCACTGTTCATACAAGCAGCAAGTTGAAACATGAAAGATTGTCCGAAACGATACAAAAATAGTATGTTCAACGTCTTGAGAACTGCCGTCAGACTATCACAGAAATTACTAGTTATTCGACTCTTTTCATTTGGAACTATTTCGTTTGGATAATTCTCTTCAATTTCTCGTTCTATTCTTGATAAGACTGCCTGTTTGTGAATTTGTCACAATTGGCACCATGTTTTTTAATGAATTCGCAAAGATTCTTGTTTTTACAACTGGAAGATCATATCCTCTAAAAAATGTGATATTACCCCAAGTTGTCATCAAAAAAGTGTATTATATACTGGTTTTCATCCTCGAAAAAATGTATCTTTGCAAAAGACAAGTGAATAATTCTTATTTTACACAAACTTCATCCACAAATAAAAATGTGGGATTGCCGGGCCACATATGCCAGGCCGGTAATTTCGGTGTAACTCTAGCAATAATCCGTACATAACGGGTTTCCACCACAGAGAAAGAAAGCGTATGCGGGTAAATACCGTCTTTATCTTCCTTGTCTAAAACCGGATAAGAGGCCGAAGCAAGTTTTCGGTACTCTTTTCCATCTTCAGAACACCATACTTCCAGCCCGGTGGCATCCATTACGGCTGCTCCTTTTGAGACGTTGACAGTCAGCGATACCGAAGAGACAGGTGTCGACTTTTGTAGGTCGATGGTCAGATCCATATCTTTCAGGAAGCCGAGCCAACGGCCGGTGTTATAGTTCTGATTACCCTGTAATCCGTCAGTCAGCGTGCTTACCCCGTTGAAAGTATAGTTCTCATGTGGTGCATTGGCCAGCCAGGAAGGTTTGAAAGTTGCTTTGTTTACATGGATATGTTCCTCAAATACACTACTGGTATCCTCAGTCGTAACAATAACGGCTTTCAGTTTGGTGTCTTCCCGTATTATCAATGGTTCCGTATAGATCAGGGAAGCTGTATCCGGTTGACTTCCGTCTGTCGTATAGTAGATCGGGCGGTTACCGATAGTGGAAAGGGAAATCTCAAGCGCGTCTTGCAACGTGTCTGTCCGGAAGTTCTCGGTTATTTGAAAAACATGTTCCGAATAAGTATAATGAGATTTGTCATATACAGTTATCAAACGATACAAACGATCCATAAAAGCGTCGAAATCGTGTTGTTCAGGATCAGCCCAGCCTAATTCGCTTAACGCGGCCAGACGTGGAAGGATTAGGTACTCAGCCCGTTCCGGGGTATCAATTCGCTCCGACCATAGACAGGCCTGTACACCGATGATATGCTTGGCGGCAGCTTCCGATAATGTATCCGGACAGATTTTGAAATCATAGACACGGCGAACCCCCCGGTTACCACCCAGTTCCAATAACTGGCGGCCACTGAAATAAGTAATACCCGCTGGGGTCATAATGACATCATGTTGCATTTCAGCCGCTTTGATACCATTTTCCGTACCTCTCCATGACATGACGGTCGCATTGGGAGCCAACCCTCCTTCCAATATTTCATCCCAGCCGATAATCTGACGTCCTTTGCTGTTGACGAACCTCTCCACTTCTGTCATAAAATAACTCTGGAGTTTGTCTTCCGCTTTATGTTCTTTCGTATCTTTCCATCCGTTATTGTGGATCAATGCCTGGCATTTCGGGCATTGTTGCCAGCGGTCACGTGGACATTCGTCGCCTCCTACATGAATGTAATGGGAAGGGAAAAGCTCAATAATTTCCGATAACACATCTTTCGCAAAACGAAGCGATTGCTCATTGCCAACACATAATACCTCCTTATGGACACCATACGTAGTAGCCACTTCGTAGGGGCCTCCTGTGCATCCTAGATCCGGATAGGCAGCAAGCGCGGAGGTGATGTGTCCCGGCAGATCGATCTCCGGAATAACGGTGATATAACGTTCTGCCGCATATTCGATGATGTCCTTTACTTCCTCCTGCGTATAAAAACCACCGTATGGTTTTCCGTCGAATTTCCCGGGACCGTCATTCAGTAACGACTCTTTCCGTTTGGAACCAATTTCGGTCAACTTCGGGTATTTTTTAATTTCGATACGCCACCCCTGGTCATCAGTCAGGTGCCAATGGAAGGTATTCAGGTTATGGAGAGCGATAATGTCAATGTATTTCTTGATGAAATCAGTCGAGAAGAAATGGCGGCCTACGTCGAGATGCATTCCCCGGTAGCGGTATTCCGGCTCGTCTAGAATCTGTACGGCCGGAAAACTTATCTCCTTTTGTCCCGTCACGGGGAGTGATTTTCGAAGTGTCTGTATACCATAAAATATACCGGCTTCCGAACTCCCCGTGATGGTAATGTCTCTCTTGCCGACTTTTAGCCGGTAGCCTTCCGGTGAAGATACGGCAGTACGATCTAATACGAGGCGAATGCTATTGGAAGAACCCGTATCTGCTGTTACTTCTGTTTCGATGCCTGTCATTTCGCGGATATATCCGGAAAGAAAAACCGCCGTTTGTCTCAGCTTCTCGTTTCCTTCCGGATATCCGATATGGGTGGATGTGCTCAATATAAAAGGGGCCTCTTTAGCTGGAGTGATCGACTTCGGCAGAGGTACTACCTCATAGTTGCATGTCGCGATGGCTTCTTTTTTATTGCAGGAAAGTATCCCGGCGCAAAGCAGTATTGCTGTTATATAGAATAATAGTTCTCTGTTCATAATTGGATCACGGATTTTTTAATATACACTTACTTCATCCATAAAAAACCAGACAGGATAACCTACGCCATAATGCCAGTCTGGGCATAATCCGATCCCTTTGACCTCAACTTTGATGTATCTGGCCTTGACAGGGCTATCCGACTCCGCTTTTCCTTCGACAAATTTAACCTGCAGGTCCCGGTCTTCAGCAAATGTAAACGAGCCGAAAGGTTTGTATGTCGTATTGTCCGAGGATATAGAATAGCTGACACTATGAGGCAATAAAACCCAGCCACCTAGTTGGTGGAGGAAATCCGCTTCTATCCGGGTGAAACTTTTCTCTTCGCCCAGGTCTAGAATGAAAGCACCGTCCGTCCCGTTCCATCCTACCCAGCTTTCTACATATGTTGTTCCTCCGAACAGTTCGTCGGTCAGGGCTGTTTCGCCCAATGTTTTATAACGTTCCTGAGGCGGGATGATCCAGGTGAGGGAGGCGCCGGAGGCCTTGCTTTGCTCGTTTTGCGGCAAGAATCGTTTCTTGTACAATTCACAATATTCGCCGGGTGCGTTTTTACGTTCATTCAATGACGTGACGCCGAACTGACGGGTACGCCGGTCGAATAGCCCGAGTAATTCCCTGATCTTCGTTTTATCTGTACCGACCTGTGTACGGGCGATCTCGAGTTCCGAATATTGCAGCGGGAGGCGGGATAATTGTACGCGGCGCAACAGTACGGTATCTCCAGCGACGGCTTCCTCTGCCTGGTCGAACAGTTCGTTGTATGTTTTCAGCAAAACGGGGTTCAACATGCCATTTTTATGGGATATCGGAGAATCATATATCCATAACGGTTGTCCGCCGGCCAACAGTGCGCCTTGCATGATCTTCTGGTATTGATACAGGTAAGGGGCGGCCGCTCCGTAATAACCATTCATGAAGGTACGCATCAGGGAGTCGGCGTTCTGGTATGGGTCCCACATTAATTTTCCGATCATGTAAGCCCGCATCTCAGAGAAATCCCCGCCCCGGATACCATTTACCTGCGAAAAGTGCATTGTCACATGATTTTTCTTGAATAGTTGGATATTCTTTTGCAGGATATGGAAGTTGGGGAATGGTGAGACGATATTATCGAAATTGATCCCATAATCCCATACAAATATATTGTCGGATATCTTCGACCATCCTTCCAGCGCTTTTACGAAATCACGGCCGGAGGCATTATCGGTTAACGGAACCTCACGTTTACAATCTATGTCACACAACATGATGTTGACGTTGGGTAACGGTTTCACATGCTTGGGCGGCTGCATGGAATACAGATAAGCCAATGTGGAAAATTCTTTATCAGGGAAACGTTCGGCCAGTTTATTCAGGAACCGGATCAGGTTGCCGGAAGGTGAACCTTCGTACTCGTCTACTTCTTTACAAGCCGGACAGGAACAATTCGTATTGTTACCGTCGTTCTGACTGACCGAAATCATTTTCATGTCCGGGTGAGCCTTAAAGATCGAATCTAGCTGGCGTACGGCCGCGTCGAATACTTTAGGGTTGGTCAGACACCACTGGCTGTTGTGTCCCGGACGATGCTCACCGTTGATGAATGAGTAATATTCGGGATGTTCCTTGCCAAACCGGTCGGACGGCAGAATACGGTTGAACGTGTGTACCCACATGTTTTCGATAAACATGTCTTTTGGTTCTTCCAAGCGGAACCATAGCTTATAGACCGGGTCGTCGTTGTTATAGCTGTAAGTTTGGCGATAACGGAATGCCGGTGTTTCTTCCCTGTGGATAGCGGGAAGTGTGATTGTCTGCATCGGAGTCAACGTATAGGCCTCTTTTGCAAAATAGGACACGCCCATGTATTGTTCCAATAAGGAAACTACACCATAGATGGCGCCTTTATCGCCTCCGCTGGATATTTGTAGTTGTTCGTTTGCTGTCGTTTTCAGCAAAAAACCGTCTTCTCCGGCTGAGGCTTGTTTTCCTCCAATCAGAATGTCCCCGCTTCTTGCCTTTGTATCGGCAACGATCGGAAGCGTAGCCTGGCTGATCCGTTTGACAAAGTCTTGCAGTAAGGTGGCTGCTTGCTCGTTCACTTCATTCTTCTCAACTAATACGATTCGTGAAGTGGCTTTACCATCCTTCACAAGGGTTATCTGTGCTGATACCCTGGAGGAAAGCCCAAACAGCAACATCAGCATACCCATGCATTGAATCAATTGTTTCATGGTAATTGTTTTTATTTAATGGTTTGTTTCTAAAGTCATTGGATGATTTATTGTCAGTGTTGTCTTTAACCGGATATCTTTACAAGAGCGCCCGATCATCAGACGGAAGTCACCCGGTTCGATCACGCGGTTCAACTCTTTATCCAGCATGGACAGGTCTTTCTCGTTTACAGTGAAGTGCAACTCTTTTGTTTCTCTCGGTGCCAATGATACAGGCTGGAAATGGATCAGCCGCATAATTGGTTGGGTTACGGAAGCGACCTGGTCGCGCAAATAGAGTTGTACGACTTCATTGGCTGCGTATTTCCCCGTATTTTTCACCGAAAAAGTAACATGGAAAGCTGTGCCATGTACTGCTTTCGTCACTTTTAGTCCAGAATAATCAAATTCGGAATAGCTCAATCCGTGACCGAAAGGAAAAAGCGGTTCACCGGTCAGGTTGAGGTAATCGTCGCTCCGCCCGGTCGGTTTATGACTGTAATTGAGTGGTAGCTGGGCTTCGTGGATCGGGTAAGTGATCGGCAGTTTGCCTGAGGGGTTATAATCGCCGAATAAAACATCGGCAACCGCATTGCCCCCTTCCACTCCCGGATACCAGGCATTCAGTACGGCCGGAACTTGATCCTGCCATTCAGACATGACCACGGCACTTCCACCGATCAAAACAACAACAGTGGTTTTTCCTGTTGCTGCGACTCTACGGATTAACTCTTCCTGCCGGCCAGGCAATGCCAGATAGCCTCTGTCACGGAATTCTCCCTCTTCAATACCCACGACAACGATGGCGATCTCGGATTCACGGGCAGCTTGTACGGCTTGTTCGATGGACTGGTCTTCATTTTTTGTATCCACGTCCCAAACAAACCGGATACGTGCGTTTTTTGTATTCTCATAAAACCTGATACGAATGTCATATTCTTTTCCTTTTTCAAAGGTAAAAGGAACTAATGTATGACCGAAAGAGGTTTTATATGGTTTGTCTACTAGCACTTTTCCATCAACGGTCAGCTGGTAACCGTCATTTCCCTCCAGCCCGAGCCGATATGTTCCGGAGACGGGAGATTTTAATTTCCCGTTCCATTCGACAGAAAACCAATCGACAGCCAGGCAAGAATCCGGGGCAAACAATGTCCATGAGAATTGTATGCGTTTGTCAATCCGTTTCAAATCGGGGACTCCTTCATAGGAGATATTATTGAAATAGCGCCCTTCCAGTCCCGGCAGTCCGTCTAATGTGGATAAATAATAGGTTGGGACGGTCAGATATTCCGGATTGATTCGTTTACATCCCTCTTCGTAACGGATGATAGCTCGATCGCCCAGTCTATTTTTCAATCCATCAAGAATGCTGACTTTGTCAACGCCCGGTCCGCTGTACCCTCCTAAACGGGCTTGAGCGGCATCTTGTCCGATAAGGGCGATACGTTTTACTTGTTTGGATAACGGCAAAACCCGATTTTCATTTTTCAATAACACGATTGATCTGCGAGCTGCTTCGAGAGCCAGTTTCCGGTGTGCGGAGCAGGCATTCCACTTCTCCGCCTCATTTTCGTCAATGTAGGGATGCTCGAACAGACCTAGGTGGAATTTCGCTTTTAATACTTGTCCTACAGCCCTGTCCAGCGCTTCTTCCTTAACTAAACCATCTAGGCAAGCCTGTAAGAATGGTCGGTGTTCATCGTATGTTGTCTGGAAGATGACATCCAGACCTCCATTGATTGCATCAGCTCCTGCTTCCGAGAAGTTATTGACGGTGTGATGCAACTTGTGGATGATACCGACAGCATCTGCATCCGCAATCGTAAATCCGTCGAATCCCCATTCGTTCCGGAGTTTGTCGATCAATAACCAGGGATTGGCTGTACAAGGAGTTCCGTCTAACATATTATATGCAGTCATTACAGACTGCGACTGTCCTTTTTGGAAGCAAGCCTTGAAAGGAACCAGATGCGTCTCTTCCAAAAATCGTTCCGTGAAATGGATCGGATTACTGTCTCGCCCTCCATCTCCGGAATTGGCGGCAAAGTGTTTAGGGGTGGTTATCACTCCCATTTCTTCAAAACTTCTTACAAAGTTGACACCCATGCATGCCGAAAGATATGGATCTTCTCCATAGGTCTCTTCCGTACGTCCCCAACGCACATCTGTTGCGAGATTAACCACGGGCGATAGTATTTGTCGGATACCACGTGTTTTCGTTTCCATGGCGATGGCATGGGAGACTTGGCGTACCAAGGCCGTATCGAATGTGGCGGCCAATGCGATGGATTGGGGGAACGCCGTGGCTCCACCACGAATCAATCCGTGTAAAGCCTCGTCGAATGCAATAATCGGTATGCCCAGTCGGGTTTCTTCTACGAAGTAACGTTGGATCTCATTGATTTTTTTAGCCATCTCTTTTGCTGTCAATTTCGGGTTGTATTGCAGCAATTGTTTGAGTTCCGGATTACTGGTTCCTATGGTTGAAACCTGGAATCCGAAGATACCGTGGGAAAAGCGGTCTTTCCCTTTATCCAGCTCACCAGGCATCATATATGTTTGCCAGAACTTCTCTTCGATCGTCATTCTCCCTAATAAATCCTTCACTCGTTCGTCAACCGGAAGTGCCGGATTCTTGTAAGGAGGTATTTCCTTGACCGAAGTGAAAGAACAAAGGATAATAATTGGAAATAATAGTAAATTAGTAGGTTTCATGATATTAATTATACTTATTGTACCGAGTACATATTGTTTATCGCGTGCAAAATTCAAAAAAATCAGGTATAAAAGCAAACGATCAAGAGAGAAATATATTAATAAACAGGGTATGACTGTTATGTTCGATTGTTTCGCTATCTTTTTGACAAGCACTTTTAACAAATGAATCATAATAGTTTGTTAAATAATTAGAAGTCATTTTGAAATGAATAAAATAACCTTATATTTCAATATAAAAATAATTAAGTATCAGCAAACTAAAAAATATGATGGTTAGAGTTTACAGTATCAATCAAGTTACCAATGGTTATTGAATAACTTGAATATAAGTTCCTGCGCCTCGTTAAGATCCTTACAGACAGAGAGTGCCAAGGAGCGCTTGGGATTGGGTTACGGACAAATTCGGTTGGGTTGTTGAAGCCGTACTCTGGCTAAATGAGCGCCCAAACGAATTCCTTGTCTTACCTAAGAGATGGATTGTTGAAAGATCGCTCTCTTGTTGAGGAACTCCAGAAGATTAACTATTGATTATAAATATCTGTGTGAGATGACTGAAGTTATGTATCAACTAGCTTTCATACAGATTATGCTTAAAAATATTTCTAAGGATTTCAATCTTAAATCAGACACAAGAGTATGGTAAATAGTGACCTGTGCCAAATAAATCGGCCTTATTTTGGTAGAAAGATTGCCTTTCGTTTAGAGCGGGACCATGCATACTTGAGGTTGTTTTGGTCTCTGGATGAAACTTGTCCCAGCGGAACTAACGTGTTTTAGATACGTTCAAGATTTGATTTTCTTGGTTTCAAAAGGTAATTTGTGACAAATGTGTTGTTTTTAATAAAAAAGCACCATAAATTTAAGTATAGTTTACAAAAAAGTTGTATCTTTACATCGCATTTATGCAATAGACCATGAATGATACATTAGTTCCGCTGGAACCATGTTCATATTGTGATATAACATTACAGGAATAAATGTAATCAATCTAAACTTAAACTTAATTTTAAAACAAAAGCAAGATGACAAAGAATGAATCTAAGCTATTATCCCTTCAATGGATAGCTAAAACCTCGGCGTTCTGTTTGTTGCTTTCCGCTTTTTCTGTAAACGCGGCGATGGCCGTTCCTGCTTCCGTAGGCACGGTTGATGAGGTGATGGGCGTACAGCAGGACAAGAAGGTGACAGGTACGGTCGTAGACGAAGCGGGTATTCCCGTAATCGGTGCGAACGTGATCCAAAAAGGTACGACAAACGGCGTGATTACGGATCTAGACGGAAACTTTTCTTTGGAGATTCCCAATGGGGCGGTAATCGAGATCAGTTATATCGGTTATGCGACACAGGAGATCACGGCGAGCGGACAGACGGGCTTGCAAGTGAAACTGACGGAGGACACGCAGAAGATCGATGAGGTGGTAGTCACCGCATTGGGTATAAAACGCCAAAGCCGCTCGTTGGGTTACTCCACGACGCAAGTGGGTGGCGAGGACTTTACGATGGCCCGTGACCCGAACCTAGGTAACGCCCTTTCCGGTAAGGTGGCCGGTGTTAGCGTAGGCGGTAACTCGACCGGTACGGGTGGTTCCTCCCGTGTGATCATCCGCGGAAACGCCTCCCTGACAGGTAATAACATGCCGCTATACGTGGTGGATGGCGTGCCCTTCAGTAACCAGAACTTAGGATCGGCCGGCACATGGGGCGGTATAGATATGGGTGATGGATTGAGTAACATCAACCCGGACGATATCGAGAGCATACAGGTGTTAAAAGGTGCCGCCGCATCCGCATTGTACGGATATCGCGGTGGTAACGGTGCGATCTTAATCACGACCAAGTCCGGAAAGAAAGGTAAGCCTGTGAACATCGAGTTCAACAACAACTTGACTTTTAACATGATCTACGACTACCGAGACTTTCAAAATGTGTTCGGGCAGGGTGATTATGGCGTACGTCCTACCTCCGTAGCGGGAGCTGAGACCACGCAGACTAGTAGCTGGGGAGACGTTTTAGGTGGTACGGCGACCAACTTCCTAGGAAATGAGGTGCCTTACGAGTATATCGACAATTGGCCGAATTTCTACCGCACGGGTATCAACAACTCAACTTCCGCCTCGCTCAGCGGCGCGGGAGACAAGATCACCTACCGCTTCGGCGTATCCAACGTAGCAGAGAAGGGACAGTTACCGAACTCTAGTAACAGCCAGCAAGGTATCAATATGAATACGACGTATGATATCTTGAAGAACCTGCACTTGATCGTGAGCGCCAACTATGTGTTCGAGAAGTCGAAAGGCCGTTCGAACCTGTCCGATGGCAACGGTAATACCAACGCAACCTTGCTGCACTTGGCGAACTCGTTCGATGTACGTTGGTTGGAAAGAGGCTCGGCGAACGCTCCTTGGGGTTCCTTTGAGGACGGCTCGGAAATGAACGGTAATGGTAACCGCAATGTATATTTCAACAACCCCTACTGGTTGCAGTATCGGAAAACCAACGATATGCAGAAGAACCGCTTGACGGGATCAATGACCTTGAAATACGACATCACGGATTGGTTGTATGTGCAAGGTGCCGTTCAACGCGATGGTTACAACTTGGAGTTCAAACAGATACAGCCGACTGGAGCCGCCGCGGATCCACAAGGCTGGATGACGGAATACTCCCGTAGCTTCTCCGAGATGAACTTGAACTACCTGATCGGGTTCAATAAGGAGTGGGGCGACTGGTCGGTTGGCGCCACGTTGGGCGGTAACCGTCAGCGTACGATCAACAAGATGTTCTATACGACGGATGGAGGCCGTCCGTTTATCGTCGATGGACTGTGGTCTGTAAATAATCTCAGCGATAAACGATCGAAGAAGGACTATTCGGAATACCGGGTGAACTCCATATACGCTACGGCGGACTTCGGATGGAAGAACCAAGTGTTCTTGAACCTGACGGGACGTAACGACTGGTTCTCCACCTTGAACCCGGATAGCAACAGCTATTTCTATCCGTCCGTAACGCTCTCGTGGGTATTCTCCGATACCTTCCGTGACAATATGCCGGATTGGTTCGATTTCGGTAAGATCCGCGGCTCGTGGGCAAGCTCCTCCAATGGTACAGATCCATACAAGACCTTGATGGTGTATAAGGTACAGAATTTCCAGATCAACGGACAGACCGGAGGTACGGCAAACAGTAACCAATTCGCGAATCCAGACTTGAAACCGGTCAGCATCAAGGAGTACGAGGTGGGCTTGAACCTAGCGTTTATGAGCAACCGCCTATCGTTCGATATGGCGTACTACAACAAGAACACGACAGACGATATCGCTGTTGTCACCACGTCCAGCGCGTCCGGGTTCGGATCGAAATACATGAACGTGGGCGAGATCCGGAACCAAGGTTTCGAGTTCATGGTGAATGCGACACCGGTGCATACGAAGAACTTCTCATGGGAGACGACCTTCAACTTCGCATACAACGATAGTGAGGTGAAATACCTGGGAGGCGTAAAGTCCCTGTCTATCGACGGAGCCTCCGCACGCTCGGGCAACGTGACCGTCCGCAACATCGTAGGCCAGCCTTACGGTATGTTGGTTGGCTACAAATACGCCCGTGACGAGCAAGGCCGGGTCATCCATAAGAACGGTATCCCGCAAGCGACCGACGAGTTGCAGAACCTAGGCAACGGTGTCTACAAATATACCGGAGGATGGAGCAACACGTTGAGATTCCGCGATTTCTCCTTGTCGTTCTTGATTGACTACAAGGCAGGCGCGAGCCTCTTCTCCGGCACGAACTACTCGCTCTACAGCGAGGGTCTGCACAAGGGTACGTTGCTTGGCCGTACAGTTGATAACCCGGGAGGCAGTGGCTTTATCGGTGCCGGTGTCATGATAGATGACAATGGAAAGATCCTTGGAGAGAACAACGTGGCGGTAAACGCACAGGATTATCACAAGGGGATCGTCAACAATAATATCGCCGAGGAGTTCGTCTACAATGCCAGCTTCATCAAGTTGCGTGAGTTGTCGCTCGGCTATACCTTCCCGCAGTCTGTCTTGAACAAGATGAAGGTGGTGAAGGGCTTGAGCGTCTCGTTGGTGGGACGTAACCTATGGACTATCTTGAAGCATACCGATAACATCGATCCCGAGTCAGCTTACAACAACACGAACGGACAGGGCTTGGAGTTGAACGGTTATCCGGCCACGAGAAATGTCGGTTTCAATGTCAATGTCAAATTCTAATCACGTTTGAAGAAGTATAATAATATGAAAAAGTATTTAGTATATATGACGTGCGCCGCCGCGGCCATGATCGGGGGAACGGGTTGCAGCGATTTCGGGGATGTGAATATGGACCCGGAGCACCTGAATTCGGAGAATATCCCGACCGAGTTATTGTTCACCAACGGTCAGCATCAGATGTTGGGATCTGATTGGGACGTATGGCGAAACGGTTGTATCTATGCGGCTCAATGGATGAGCCATACCGCATCGTTCAATTGGTTGGGTAATGCGAATTACACTTGGAACGACGGCTACTCAGGTGCGTATTGGGAAATCTACAACGGTGACACGCGCGGGGCGCTCCGCGACATGAAAGATGCGGTGGAGGCTTGGAAAGAGGATCCGTCACGGCAGACCGATTACCAAATCGCTCGTATCATGCTCGCCTACGGCATGCACCGCATGACCGACCTTTACGGGGATATCCCCTACTCGCAGGCGGTACAGCCGGAGTTGTATTCCTTTCCGGAGTATGACACGCAACAATCTATCTATATGGATTTGCTGAAGGAATTGAACGAGGCACAGGCCGCCTTGAACGGCGCATCGGCGGCAGCGATGAAATCGGCGGACAACTTCTACCAAGGCGATGCCTCGAAGTGGCGGAAGTTTGCCAACTCACTGATGCTGCGCATGGCGATGCGTATGTCGAAGGTAGACCCGGCCGCAGCGGAGCAATGGGTGAAGACCGCGGTAGCCAACGGGGTATTTGAGTCGGATGCGGACAACTGCATGCTGATGCATGCGGGTGGCTTGACAACGAACGACTCCTCCGAGCCATACGCCAAGATCTACTCGCACGAGGATCGCGGCAACTTCTTCCTGACCGAGTATTTCGTGGATCTGTTGAAAAGAACTAACGATCCGCGCCTGCCGTTGATCGGTACGGTGTGCGAGGATCCGACCATCTCGGTGCAGGCGGGTAGTGACTTCCAATATGGCAATTCCGATCCGGCCGTCCAGAAAGGCTTGCCTAGCGGTTTCTCCGACAGCCCCGATAGCCCGTGGTTCGTAGGTAACAAATACCCCGAGTTCAAGGACGAGGATTACCGCAGCACGTACAGGAGCCGTTATTCCACGATAAACCGTTATACCTATTCCGACCCGACGGGCCCGACGTTCGTCTGCACCTATGCCCAGACGCAATTGTTGCTGGCCGAGGCTGCCGTACGCGGCTGGGTAGACGGGAGCGCGCAGGCTTACTACGAGAACGGCGTACGCGCTGCCATGCGGCAGTTCGCACAGTTCCCCAACGGCACGGCGCTGTATAATCAGTATCTGACGCAGGCCGCGATCGACCGCTATTTGACGGAGAACCCGTTTAATGCATCGAATGCGTTGGAACAGATCAACACACAATATTGGATCAACTGTTTCTGCGATGAATATGAGACCTTTGCTAACTGGCGTCGTTCCGGCTATCCGGAATTGAAATCGACCTATGACGCGGCCAATCCGTATCCTAACGCAGATACGAATGGCGAGATCCCCCGTCGTTTCCGCTACCCATCGAAAGAGTCGCAAGACAATGCGGCTAATTATGAGGCAGCTGTTAGCCGTCTGTCCGGTGGCGATCACTTCAGTTCTCGCATATGGTGGGACGTGGCGAAATAAACCACCCTATTGATCATCGCAATAAAAAGAAAGAAAATGACTACTCTAGTAGTTACAAATTGTTATTATAAAGCCAAGAAATGGCCATATTATTGCTTGACACATTAAATTGTACAGATAGTAGTAGTAGTATAAGGTACTATTTTTGAATAACTGATGGCATGAGGGGATAAGAATGAGCAATCATCTTATCCTCTCTTTGTATATTCGGTTAGCCTGTTTAGTTACATAGAATTAATGTACACTGAATTTTAGTGTGATTATCTTACTATTATATCGAAACAGGTACTTGTTCTCGAAAAAAGCATTTCTTATGAAACTACAAAAAACATAAGGTAAGATATACCATGTTCCATCTTTTTCGTAAGCGACTACAAAACCGTCTCCAACCATCGATGATATACCCTTGTTTCCTTCCTGCCGCATGTGGCAGGAAGCAGGGTGATTTTTAATGTGGCGATACTGTGTTAATAGTAGAATGTGGTCAGATGTGTTTTATGATCTTTTACAATCTTTACTTTCTGCATCTGTCCGTATATTTCACGCACGGATACCGGACAGTTCATCTTTTCCCACTCTTCCGGGGAAATCCTCATATCGGAATGCCTGAAACATAGCATGACCATCTCCTGGGAATCCTCTTCTACGAATATGAAACCTTCATGGTCATTGACAAACTGCTTGAGTCCATCCTCATCCTTACAGGATATTTCTCCGGTGTACATATCCCCGCCCGACCGGGTGTTTTTGCGGATATGGATTTTGAACCATTCCTGACTTTCCGGCTGTTCAGGTGCGCCACATTCCCACAGGGCTACTTTCGCATCGTAGTAAACTTCCCCGTTTTCACATGTCCCGTAATGTCCCCAGTGCTTGAAACGGCCGGTAGTCCAAGTCTTGAACCTTACATCACCGGTCTTTACCAGCACGCACTCGCCGCCATGCATATCGCATTTGATGCCCTTCTTATCCCGGGACACGAATGGGACACGGGAGAAATTCCGGAGCACAATGTTATCTCCATATGCGGCATCTACGAAGAACGGCCGGGAACGTTCACCGTATCCGGAAATAAGGAACAGGCTGTCACCTGTTCGGGGATACCGGTCGGAACGTGTCTTTTCGATGTGTTCCACCATTGCGTTCACTTTCTCTATGTCTTCCCGGACAAGCCCGTGTATCTGGTCATACCAGTAGTTCAGACGGATGAATGTTTCCTTGCAATACTTGTTTTTTGTTTGAATCATGGTCTTTTTTATTTTATGGTTAAACATGCCCGGCTTTGGTAAAGCCGGTATTTCTTTTCTTACATGCATCCGTTTGTCTTTTGCCCTGATTGTGCAAGGCTTGGCGAAAAAATACCGCAGCGAAGCGAGGATGATTTTTTCAGCCAACCAGTCCGAAGGACCGCCTTGCACGATCAAGGGCAAAAGGCTACCTTTGCAGGTAAGAAATAGAAATGCGGAACATTGCTTGATTCTAAGGTGGAAAACCTTTGTCTCGCAACCTGATATATCCCCCCAATAAAATCCGGCAAGGAAAATCTGTTTTTAAAAGATTCCTTGGTTCATATGTCTTACATTGAACAGTATAAGGAAGCACTTGAAGTCCGGATATTTCCCAAACGGACATTACCGGTTATCAAACGCCTCCACCCTGTTTCTTTCCAACAAAGCAAGGATGTCCTTCTCCTTATATAGTAATTTGCCTCCTATCTTGTAGTAAGGCAGTTTGCCGTTTATCCTGTACTCTGCCAGCGTCCTGCGTGTCAGTTTCAACTGTTCGGCAAGCTCACAGTCCGTAATGTAACGTTCTCCATTCAGAACCGGACGTAATTTCTCCTCCTGCTTGTCCAGCATTTCGGACAGGCTGCCTATGTTCCGGAAAAAACGAATGATTTCCGGGGTTTCTTTGGTCAACAGGGATTGGATCATCTCGCTTTTAAGGGGTTATACGGTGAATATTGTTTTCCATAAAACGGATAATATCCTGACGCTTGTAATACACCTTACGGTCTATATAACTGTAAGGGATGGCCCTGCTTCTGCGAAGCTGCAACATCTTTCTGGGAGAGGCGTCCATGAGCATACAAGCCTCCTGGTTGTCAATCCAGTCGTCCATACCGGATATGCCACTTCCGCATGTTTCACACATTTTTTTTACAACGGCTTCCAGAGCCTCATTCATTTCCATGAATGTTTTAGCCTCGATACATACAAACTCCATAAGTTTCATTTTTTGTCGGATACGAAAATATGAAAGGGAATATTCATGTCCAAAAGGATGTCGTCAAAAGACATCAGATGTCATTAAACGTCATATGTAACAGAGAGCTGCAGAGTCTAACTTCAGAAAAATGCTCTGAAATAAATATTATAGTCTTTATATGTTGAATACCTTGTGTGGAAGCGTCATCAATTTATCCGGTTTTAAGAATATAGGCGGGGTGGTATCTGTAACTTGTAAAGTTTACATTACGGACTTTACAATTTTACACTTCAAAATTTTACACTTACCATCCACTGATAAAAATCAAACAATATTATTTGCTTGATTCTTAGCAGAATGTAATATATAACTAAGTTAATACCGGTACTCCGGCATAGATTTTTCACTAAAGATGGCATATACTCTCGAAAGTGCGCACAAGAAAGGGTATTTCAGTAATAACCTTTAAAATGCAGGAGATACATACCATGATGTATATAGACAATGAAGTGCTTGAAAAAATGATAATGACCATAGTGGAAGGTTTTGACCGCATAGAGAAGAAACTGGACAGGATGGAACGTGTGAAAGAGTTCTTGAACGGTGACGAACTTTTGGACAACTATGACATAGCCAGGCTGCTCAACGTGTCGTTGCGGACAGTCGCCCGCTACCGGGAAAAAGGACTGATCCGCTATTACCAGACGGACGATAACGGAAAGAACTTCTACAGAAGCTCGGAAATACAGGAATTCTTGCTGAAACGCGGAAAGAAAAAATGAGCGTGGGAGTATCAATATGCGGAAGTTATGCTAACTTTGTTTCATAAACAGTTGTTATGAAGACAAATACCAATTCAAGATATGCCGTCGCAGTCCTTATTGACGGGGATAACACCTCCTTCGAGAAGATGGAGGATATAATGAGTTTTGTTTCCCGTTATGGGGATGCCGTTGTGAGACGAATTTATGGAGATTGGACGAGAAAAGCGCTTTCCGCATGGAAAGGAACTGCCCGGGAGCATGGATTCAGGCTCATACAAGCTTCCTCCCATGCTCCCGGAAAGAACACGACCGATATTGCACTGGTCATAGACGCGATGGACATTCTTCGTGACGGTCGGGCAGACTGTTTCTGTCTGGTAGCCAGTGATGGTGACTACAGCCTGCTTGCCCAGCGAATACGGGAAGCCGGATTGAAGGTGCTGGGATATGGGGAGGATAAGACTCCCGTATCATTGGTACGATCCTGTTCCGTGTTCCTGTATGCCGACCGGAAGGAAAACAAGGTTTCGGACAATACTCCCGAATTTTTTATCCAAAGGGACATGGAGTATTTCGACAAGGCTTTCCGGCAGGCGGCTGACGGCAAAGAGGAGGTTCCCCTTTCACTGATCGGCGGCGCATTAAAAAAAATGATGCCCAAATTCAAGGTCAGGAGATATGGATGCAAGACATTGGGCAAACTCTATGAAAGGCTGGACCGGTATGAGCTGGTCATGACTGAAAAGGGAGTGGCAAGTGCCGTGCGGCTGAAAGGCTGAACCGCACGGCAGAAACAATCAGGAACCGTCAGTTTTCTTTTATACATGGCAAGAATGCATAAAAGAAAACTGACGGTCATTGTCTATACCGGAATGGGATTTATCCGTAGTGTATCGAGATTGAGATAGGCTCCCCGGTAGAATGTCCTTCCTTCCCTGAGCATACGCCACAGGATGTCGCAGCCGGTTTGTGCCAGCATGGAATTGATGAAAAGGTCCTGCTTCTGCAATGCTTCCGCCAGCGAGCAGCTCGGCCCCGAATCCTTTTCCTTGATGGTGGAGTAGCGTACCTCTTCGGTAATGACATTCATACGGGGAACGGGCAGGTATTCGTTGGAGACGGGCTGGAGAATCTTGCCACGGATGTTCCCTATCAGGACCTGTCCGGTGGTCCGGGCATTGCCGAAGTCCATCCAGTATATGGGCGACCGCTCGTTGTTGGAAGTGTGTTCCCGGTGTTTCTTCAGGAACCGCCAGAGGTTCATCTGGGAGCGGATGTTGTCGGTGCAGGTGACGATGATGTTCGCCAGGGCGGGCTCTTCCCGGTCTGCGGAGGCTTTCAGCGGATAACGCTGCCCTTTTGCCTCCCACGAGAAGCCGAAAAAACGGTTGATGCGGGTCACAAGTGCCACAGCCTTGTTCAATCCGAGTTCCGATCCGCTGAACAACTGGCGTCCGATGTTCGCTTCCGTGACGGTATCGGGGTCGAAGACCGTCACGTGCAGCCCCGGATGTCCTAGCGCCTGTAATGCCACGCTTATCCGCGCCAGGCCGGTGGCCACCTGTGAGCCTGTTCCGCCCGCACCGATTACGAAGACGGTCACGGGATGGTAGGGATTAAGCAGGTATCTGTCTGTATAATGAATCTTTTTCATGCCAGTAAGTCTTTAAGTTGTTTGTTCATGGGTTTCAATTCGTTCTCGTCAAACGGATTGGCGCGTGCCTTTTCCGTTACCGAGACCAGGTTGCTTCCGGTCGGGTTCCTGCTTCCTCCCAGATGGGAGAATTCGCTGAGCCAGAAACGTTTTTCCCAATACTCGAGGAGTTTTGAGAAAGTCATGTCTTCCGGGGGAGTCAACGTGGCATTTCCCAGACAGACACTGCTGCCCGTGACATTGAAGAAAGGGGCGAGGAAAAGCGGGCTGTTTTCCACCGGTTTTTCCCCCTTATAGGAGAAAATGTCCAGCCTGTCACCGGAAACCTTGTAGATCACGCCAGGCACATGAAATATCCCGTCAGGAATATTCAGGCTTCCGGCAAAGAACATCTGCCGTTTTCCCGGAGGATTGTACCAGATATACCTCTCGTGCCCCTTACGGGTATCACACCACAACATGTTGGCGGGGATTTTCCCGTGCGGCACGTTCCGCCTGTCATCCGTATAGGATTCCACCAGGGAGTCCATGAACTCATAGGTGACAGGCATGGCAGCCTCCATCCTGCCCCTGTCATTGATGGGATGCAGTTCGAGGTAATGCATTCCGTTCCCATAGCGGTTCTCACGGTATTCATACGCGATCAGTGCCGCCTTGGGCACCATCACCTGTTGTAATTTATTGGTCAGTTCATTCATATCGTTCATTTTAGAAGTTGTCAGCTATATGTTTTGTAAAACGTGCCAGCCATTTGGAAAGCTTTTCCGGGTAGTCGCCCATTTGGAAGAGACAGTCCGTTTCCGGTGTCAGGAACCTGTATGTGACCGGGGTAAGGGCATAAGTCTCCTGGTAGTCCGAATTCATGAACCCTTCCATGCATTCAGCCAGCGTGTCACGGGTAGAGTAGACCAGCATGACCTGGCTTTCCATTCCCACCGGGTAAAAATCACGCTCCTCCTCATACGCCCAATCGTACAGGTAATCTGTGAGGTTCGGGCTTTCCGGGGTGATCAGTGCCATACCCTCCCTTATCAATTCCAGTAGTTTTTGTTCCTTCCCCTTTTTTGTCCGGTAATTCCGTACAGCCTCTTCCAGAGAGTTGCAGAATGGTTTTCCCGACATCCGTTTGAGCGCTTTCGCCCGTTTTCCTGACTGGTAGGAATCCGCCAGCCGCTTGTTCGCCCTGATTTCTTTCGGGGAGGCGTCGGAATCCCGGTTTTCCCAGTCTTCCAGTTCCTCTATGGCGAAGTCATAGCAAAACGCCTCGGTGACATTGCAGACTCTGTGATGCCGGACGAATTGCCGGATGAACTCCCTGACAATGTTCCTCAATGGTATTGGAAGCCGTTCCGTAAAGTCGATGGAAATCCAAAACAATGTGGGTTCCGGCCAGTCGTGATGGCGGAACAGACAGAAATGGAGCCTTCCTTCTTTCTCTTCAAGATTGACACATTCCGGTACGCTCTCCTCCATCACCTTGTACAGTTCGGTGATTTTCAGACGGGGGCTGCCCCCTTTCCTGTATCGGAAAGGGAGCTTTATACCCATAAGTCCGGCATAGTTCGATGCCGATTGGTAGAGATAGTCAAAATTCTCCGGTGTCGTGAGATTGACCGGGGAACCGTCATATCCGTCCTTATGCCAAAAATCCGGTGCGAGGGGAGGAATTTTATCTGTCAGAAAATCATGACGCTTCCCGGTGGCGGCAGTATCCTCCTTTTTTGTCCCGATGTTCCTCTTCGGATGTCTGACGGGTCGGCCGAGCGGATAATGAGTCCCGCCAGGTTCTCCTTGGTTGATTCTGAGAGCTGTCTGCATGGTTTGTCCTCCTTTTTCTTTCTCTTATCCATACGCTTATCCTTTCACTCCGATAGTTGTCTTGAAGCGGTAGACCGCCTTGTCTTCCTCCCATTCCGGTCCGTGGACGGTCGCCGTTGTCAGTTCGGGATAGGTCATGGAGTAGAAGTCCATCACCTCGTTTACGGACAGGCTGCTGTTCGGGTCGCTCAATACCAGTTCTTTAGAGTCCTTCCTGAATTTGAAAATTCTCTGCAATCCTTTGATTTCAAGTGCCATAATTTCTCTTCTTTTATAAGGTTTAACAATATACCATATCCATTTGTGCCATGTCCGTCATGCGGCATTCCTTCGGAAAGTCTGGATATTCCGCATACGGGTCTTCCCTGAGCATTTCCCGGTCGTCCTCGCAGTCCTTGTCGAAGTTGTACATCGCAGCCTCTTGCGGTTGCCGGAGATATTGCTCCTCATAAGTTCTTGCGGCCTCCTGTACCGGTGCATACCGTGGTTGTGGCGAAGCCGGTTGCATCCATTGATTTCCGTCCATCCGTGCCTGTGGCATCTGTACCGGTTGATGGAACTGGATTCCTTGCGGTTGTGGAACTGCCTGTTGCGGGACCGGTTGCGCTTGTGGTGCGGGCTGCGTATATTGTACGGGTTGTGTTTGCGGCTGTCTGGTAAATGGCGTTTGCTGTCCGGGATGTACAACCGACCGGGGCGGTTGCGGTTGTGAAACGGGTTGCGGAACCGGAGCCGGCTGCTCGGGCAAGAACATCGGGATTTGCTCTCCGCTCCGGTATTGCGGTGCCGGGGCTGCCGCCGGTTGCGATGCCGGCTGTTGTGGAGCCGGCTGCGGCTTGGACATTGGCGGTTGTTCCATGCCGAACAGGCTTCCCTCCGATGCCTTTTTCTGTACTTCCGCCATTTTTTCGTCGATTTCCTTCTGCTTGTCCGGAAGTGCCAGCACCTTTGCCTGTTTGAGCCATGTCAACGCTTCGGAATAGCGTTTGCCGGTCATGGCATCCTCCGCCTTCTTAAGCAGTTTTTCCATCTTTTCCCGTTTCTCGCGGACCTCTTTGGACTCTTTTTCCGCAGCAGACCTGGCGGCTTTGCTTTGTGAGACAGCCTGTTCCGCCTGCTTCTCGAACGTTTCCAGGTTGGTAAGGATGCCCTGCGCTTTCTGTACAGGTGTGCCGACAGCCTGCAGGAAGCCCGCATCCAGCTCTTCCGGCGTGCCGTTCAGGATGAGCGGAACGATGCGCTCCCCGTCCTTTACCCCCGACCGCCTGGGAACAACGGCCACCGTCAGGTTGCTGTTTACTCGTCTGATGTTGATACTCAGGTCTGTGCCTGCCGTGATCATTTGGTTGATTGCTTGAAAAAACATAATGGTAAAATTTAAAATGTTATACATAAGTTTCCTTGAAAAAATCCTTCAGGATTCTCTGCCTGTCCGGATTTGAGGCTACGCCTCTCAACGACTCCAGATAGTAGCCGATACGTTTCGGTCCATCCGTCGTATCGGGAATCCGTTTTTTAACAGGTCTCACACGGTTTGTGGCGGGCCATGCAGCCGGCATAACCGGAGCCGGCGGGGTGAATGTAGCGGTTCTCATGTCTTTACGCTTTAAGGATTATACAAGCATGCCCATGACGGTCAGGGCAATAATTATTTTTACAATGAGGGTGAATGTCCTGAAGAGGAGGCTGATGAGCGTTCCCGACAAAAGGAACAGGACGGGCAGATACACGGGAATGATCCCCTTGCTGTAGAGCAGGCATATTCCCGTAAGCAAAACCAGTGAGACCGTTTGCTTGCAGATGTTTTCGATAAGTTGTAGTTTCATGTCTTTAAATTTTTAAGAATGAATAATCCCATCGGGATATGTTTTCCCGATTTTATAGGCCTCCGGCCCTTGGATTGCCTTTTTGCGCAAGGCTTGGCAAAAGAAAATACCGCAGCGAAGCGAGGATGATTTTCTTTTAGCCAACCAAGCCCCCAAAGGGGGCCGCCTTGCGGCAAAAACGAGGCAATCCAAGACTTTTGCCGCTTAAAAGCGGAAAAACGTATCTTACACATATAAAAAAGAAGTACAGACAGACTGTCTGCACTTCCCTTGTCTTGTTGGCTTTGACATATGTTTATGTGGTTCCCTGTTGTCGCTTTTTCACCGGATGGTTCCGGAATATCTCGCCAGTCACCTCATTTACCGTTTCCAGCACACCGTCCAGGAACTTTTCCTGCGAGAGTTCCCCCCGTTCTATCCGTGCCAGTTCTGTTTCCCAGCCCGAAGTGAGGGAAGCATCGGCCACTTTCATACTGCGTACCGTTTCATACAGAAAAAGCCCTTTAGGGGTCGGGACGACATATTTACCCGAATAACGGATGTATTTACGTTCCAACAGCGTGCGGAGAATATTCGTGCGGGTGGAGACGGTGCCCAGTCCGGCCTTGTCCATATAATCCACCAGTTCCTCGTCCGTATAAGGGGAAACCGGTAACGATTTCTTATGTATAAGGCTGCATCCTGCCACCGGCAGGATCTCTTCCTGAAAAAGATCCGGCATCACCAGGTAAGGCATACAGCCTTTTGCGACAAGATGTTCCCTCTCGAAAATTCCGAGCCATCCTTTTTCCAAGATGCGGTATGTACGGATGCGGAATTTACGTGCGGCACACACCGTATCGACGGTTGTGTATTCCACCTTGCAGGGCGGCATGAACGTTTCAAGCATCCTGCCGACAATGAGCGTGTAAACCAGCATTTCCTCCCGGTCCAATTTACCGGGCTGTGTGCCTGTGATGATGATGGCATGATGCTCCATGGTGTCTTGTGCCTCAATACTGTCCCGTGGCGCGGCAAGGTCAACCGTATCGGCATATTGTCGGAACTCCTTGCGGGACAGCATCTTTTCCATGACAGGCGGTAACGTGTCATATACATCCTTTGGCAACAGGCGACTGGAGGTGCGCGGATAGGAAATCAGCTTCTTCTCGTACAGGCCTTGTGCAATCTCCTGCACCTGTATGGCCGTCAGGCTATGGTAACGGTTCGCATCTTTCTGCAGTTCGGCCAGGTTGTAAAGTGCCGGTGCCCCGATTTCCTCCGTCCGTTTCCCTACCGCTGTGATGCGGACACTTTTTGCCGCCTTGCAATCCTCGTACAATGCCAGTGCCTCCCGGCGGACCACAAGGTCGTCCACGTGGCGCATCTTTAAGATACGGTCATTCTTGCATAGGCTGATGAATACGGGCCAGCTGTCAGCCGGCATGTGGTTCTCCCTTTCCCGGTACCGTCTGCATATCTCCGCCAGTACGGGTGTCTGTACCCTGCCCAGCGAATTGTTTCCGAAGCCTACCGCCTTGCAGATGGCATAGCTTGAATTGACCCCCAGGAGCCAGTCCGCCCGGTTACGGCTGTCCGCCGCAAGGAACAGGTTGTCGAACCGATCACATGGTAGGAGGTTCGCCATACCTTCCGTGATGGCCTCGTCCGTCAGAGACGAGATCCAGAGGCGGAGGCAGGGTTGTTTGCATCCCAGAAAACCGTAAAGATGGCGGAACAGCATCTCTCCCTCCCGGGAGGCATCGGTTGCCGCAATAATGGTGTCGCATGCGTTGAGCACCTTGGCAATCACTTTCAACTGGAGCACCGCATTGATGTCGGGATTCCACCCGGTATCCGTCTTCACGTGCCTTACTGTCAGGAAGGAAGGCGGCAGCAGGGGAAAGTCCTTCCACTCCACATGGGCTGTTCCTGAATCCTTCGGCATTGCAAGGGAAAGCATATTGCCGTATGTCCATGTCACCATGTAGCCGTTCCCGGTCATATAACCGTTCTCTTTTCTGCCGGCTCCCAACACTCTTGCTATCTCTCTGCCCACGTTGGGCCTGTCAGTCACTATTGCGATCATATTCTTTTTCTTTTTGATGCCCCGTACCGGATTGGGCAGTACAGGGACAGGTTAAACTTATTTTATTTTTTTGTTATTTCTTTGGAGATTCCTCCTGACGGATGCCGTTGATTTCCATGATTGTCCTGTTGTTGTCACCGGGTACCAGTTTGAGTGTAGCGTCCATGGTCAGGCTGATTACCGGGGTACAGAGTTTCAATGGGATGATTTCCGACTCCTTGCCTTGCAACAACAGGTCAAGGTTGCCGTCCGCTTCCAGTTGCTCCTTGCTGATACCCACGGCCTTCAGGCCGGGCCAATCAATATCTTTTACATTATAATTATAAGGGATGTTCCGATTCGTATTCATACGGTTTGGGGATTTGATGTTTGTAAAATTCATTTTGTTTCTCTCTGATTGGGGTTATACCGCTTGTTTTGCGCCCTTCTTTTGTTCCTGCTGCTGGCCTTGGGCGGTATCCGCCTGTGCTGCACGACGGGAAGTATCCCTGCGAATATCAGGGTTCTCTTGGAAATACTGCAACTGTCCGGAATAAGGGTTTACTTTCAGGTAGGAACTGAACGTTTGCCCGTTGTTTTTCAGTCCTTCGACCAGGAGGGTCTTCCCGTCCTGGAGGTTCGCCTTTTCCTGCGCCGTGAATACATGGCCGTAAACCTCCGCCGGGATACGTGGTGCCTGCTGCTCGTTGAACCCATCTGGCGTGCGTGAGTACATCGTCCTGCCGGTATTCATGTCCAGCTTGACAAACGCGGAGAATTCCTCTCCCTTACGGTTGATCATGTTTTCCAGATAGACGGCCTGCCCCTTGCGCAGGACCTCCTTGTCCTCGGCTGTCAGCTGCACGTTGCAGATTTCCTTTGGAATATAGATTTCTCCGGTTTCCGGATTATGACGGGTGTAATTCGGCCGTCCCGTCGTCTGGTCTATCGTGACAAACGCGGAGAAAGCTCCGTCCCTGTTCTTGAACTTCATGTCCTCGACCAGGATGGTATGTCCCTCGCTGAGCATCTTTATCTGGGTAGGTGAGAGCGGCACGCCCCCGATGGACTTCTCGTTGAATACCTGGTTCTTCGGGAAGATGAACTCCAGCCCCCTGCGCTCGGCACTGTATTGAAGCGTGGCGTCAAACTCCTTCCCCGCCTTGGAGGTCATCCCCTCCACCTTGACGGGTTGTCCCTCCTTCAGCAGTCTGATCTCCTCGTCCGTAAGTCTTACCCCGCTCACTTCCTGCGGGATGTAGACATGTTCCTGCCGGACAGCGACCAGCTCGTTGGTGTTTTTGTCGATGGAGATCAGGCAGGGGGTGTACTCGCTGCCACGCAGGTTGAGTTCCACCGCACGTCCCATGTTGCCGGTCTCACGCAGGTTCTTCTTGTCTTCCTCGCTAAAGTTAAACCCGAAATAAGGGCGTTCCAGTTGCGGTTCCTTGCGTATACCGTGAACGGCCAGCCCCACCTGCCCGTTCTCTTGCGGTATGAGCGAGAGCCTCGCGTCCAGTTTGGCTGTCAGCACGCCGGGAATGTTAAGTGTCAGCGGCACCAGCTTGTTGGTCTTGTAACCTCTCAGCATGGAGTCAAGAAGTCCTTGCTGTTCGAGTGTCGCCTTTGAGATACCGATCTTGTCCAATCCCTCCCAGTCGATCATGTTCTCATTGTAACGATAGCGCGGGCCTTGCGGCTCTTGTGGCACCTGCTGTGCCTGCGGTTGCTGTTGTTGCTGGGATGCTTGTTGTACCTCACTCTGTTGCAGGGGTTCCTGCGGTTGCGTTTCTTTTTTTGCCATGGCTGTCTCTTGTTTGTTCATGTTTTGTTCCTCTTTGTTCTCTCTCGGACGGATCTCGTAGCGTTTGAGGAACTCCTTCACCGCGTCCGTCTTTTTCCCTTCCGCCAGGTCCTTGATCGCCTGCTTGTTCACCTTGTAGTCGTGGAAGGTCATGCGAAGCAGGCGGAAATGGGTCGGTTCCTTGAACTGGCTCCAGAAATTCTTGATGAAGTTTTCGAGTATGCTCGAGTTCTTGTCGAATTTCAGGAATGAGTTTTCATTCTTCTCGTCCGCTGGAACCGTCTTGACCTTCCCGTCCTTGTCGATCTCGCTGACCACTTGTACACCGGCTTTCGGATCGCTCTTGTTATGAATCATCATCAGCTCGGTGATCTGTTCCACCAAAGGGGCATCGTTCATGACCTTCGGTTTCCGGGGCCGTCTAGGCTTTTCGTTCGGGCTCTTTTCTTGTGCCATACCTTTTCTTTTTGGGGTTAATAAATTGCTTTGACACTTCAAAAATATGGGCTAAATCCGAATAAAACACTGATTTTCAAAAAGGTGTCATCAGGTGTCATCAGATGTCCGAAAGACTGGTTTTCCGTGAGAGAAACATGCCGTGAAAACAAGGATATGGTATGCAGGGGAAGGGCGAAAAAGCCGGCACGGGCGCAAAGGGAGGATTATGCAGAGCAGAGGGAGCTGAAGTCCCTGTCTTCTCATGGGGCGGCGTTTTTTTCATAAGACATTGCCAGGTCTGCCCATATATCCCGTACTTCCTGCCGGATTTATTAGGGATATAAAGGAGGCCCTCCTTTTTTCATCAATGACACGGTCATGCGTCGCGTCGGTCGCAGTGAGTCCCTATAATCTTTCCCGAAATCAAAACCATTGTCCGGGCGTTTGTTTCCATGTGTATTTTCCGCGACTTGTCGCAAGGAAAATACTCATGGAAAGCGAAGCCGGAACGCCCGTGACAATACGGTTTTGATTTATCTTTGATTATAGGGAACTCGCTGGTATCCGTCTGTTTTTCACGAATTTCCCAGAAAACATATACAGTCTTGTTGTTTATACGAAAAAAATATTTCTAGACTTGTCCCACGGAAAAAATGTCGCTTTTTATTTTCGGACTTTGATTCTTTACGAGGCTATTCGGACTGTCTTTCAAGATGATTTACAGAGTTTGGCATCGGCAGCAAGTGATATTCGGTGTTCCAAGCGGAGAAGCGGAATCTAGGACTAAATATTTTCTTCCTTCAACAATATAGCCCACGGGTTGTATCTATGTACCTATTATTCATCATAAAACAGACTATATATGGCTACCATTAAATTAAAATTCCGTCCATCGACGGTACAGGGTAAGGCTGGCACACTCTGTTACCAGCTTTGCCACCGTCAGGAGAACAGGCAGATTACCACCGACATGAGGATATTTCCCGAGTGGTGGAATGAGACGAAACGTGAACTTGTCACTGTCCCCGGCAATGAGAGAGTCCTGACCGCCTACCGGAAGCGGGCGGAAAAGGAGATGCGGGACATCCGTGAGATTATCCGTGAGCTGGACTGTAGCGGAGAAACATACACCTTGTCGGAAATACTCAACCGCTATCGCTCCCTGCCTTCCGAGTCCGGTTTCCTGTACTACATGAAAAAAGAGATGGAAACGCTTTGGGAGAACGGCCAATACGGTACCTCTCGTAATTACCGGCGTGCACTGAACAGTTTTTCCACTTTCCTGGATGGTAACGACATTCCTTTTTCGTCGTTAGATTCCGCCCTGGCGTGTCGGTATGAGGCATGGTTGTGGCAACAAAGGGTAGCGAGAAACAGCAGCTCGTTCTATATGCGGATTCTGCGTGCCGTTTATAACAAGGCCGTAAAGCAAGGTATTGCGGTGCAGACTTTTCCGTTTCGTGAGGTTTATACAGGAGTGGCTCGCACATCGAAGCGTGCCGTGGATGAGGAAACCATCCTGAAACTTCAAAGAATTGACCTCTCGGATTCACCGGCTTTGGCACTTTCCAGAGACATGTTCGTGTTCAGCTATTGTGCCCGTGGCATGGCGTTTGTGGACATGGCATATCTGAAAAAAGAGAATGTGGACAGCGTGCGAATTACCTATTGTCGCCATAAGACAGGCCAATACTTAACATTACATATCGAACCGTGTATGGCGGTGATATTGGAACGATATGGGCAGGTTTGTCCGGAAAGTCCATATCTTTTCCCCATCCTTACCGATGAACAGCCAGATCAGGCTTACCGGCAATATCAGACCGGGTTGAACTACCATAACCGAAAATTGAAACGGTTGGGTAAATTGCTTGGCGAACCATTACCTTTGTCCTCATATACGCCTCGTCACAGCTGGGCTACCGCCGCACGCAACCACGACGTACCGATTGCCGTCATCAGTGCGGGGATGGGACACAGTAGCGAAAGGACTACGCTTATTTACTTGGATTCTTTAGACAATGCTGTGATAGATAATGCGAACGAGAAGATTTTGAAGGATTTGAACGATACCGTCTCTATATAAGAAACGGTAGGGATACGGGGGTTACGGATTTACGTTCACTGTAGTCAGGAACATTTCGCATTCCGGAATTTTAATGAATAACAGCCGGATTAACCTTGATTGCTGCATCTTTATATTTCTAAAAATCAGGAGGTGCAGGAATGGAGATTGTATTTTTTTATTAACCTGATTATTTTATTCTCTCTTGAACATAACAACATACGAAGTTAAGCACTGGTTCGCACTGAAAGTCTTTTATAACAAAGTTTTTGAAATCGAGGAAGCCTTGAAAAAAGACAAGATAGAATCTTACATTCCTTGTGAGGAAGTACTAGTGGAACATAATGGTAAAAAGAAGACTGTCCGCAAACCAGTTATCAATTCGCTGATGTTCTTCCGTTCTACTATTAAACACGCTATAGAGATACAGCAGCGGTTTATGAACAAGGTGATTGTATATACCCGGCTTAAGGGGTTAAAAAAGATTCCTCTTGCCATTCCTGAGCGAGAGATGAACATCTTTATGCTGGTTACCTCGTCCGGCGAACGGGGGATGGAATATTTCGGGGAGGACAATCCCAAGTTTTACAAGGGAGAACGTGTACGCATAATCGACGGAAAATTCAAAGGAGCGGAAGGTATCATCTGCCGAATCAGGAAAAACAGGCGACTAGTGGTTACAGTCCAAGGCATATGCGCTGTAGCCACTTCTTATATTCCACAATCCTTTCTACAACGGATAGGGTAAGATCAAGAAAATCATCAAAAAAATTATATAGTGGATATTTTTCATTTTATCGAATTTGCCTTTACAGTCATAGTCGGCTGGACATTGAGTGCGCTGGTCCTTCCCCGCATCTCGTTGGTTTCTTTCCGTCGTCGCCTGTTCGACTCGGTGGACGAACGTAAGTTGCATACCGCCCATATACCAAGATTAGGAGGCATCGCCTTTTTCCCATGTATTACGGTTACAGTCTCTCTCGTTATCATCGGTTATAACCTTAGGGTAGGTTACAACATACTTGACATGGATTTAACAAACAGTCTGCTTTCCATGCTCTGTTGTCTGTTCATACTCTATCTCATAGGTATGATGGATGATCTTATCGGTGTGCGTTATCGTTCCAAATTTGTGGGGCAGATACTTTGCGGTATACTACTGCCGATTTCCGGGCTGTATTTCGATAACCTGCATGGATTATTCGGCATTTATACCCTACCTTATTATCTAGGAATACCGTTCACGGTATTCCTCATCGTCTATATCCTGAACGCCATCAATTTGATAGACGGCATTGATGGGCTTGCCTCCGGATTGAGTATCATCTCCTTCCTCGCTTTCAGCTGCATGTTCATCCGTTTGCAATGGTGGATGTATTCCTTTATCAGTCTAGCTGCTTTCAGTGTGTTGTTGCCGTTCTTTTATTATAACGTATACGGTAAGATACATCGGGGACGCAAGATCTTTATGGGTGATACCGGTTCGCTCACTATCGGGATGCTGCTGGCAATGATGGTCATCCGTCTGAGTATGTCCGATCCAGTGAAAGAGAGTCTCTTTCCCGGTGGCATTGTGATAGCTTTTTCTTTTTTGATTATACCAATGCTTGATGTGATACGTGTGGTTATTCATCGGTTACGTAACGGTAAAAATCCATTTCTTCCAGACCGAAATCATATCCACCATAAATTTATAGCCTTAGGAATGTCCCAACGTAAAGCTATGGTAAGCATTGTTATTATGGCAGTTCTTTTTGCATTGGGAAATTGTTTTTTGATTCATTGTCTTTCCGTAACAAGCTTGTTTCTATTGGATGTGGCTATTTGGACAGTGATACATTGCTACATAACAGTGAAAATCAACAGAAAACATAGAGCGGAAAAATCAACTATACAGAAAAGATAACATATGAAAATTCATTTAATTAAATTGTGCTTCTTGTGTGTGTTATTGGCATCCTGCAATACCTCCAAGAAAATCGTTTATTTTCAGGATATTGTAGTTAATCAACCTGAAGCGATTACTGGGGCTCGAGACATTACAGTTCAGCCCAAAGACCAAATCTCCATTATGGTATCCAGTAAAGATCCACAACTTGCTGCCCTATTTAATCTGACTCGCATACAATATCGTGCCGGCTCTCCTGACTTACGTTCCGGCAACATGAATGGAGAAATATCAGGTTACACATTGGATGATAAAGGAAACATTGATTTTCCTATTGTCGGAACATTGCATATTGCTGGTATGACCAAGAGCCAAATTGCCGCTTTGGTTAAGCAAAGATTGATACAAGAGAATTTAATTAATGACCCGGTTGTTACGGTAGAGTTTATGAATCTCTATTTCTCCGTGTTAGGTGAGGTAAAAACACCAGGCAAGTATGCCATTACAAAAGATCAGATTACCCTTTTGGAAGCCATCAGTATGGCAGGCGATTTGAGTATTTATGGTAAACGGGATGCGATATTTGTTATACGTGAAGAAAACGGCAAGCGAGTAACTCATTGGGTGGATATCCGTTCCAAGGATTTATTTAATTCGCCAGTTTATTATCTGAGACAGAACGATGTGATATATGTCCAGCCCAACAAGGTGCGTGCTGGACAGTCTACCATCAATGAGAACAGTGTGAAATCGGTATCGTTGTGGATCAGTATCGGTTCGTTCCTTTCCTCGTTGGGAGTCTTGTTGTTTAAGTAATATTCACATCCAATAAGTTAGAAGTTGAAATGATGGAAAAGAGAATAAATGCAGGAAAGCCTGTTGATGACTTTATACGGATACAGGATTTATGGGGTATATTTGTTCCCAAGTGGTATTGGTTTGCCATTTCATTGTTTATCACATTAGTCTGTGCCTCTCTGTATTTACTGAGCACCCCCAACATCTATACCCGTACGGCAGCCGTTTTGATTAAAGATGACTCTAAGAACGGATCATCGACAAGTGCCATGAACGAGTTCGCCGATATGGGGCTATTCAAGTCGAATACCAATATTAACAACGAACTGCTTACAATGAAGTCACCCACCTTGATGACAGAAGTAGTAAGACGTTTAGTATTGAATGAAACCTACATCATCCGCCGTGGGTTGAAACAAATTGAGTTGTACAAAAACAGCCCGGTATGGGTAACATATCTTGCTAATAATAAAAAGGACGTAAGTTTTGCCATCGAAATCAATGGCAGCAATCAATTTCATCTTTCGGAATTTGTCGTTGCCGGTGAAGAGACGGATGAGCAATTCGAAGGAAACATTGGTGATTCCATTCAAACCTCTGCCGGAACATTGGCTGTCAGTCTGACTTCTCAATACAACGACTCTTTTATAGGAAGCACTATTCATTATAGCAAAAATTCAGCAGATAAGGTAGCGGATAACTATGCTCAAGCACTGAGGGCTGAATTAGGTAATGAAGATGCCACGATTATCAATCTAAGCATTGATGATGCTTCCGTACAAAAGGCAGAAGATATCTTGAATACACTAATTGAGGTCTATAACGAGAAATGGATTCAGGACAAGAATCAAATAGCAGTTAGTACCTCTCAGTTTATTGGTGAGCGTTTGGGAGTAATTGAAAATGAATTGGGGCATGTGGATGAAAATATCTCCAACTACAAGAGTGAACATCTCTTGCCCGATGTCCAAACAGCCTCTAACCTATATATGAACCAGTCGGCAGAGAATAAAAAAGAGATACAGGCGCTTTCCAATCAGCTTTCCACGGCCCAGTATATCCGTCGCGAACTGAACAGTAAGGATATGAACCAGCCATTACCGACCAACTCGGGAATCTCCAGCGTTAATATTGAAAGCCAAATCGGTGAATACAATAAGATGGTTTTGGATCGAAACCGGTTGATAGCCAACAGTAGTGAGAAAAATCCGTTAGTGAAAGATTTGGGAAATTCGATGCAGAGTATGAAGCGTACCATTTTACAATCGGTGGATAACCTGATTGTATCGCTGAATACCCAAATACGCAGTATCCGTCAACAGGAGGCAATGAACACCCAGCAATTAGCATCTAATCCAAGTCAAGCAAAATATCTGCTATCGGTAGAACGTCAGCAGAAAGTGAAAGAAGAATTATATCTCTATCTACTTCAGAAGCGTGAAGAAAACGAACTTTCGCAAGCGTTTACCGCTTATAATACAAGGGTGGTCACAACACCACGCGGTAGTGCTTTACCTACGGCACCAGTCAAAAAGGACATCTTGTTGGTAGCTTTTGTTCTCGGTCTGCTGATTCCAGCGGTCATAATCTTTATGCAGGAGAACATGAACACCAAGGTGCGTGGTAAGAAAGACCTTGAGAACCTAAGTATACCCTATATCGGTGAAATTCCATTATATGGTAAGGGTAAGAAAAAAAACAAATCTCAGGAAAAAATAATCGTGGTGGAAGAAGGCAATCGCAACATCATCAACGAAGCTTTTCGTGTACTTCGCTCCAATGTGGATTTTATGACCGGAAAAGAAAGCAAGCAGAAAGTATTTGTGGTCACCTCTTTCAATCCGGGTAGTGGAAAGAGTTTCTTTTCAGTGAACATAGCCATGAGCTTTGCCATTAAAGGGAAAAAAGTATTAGTGATAGATGGAGACTTACGGCATGGATCCACTTCTGCTTATGTAGGGTCGCCTAAGAAAGGCTTGAGTGACTATTTGGGTAACAGGGTGGCCAATTGGAATGAAGCACTTGTAACAGATAAGAAACATGCCAATTTGCATGTTCTTCCTGTGGGAACTATTCCCCCAAATCCGACAGAGCTGTTGGAAGATGGAAAATTTGCAACCTTGATGCAAATCTTGCGCAACGAATACGATTATATCTTTGTGGATTGTCCACCGATAGATATCGTGGCAGACACACAAATCATAGAACAGTATGCAGACCGGACACTTTTTGTAATACGAGCCGGACTGTTGGATCGCTCACTGCTGTCCGCATTGGAAACTTTCTATCAAAAAAAGCGTTTCAAGAACCTTGCAATTGTACTGAATGGCACGGAAAGTACTGGTGGACGCTATGGCTACCGTTACGGATATAGTTTTGGTTACCACAATGCCTATACATCTTATTATGGAAACAAATAATATAATCTGTAGTATTTAAGTTGAAATATGTGGTTTTTTGAATCTTCTATTTCCATTACAGAAAGTGGTGTCTTACAAGGGATGACTGATTGCCATAGTCACTTGTTGCCAAGTGTAGATGATGGAGTAAAGACGGAAAAGGATACGTTCGTTATTTTGGACGAGATGGAGCGACAAGGAGTTCGAAAAGTATGGTTGACTCCTCATATTATGGAGGACATACCCAATGAAACCGTTATGTTGCAGCAGAAGTTTCAGAATTTGAGGCAAGAATATCGGGGAAAAGTGGAATTGTCTTTGGCGGCAGAATATATGCTGGATGCCCTCTTTGAGAAACGATTACAACAAGATGATTTGCTTCCATTAGAAGAGGACAAACGATACCTATTGGTTGAAACTTCTTACTTCAATCCACCGATGGATTTACTTTCAACCTTGAAGCGAATTCAATCAAAAGGATATTATCCGCTATTAGCTCATCCGGAGCGGTATGAATATATGCAAATGAAAGATTATAAACATTTGAAAGAAGACCGAATCTCTTTTCAGTTGAATGTACCTTCGTTGACAGGAATGTATGGTAAGCATGTACAGAAGAAAGCAGAAATACTATTGAAAGCTGGGATGTACGATTACATCGGTAATGATACCCACTCTGTGGATTTTTATTTACGACTGTTACAATGTAATATTCGAAAAAAAGTGGCAATTAACCTCGCCAATCGTAACCGTGGTTTCGATTGACCTTTAATTTATCGAAAGTATATAAATTCAGTTTGCAAAACTTCAATAATAATAAAATAAATCAATGAAAGCTTGTTTTATGGGCTTGGGCTACATCGGACTACCCACAGCCATTATTGCCGCCAAACACGGTGTTCAAATAACGGGAGTTGATATCAATCCCCATGTAGTGGAAATGACTAATGCAGGACATCTGCACATTATTGAACCGGGTATGGAGAAAATGTTACAGGAAGTAGTGAAAACTGGCATGTTGAAGGCTTCGGTTACCCCAGAAGTAAGTGACGCTTATTTTATGGTAGTTCCTACCCCTTTCAAGGGGAACCATGAACCGGATGTAAGTTACGTGGAAGCTGCTACTCGTGCTGTATTGCCGTTGCTAAAAGAAGGAGATCTTTATGTAATAGAATCCACTTCCCCCATAGGAACCACAGAGGCCATGGCACGCATCATCTTTAATGGACGTCCAGAACTGGAAGGTAAGATTTATATAGCCTATTGTCCAGAACGTGTATTGCCCGGTAATGTAATTTATGAATTGGTACACAACGACCGTGTCATCGGTGGTTTAAATATCGAATCGACCGATAAGGCCATTGAATTCTATTCCCAATTTGTACAAGGTACGCTTCACAAAACGAACTGTCGCACGGCAGAAATGTGCAAACTGACAGAGAACTCCAGTCGCGATGTACAAATTGCCTTTGCCAATGAGCTCTCACTTATCTGCGATAAGGCGGGCATCAATGTTTGGGAGCTTGTCAACCTTGCCAACAAGCATCCGCGTGTAAATATCCTGCAACCCGGTTGCGGTGTAGGGGGACATTGCATTGCGGTGGATCCATACTTTATCACAGCAGATTTCCCTGCAGAAAGTAAGTTGATTAGCGATGCCCGTGATATTAACAACTATAAGAGTTTCTGGTGTGCCGAGAAGGTAAAAAACGCCATGTTAGAGTTTGAATTGAAACATCATCGCAAACCTTGTGTCGCCATGATGGGACTTGCCTTCAAACCCAATATCGACGATTTACGTGAAAGTCCTGCGAAATATATTACCACGAAAGTGATGCAAAGCTGTAATAATGCCGACATTTTGGTTGTGGAACCGAATGTAAAAGAGCATAACGTGTTTAAGTTAACCGATTATCGTGAGGCTTATGATAAAGCAAACATCGTGGTATTCCTTACGGCTCACAAGGAGTTCAAAGAGCTATCTTGGAGAGAAGATAAGATGATGTTGGATTTTTGTGGGGTATTTAAGAAGTAAAAGTATATGAAAGAATTATTTCGCTATATACAATCTGATTATTATCGATATACAGGGGAAATGAGGGGGGGGTAAAATACTACTTTACCTTCTTTTCAAACGGAATCACTGCTTTAATTACAGTTTTTGGTTACGGTTGGCATCAAGGAAGAACATATTGTTCCCTTTAGCCGTTCTGATGCATCGTCACCTAACCAATAAATATGGAATACAGATCCCACGAACTATAAAAATAGGGTATGGATTCTATATAGGCCATGGTATAGGCATTGTGATTAACGCCGGAACTGTGATAGGAAATAATGTAAATATTAGTCAGTTTTTATCCATCGGAACCAACAAGCGGACTCCGGCAAGAATAGGCAATAATGTCTATATCGGTCCTAATGTTTGTATTGTGGAAGATGTTAACATTGGTAATAACAGTTGTATTGCAGCAGGTGCGGTGGTTGTGAAAGATGTACCGGAAAACACTACTGTGGCAGGATGTCCAGCAAAAGTGTTAGGTGAAAACAAGCATTCCGAATATGTACACAATCGTTATAATATCAATCATTAGGTAAAAAATTGACCGCTTTACAATACATCAACTACACAAATAACAAACTGTTGGAAGAACTAAGTACGTACCGTTCTAATTCTACTAACGAGCAATTCAAAGTAGCACATTACAGCTTAAGCAATAAGCTATTTTTATACAATCGTTTCATGAGCACAGTATCTGACAATAATAAACGAATCGCCAAGAATACTCTCATACTTTATGCGAGAATGTTCTTGGTAATGTTCATATCTCTATACACCAGCCGTATCATATTAAAAACGTTGGGTATTTCTGATTTTGGTATATTTAATGTTGTTGGAGGCGTGGTAATGATGATGAATGTAGTAAACAGTGCTATGTCGGTGTCTACACAGCGATATTTGACTTTTGAATTAGGGAAAAAAGATTATGTCCAATTTACCAAGACATTCAGTATGTGCATGAATATATTTTTTCTCTTGTGTGTTTTGATATTAGTTTTAGGAGAAACTGTTGGTTTATGGTTTGTAAACACATACTTGATTATTCCTCAGGAAAGAATGGAAGCAGCTAATTGGGTTTACCAATTCTCTTTACTTTCATGTATGTGTACACTTTTAAGCAACCCCTATAATGCCACAATTATATCGCATGAACGAATGAATGTATACGCTTATATCGGCATTACGGAAGTCTTTCTTAAACTTGCCATTGTTTATGTTTTACAGATAATTCAGATAGATAGGTTGACAACTTATGGAGTATTGACTTTTATCAGTTCGTTAACAATAACACTAATTTACCGCTGGTATTGTGTGAAACATTTTGCCGAGGTACGGTATTCATTTTATTGGAATAGGCAATTATTCAAACAATTAGCTTCTTATTCAGGATGGAATCTATTCGGTTCTCTTTCCGGAGTAGCCAAAGGGCAAGGATTAAATATTCTTATCAACATATTTTTTGGTCCATCGGTGAATGCTGCACGTGGAATAGCTTATCAAGTCAATGGCGTGATTCAATCTTTCTTCTCTAACTTTTATACAGCAGTGCGCCCACAAATCACAAAATACTACGCTCAAGGTAATAAAGAAGATATGTTTAAATTGATATTCAATAGTTCTAAAATGGCATTTTTTCTTATCTTATTTATTTCTCTTCCATTGGTTATAGAAACTCCATTCATAATACAATTATGGCTTGGGCAAATGCCAGAATATGTTGTACCGTTTGTTAGATTGGTAATTGTTATTACAGCTATAGATTCCATGTCTACTCCATTGATGACAGCCATTCATGCCACAGGCAATAATCGTTTATATCAATTTTCGGTAGGTTTAATTATGATAATGACCTTACCTATTTCCTATATATTTTTAAAATCAGGTTATTCTCCGTTATCTGTTTTTGTCATATCATTGGTATTAAGTATGATTAGTCTATTTGTGAGACTTGGAATAGCACACAGACAAATTGGATTACCATTCATGGAATATACAAAGCATGTAGTGTTCCGTTCATTTCTTGTCGCATCATTGGCCTTTATAATTCCAGCATGGTTGCATTGCATAATGCAGCCGGGTTGGATTGCAACTGTTAGTGTGTGTAGTATGTGTGTAGTAAATAGTCTTTGTTTTGCATTTTTTGCTGGACTTAGTTTATCCGAGCAGCAAGTTTTAGCCAACCTACTAAAAAATAAACTAAAAATAAACAAATGATAAAACTCGTATCCAAAGATAAATGTACCGGATGTGGCGCTTGTTCCTATATATGCCCCAAGGGATGTATAGAAATGAAGGAAAACGATATGCATGAATTACTGCCTGTTATCAATGCATATATGTGTGTGGAGTGTGGGAAATGTGTTAAGATATGTCCTGTTCTGAATCCCGTGGAAACTTATGTTCCAATAGAGGCTTATGCAGCACGTAGCAACGACAAGAAAGAGGCTTTCAATAGTGCTTCCGGTGGAATTGCCAGTACTTTATATCGTGACGGCCTCAAAGAAAATGCCTATATTGCAGGTGCTGTGCAGAATCCTGATTTTAGCGTAAATCTTATCTCTGGGAAAAATATTGAACTTATTAACCAGTTCAAGAATTCCAAATATGTATTTAGTACGGCTTATCGGTTATATCCAGAACTGGCAACTTTATTGAAACAAGAAAAACAAGTAATCGTAGCTGGACTTCCATGCCAGATTGCAGCTATCCGTAAGATATTCAAGGATAATCCTAAGTTATTCTTGATTGACATAGTATGTCATGGTACTACACCAACGGCTTATTTACAACAGCACATCAAAAAGATAGAACAAGAAATGGAACAATCTGCCACAAAGATGTTTTTCAGAGACCCTTATGTTTATACTTTTACTTTTACTTTTACTTTATATAATAAACATGGCGAGCGCTTCTATGCAAAACGAACAAAAGATGGTGATACATATCAATTTGGCTATCATCGAGCCATATCCTATCGCGAAAGCTGTTATTATTGCCCATTCGCATGCAATAAACGAACCGGTGATTTATCCTTGGCAGATTATCCGGGTTTAGGTTGTATTATCCCTTTTACTCACGAACGGGAATTTATCAATTGTGTATTGGTCAATACGCTTAAAGGTAAAAATTGGTTTCGGAAATCAATAAACAAAGGGAGTATTCTTGCATGGGAGCGTCCTATAGACGAAGCTATTGCCTATAATAGGCAGTTAAACACTCATGCAGAAAAAAGTGCCTATCGTCTTATGTTTGAGAAAACGATGCGAACAAATGGAGCAGATTTTGAGAAAGCGATGGTTCCACTTATGCGTAAAGGTTTACGTAAAGAAAAGATAATCCGCTTGTATATGTTACCGAAACGTATAGTAGGAAAAGTTAAACGGGTAATAAAGAATTTAATAAAATGAAAAGAGTAGGAATTATAACCATACATCATTCTCCTAATTATGGAGCATGTCTCCAATCATACGCCCTTTATAAATACATAGTACAACAAGGGGCATATTGCGAAATAATTGATGTACACCGTCCGATTCATTCAGATTATATTTATGAAAAACGTTATTCGTCCTATAGAAACAATCAGTTCAAACCTTCTGTACGAATTAGAAAAGCTTTAAAAAACATAATTAAGAAGGTACTGGGACGTGAAACGGTTGTAAAACAATTTACTTCTCCAATATCTGAACAGCGTTTCAAAGAATTCAATTCCATTATAAAATATTCACAAACATATAATCGACTATCGGATCTAAAAAAAAATCCTCCCGTTTATGATTTGTATATATCAGGAAGCGATCAACTTTGGAATCCAGCGCAACCCTACTGTTTGGAACCTTATTTTCTAACATTCGTTCCTGATGGAAAGAAAAAAATATCTTTTGCCACAAGTATAGGACTTACCGAATTAACTCAGCAAGAAAAGTCTGATTTTAAAAGATGGTTAAGAAGTTATGATGCCGTTTCCGTCAGGGAAAAACAAGGCAAAGCACTACTTGATGCATTTGTAGAAAGAGATATTGAGCAGGTTGCAGATCCCACATTCTTATTGGACACATCATACTGGAATGAAGTAGCAATATTTCCACAAACAAAGAAAAAGTATATCCTACTTTTTCTGCTAACTGCAAATGCCGACATTTTGGATTATGCAGTACGTTTAAGTCATGAAAGTGGACTTGAACTAATTGTTTTAAAGACTTCACAGTTGGCAACTACAGAAGAAATGTATACTGTTGATAATGATTGTGGTCCACGGGAATTTATTGGATATTTAGGGCATGCCAATATGGTAATAACCGACTCTTTTCACTGTACGGTTTTTTCTTTATTAATGGGTGCGAAAAACTTCTATACATACATAAATGTAGCCACCAAACGTGGAAGTCGTATCACAGATTTGTTGAGTACATTCGGATTAGAAGATCATCTACTACCAACAGATTTTTCTAAAAGTTATCAAGAACTCACTCTAAAGCTAATCAACAGAGAGAAGATATTCAAAATTATTGAAAATGAAAAAAAACACGCAAGAGCATTTTTAGATAGATGGATAAAAGCATGAATAATATAACTCAATTTTCCGATTGCTATGGCTGTGGCATGTGTGCCATAGTGTGCCCAAAACAGATTATATCTATTCAACAAAATATAAACGGTTTTTATGAACCTGTGATAAATAATGATAATGAATGCATCCATTGCGGTCAATGTTTAAAAGTTTGTTCTTATGCTGACGAACAATTGGCACAAAACAATGATGTACTGGCAAGTTATGCTGCCTGGAGTAAAGATCCTGTTATACGAAAAAAATGCTCGTCCGGCGGCGTAGGATTCGAAATTAGTAAAATACTACTTGAGCAAGGCTATAAAATATGTGGCGTTCGTTATAATCCAACTTTAAATCGCGCAGAACATTATATTTCGGTTTCAAAAGAAGAATTAGTACAATCGGCAGGAAGTAAATACATTCAGAGCTATACTGTCGATGGTTTTCGTTCAATTGATCGCAAAGAAAAATACCTGGTGGTAGGTACTCCTTGCCAAATAGATTCATTTCGTAGATATATTCGCAAAAATCATATAGAAGAGAACTTCATTTTGATGGATTTCTTTTGCCACGGTGTACCATCCAAAAAAATGTGGGATAAATATCTGTCAGAGACGGAAAAAATTACAGGAAAAGTGATATACGCTTCCTGGCGTAATAAGATAACCGGTTGGCACGATTCATTGGCAATGGACATTGATGGTGAACATACCGGAGAGAAAGTGAATTGGCATGATTCTTACAATCTGTTAATAAAGGGGGAAAAAACTTTCTTAAATTCCCGGTATTCTCAAGGTGATGCCTTCTATCAGTTATTCCTCAGTGACAACTGTTTGGGTAAAGCTTGCTATGACCATTGTAAATTCAAGTTTCGTTCATCTTCAGCAGACATTCGTATTGGTGACTTATGGGGAAAGAAATATCAGGAAAATGAAGATGGAATCACCGGTGTAGCTGTATTTTCGAAGAAAGGAAAATCTGTTTTGATGCAGTCTAATTGTGAATTTGTGGAAGAGCATTTTGATACTGTTGCCGAAGGGCAAATGAAAGCCCCTGCAAAAAGAGGTAGAATGTATCCTATAGTTCAAAAAATGTTACTTAATGATGATACTTCTATAAAAGAAATCAATTTGTTGATATTAAAAGAAAAAAAGAGACGGATGAATATTGAAAGGATAAAACATCCGTTACGCACATTACTTAATATTATAAAAAAAATAAAATAGATGAAAATTTGCACAATTACCTGCCACGATGTATATAATTACGGAGCTTCACTTCAAGCATATGCTTTGCAACAGTATCTGTCATCATTAGGGCATGATGTGAAAATCATAGATTACAAACCAGATTATATGCGAGTTCATTATAAATTTTGGTTTGTACCGCAAAGTTCACATTACTACAAACGAGCTATAAAGTCTCGTTTGTTCCGATTCTTTTTATGCTGTTATTTTGCGCCTAAACGTTATTCCACATACGGTAGAAAACTAAAATTTGATTCTTTCACAAAAGAATATTTGCTGTTGACACGACGTTACAACTGTTACCAAGAATTAAAAGACAATCCTCCCGTAGCAGATATCTACATCGCTGGTAGCGACCAGATATGGAATAGTGTACTCCCAAACGGAAAGGATCCTGCCTATTTTTTACAATTTGGAGATGAAAATGTAAAGCGAATTTCATATGCTGCAAGTTTTGCTATATCACAGATTGCATGCGATATTAAACCTCTCAATAGCAAATGGTTGAAAAAGTTGGATGCCATATCTGTAAGAGAACATACAGGTCTATCTGTACTTCAATCATTAAAAGTGAAGGGTGTGGAAGTCGTTGATCCGGTTTATCTATTAAATCGTATGCAGTGGTTAAATTTTGCAGGAAAGGATCGTCTAATAAAACAAAAATATGTACTTGTTTATGATTTATACATGAATGATGAACGATTATGTATTGAAGCCAAAAGACTTTCTAAATTATATCATTTGACAATCGTTTCAGTGGATGGAAACATTAAGTGTCCATATGCACAAAAGAACATATCTAATGCCGGACCACAGGAATTTGTCAATCTCATTTTCCATGCAGAATATGTAATAACTAATTCTTTTCATGCCACTTCGTTTTCTTTAATACTGAACCGCCCTTTTGCCGTATTTTACAATTATGATAATATTTCCCGTATATCAGATATTTTAAATCACGTAGGATTAAGTCATTGTCTTAATGCGGATAATCCTATATATAATTATAACTGGATGAATATAAACCAATATCTGGCCGAAATGTGCAAAAAGAGTTATCAGTTCTTAGTTTCTAATCTGAAATAGCATGCTATACTGGTTATTTGTATTAATTTGGTTTTTTTGTGGTATCCAAATATTAAGAAATAATGGGATAACGAGAATGTGTTACTTTTTTGTAGGCATTTTTTTCGTTCCTTCCGTCTTAAAGATTATTCCACAAGCTCTTTTGATGGGACATACCTTTTATGCTACTACATTTATAGTTTCAATGTTCCGATTTCGGGAATTGAAATTGGAAACGTTTTTATCTTGCCCTTTTTTTTATAGTCAATTTTTCATTTTATTAGCATCTTTGCTCATTGGAATTTTTGACTTTAGAATAGGTGTTCCATTAGGCCTTTTAAGAGGAATCACTTCGTTTGTAAGTTCTTATTTCTTGTTTTTTGTAGGCTGGGTATCTTTAACATCAGCATCACAAGCAGACTTTGTATCTAATGACACAAGTGCGATAAAAGAACAGACCTTCTTTGAAAGAATACTTCCGTTAATCATGCCAATTTTATTGTTTGGGGTTTGGAGCGCATTTTCTCGCAGTAACCCCATCTTAGATGCTGTAGGTCTTAATGGACGTTTTTTTTATGAAAATATGGACAATTTCCGTAGCTTTAGAGTTACTGGAGCTTGCGTTTCTTCTTCGGTTTATGGACTTGCTTGTGCCACACTTTTTCTATGCTCTTTTTTTCTTACTAGATATAGAACTAAAACCATGATATTTACTATGATTTTATTATTAGTAAATTTAGCTTTGTCTGCCACTCGTGCTGCTATCATTCCATTTTTAATAGGATTGTGTACATTTATTATACTTAATAAAAATATAAGCAATGTTGCACAAAAATCAATCATTAGCATCCTTGTTTTGTTATTAATATCTCCATTATTACCTCATTTTATAAATGATTTCATAAGCCAATTATTAGATTCTGTAATGGACGTTTTTCTTCCCTCAGGAAGCGGAGGTACTAAATATGGAGGAAGTAATGTGGATGCACGCGAAATGCAAATTATGGCAGCTTTCCAGTATCTGAAACAAAAACCATTTTTTGGACATGGATTTGCGTATTTTGCAGAGGTAATTTCCCATGGTAAGAAACACCAAGAACTGTTAGGAATGGAAAGCTATTTGTGTATAATCGGAGTTGAATATGGTCTTATCTATTTAATCACTATTATCGCTTTTTATGTACAGTGTTTTATCTATTTTTGGCGTAGTAGAGTATATAATAAACTTTATTCAGATTTAGGTTTGTCATTGATAACTATGTTTATACCGTTTCTGATTTTCGCATGGGTAGGTGGCTGTTGGTTCTTTTTCCTTCCGCTACTTGGATATGTAGCAAAAGCTATTTATATAAGTAAAAACGAACAAATTGTCTAATGAACTTTAGAATATGAAATCACAAATCCACTTTGTATTAGGAGCCGGAGTATATCCATACCTTACTGGAGGTATGGAAATATTCAATTATTATCTCATTCAAACTTTACACAATAATTTCAAGATTTCGTACACAAGTTACTTCCGCTTAAATTATGAAGGTGTGAAATTTAAACGTTGTTTACCTATTAAGCCTACCAAATATCTTTTCCCTATACAACTGTTTTTTCATCTGCTTTTCACGAGAAAAGTCAAATGCGTACTTTTTTCATATTCGGCAGCTCACGCAATTGTATGGCGTTCATACAACTTGATTTGCAGGGCATTGCATAAGAAATATATTGCTGTAATTCATTATGGCGATGTTACACCAAGTAAAGATATTGAAACATATAAGCGCTTTTTTCGTGATGCTGAAATTGTTATTGCTGTTTCAGAGGACATAAAAAAGAATTATGATTCTAAGTATGGTATCAATTGTAAGGTCATCTATCCTCTTGTACCATTCTCAGAAGCAGAAATGGACAAACAGACATTAAGAAACAAATATCATATACCTACAGCACCTCATGTGATCTGTATGATAGGTTCCTTAAAAGATATGAAAAATCCGGAGACAATTATCGAGGCTTTGAAACTTTTCTCTTCAGAGGAACTGAAACTGTTCAATCCACACATAGTCTATGCCGGTGATGGAGCATCGCGAGAATATTTGAAAAAAAAAGCAGCAGAATATAAATTAGAAAACAGAATATCTTTCTTAGGAAATATCCCTAAAGAAAAGGTAAAAGATATATATAAGTTATCTGATTATTACCTGATAGCATCTGATTTTGAAGGAACATCCGTTTCTCTGCTTGAAGCGATGTTTAATCGCAAGCCAATCATAGCCTCACGAGTATCAGGTATTGTAAATACAATTCGAGAAGGAAAAGATTGTCTAATGTTCACGGTGAAGAATGCTGCAGAATTGAAAGGATGTCTTATTAAATATATACAGCAACCGCAACTAGCGAAAGATTTGTCTTCAAATGCCTATGAGCATTATTTATGCAATTATAATTATGATAATGTTGTTGCAGAGTATATTGAAATTCTAAATCGATAAAGATTGCATTATGAAGATAATTCAAATAATATATAGCCTTTGCCCTGGTGGGGCAGAAAAGTTTGTAGTCGATTTGTCCAACCAATTGGCAACAATGGGGCATGACGTGACTTTGTGTATGCTGCGTGACGTTACGGATGAATCATTAACCTTCAATAAGCAGTTCCTGCAAAGTAATGTCAAACTACATTCCATGAAATTCTCCAGAGGATTCTCGTGGGGCAAGTGCCGTAGCGTGGAGAAGTATATTCAAAACGAACGGCCAGATGTAGTGCATTGCCATCTGAATGTCATTCCATATGTGTATAGACTTGCTTTATGTTGTAAAAAAATAAAGTTTTTTCATACGTTGCATAGCGTAGCTTCAAATACAGGGGGAACAGGTCTACAATATCAACTAAATCGTTTGTTCTATAATCATAATTGGATTCGACCTATATGTATATCTAAACTGTGTAAAGATTCCTACGAAGATTATTACAAATTGTACAATGCTCCATTTATAAATAACGGACGAGCCTTGGTTGCTGCTTCTCCCTACTATGAAGAGACTAAACGAGAAGTAGAATCTTATAAGACGTCTCCTGACACGCGGATATTTATTCACGTTGCACGTTTCAACCCACTAAAAGACCAACAACTATTAGTGGATTCATTCAATCGACTTAATCAGGAGAATATTGATTTCACCTTGTTGGTTATTGGCAGTGATTATGACTGTGAAGAAGGACAGAAATTGCAGCAAGTTGCATGCTCAAAGATTCACTTTTTAGGTAAAAAAAATAATGTGAACGACTATCTATATTGTGCAGATGCCTTTTGCTTGACCTCCGTTTATGAAGGACTGCCGATTAGCTTACTGGAAGCCCTTTCGTGTGGTGTCACACCTATTTGTACTTCTGTGGGTGGTATTCCTGATGTGGTTATTGATAACGTGAGTGGCTATTTATCAATAAACAGAACAATCAGTGGGTATATGGAAGCAGTGAAACGTTTCCTTACTTATCCACTTCCTCGAAAAGAATTAATACGGTACTATCACAAACATTATTCAATGGCAGTGTGCGCAAAGAAATATGTAAATTTATACGAACAATAAAGATAGTTCAAATGAAATGTAAAATTTGCCAAATAGAAGAAGCAAACAAGACTAATTCGCATCAATTTCCAAGTTTTCTTGCTAAAATAATTAAATTCAACAGTAATTATAAAAGAGATACAGAGTTGATGTTCTCTTTTGATAAATACAAAACAAATATTTATGCTAGAGAACATAGTCAAATAAATGGGATGACTTGTTTGATAGCCTCACGGATAATGAAAGATTAAAAGAATTAAGTGTGAATCCTGTTTCTGAAAATTACGTGTTTTGTGAAATTTGCAAAAAGGCACTAAGCCAATATTTAGAATCACCATATAGCTCGTTTCACAAGAATAAGCAACACGTTTCAGCAGAAATTCCCTTGATATTTTTATAGTTTGGAGAATCTCTACACAACGGAAGAGCGGGTTTTCGTTAGGTAAAGAATTAGAAGAACAACTTCGTTTTATTTTATACCAATATATACTTTTAAAACAAGAAAAGAAAGATGCTACTTCACTTGTACATTCTTTAAACATTAAATGTCGAATAGAGACATATAGGGATTATTGTCGTAAAAATGCAGTTTTTATCATTGTAATTATGATGCAAAAAAATAAAATTTCCTCAATGATAGTTGGAGATATTTGTATTTACATAAACTTTGAAAATGAGAGTATTTCATCTCATTACAATTTTGAGAATTGGAAAGTTTCTTTCGTGATGCCGCAATAAACAGTAGGAAAGAAACTGAAAACACACAATCTATAGATTGTGTGTTTTATCAATCTGTCATGTCTCGATTTATTAAAAAAGCCACAACGATAAAAAATGTGGGCTTTTTGAAATAGCCGATATCATGTGGCATAAATCTGGACGTTTTGATTTTATGCCTATCAGAATGAAAATAGAATTTATATCAGGCATAGTAAATGAGAATATGAAATTGGGAGACCGATACCAGCCTCAATATTTCATTGATAATAAAAAAAATGCAGTGTCAAATCCTATGCTTTATATTTAAGATGCTAACAAGAAAAATTTCAGGACATATTCTAACCATAGGCTGCGAATATCGTCATCCTAAGGGAGGAGTGGCACAGGTGATGTACAACTATGAGAAATATGTATTCCCTGTGTTCAATTGCATAGTTAACTCAGGAGGAACAAATAATGTAGCGAAGCTGCTTAAAGCCATTTCTGGCTATTTACTTATGGCTATTCATTTGACAACAGATAGTCATCTTCGTATTGTCCATATCCATACGTCTTCTTACAACAGCTTCAAACGATCTGCATATTTCGTAAGGTTGGCAAAAGCATTCGGGAGGAAAGTAGTATTACATATTCATGGAGGTGACTTCAAAAAATATTACGTTACAAACCCGAAATGGATTGCTTCCGTGTTGAATCGGTGTGACATGATTGTTACCTTGTCCGAATCATGGAAAAATTACTTTCAGACCATTACTAATGGTCCTCAAATACGCATCGTGGAGAATATCGTGGCACCTCCCCAAGAAGGATGTCAGTTGTGGAACGATGGTAAATGCCATTTGCTTTTTTTAGGAAAGGTATGCAAGGAAAAAGGCATCTTTGACTTGCTGGATGTAATACGCAAGCATAAAATGGAGTTTGAGGGTAAAGTTGTACTTCACATTGGGGGAAACGGAATGACGAACGAACTAACTGGTAGAATGCAACAGGACGAGTTGAGGGACATAATTGTGTATGAAGGCTTTGTGCTCGGTACACAAAAAATTGATTTGCTATATAGCTGTAGCGCATTCATCCTGCCCTCATATACCGAAGGCTTGCCTATCTCCATCCTCGAATCCATGTCATATGGCAAACCGATACTAGCTACACCCGTAGGAGGAATCCCTGAAATAGTGAAACAAGGCGAGAATGGCATACTGTTTCAGCCAGGAGATAAAGAAGCTATCTATGCAGCGTTAACTCAGTTTGTATGCGACAAGGAACAGCAAAAGTACATGGGCAAGAAGTCCGCTGTGATGATTGAACCACATTTCCCCAATAACGTGAGTAAGAAATTAGATAAACTTTATAGAGAGCTGCTGTAAGAAATGCAACAGTTTAATAATGAAAATATGAAACTAAAGAAATATCTATACGAAACAGCCAAGTATGTCTTGCGCAGTTATCCTGTCATCTATCCTTACATCAAGGAGGTTGAAAAACTATATGCTATGTCTCCGGAGGAATTAAACCAACGAAATGAGAAGCGATTCCTGGAAATTTTTCACCGGGCTTACGACAAGTCTCCTTTTTACCGTAAACTATATACGGAGGCAGGCATACGAAAAGAGGACATCACTAGTCTTACCGATATCAAGAAGTTACCTGTGGTTACCAAAGATATGGTGAAACAACATGCTAACGAGATGCTAACGGTGCCGAAAAGGAAAGTGCGTAAAGGTAATACCAGTGGAACTACAGGCACACCACTGTCTGTGTACAGCGATTGGAAATCTATTTGGATGGTACAGGCATACTTGTATTGCACTCGAAAACGCTATGGTTTCACTTATGGACAACGATTCGTTTCTCTTCGCGGACATCTAGACAAGAACAACCTTTCTCTGAAAATACATTTAAGTAACACGTTGTTCTTGTCTAGTTATAACATCAATCCTGCTAATACCCAATTTTATTATGACAGCATTAGAAAATTCAAGCCAAGGGCTATAGAAGGTTATCCTAGCAGCCTTTATACATTGGCTTTGTTATTAAGTGATGCCGGATTAAAGTTGGAAATTCCTGTTGCATTCACATCTAGTGAAACTTTGCTGCCTTACCAAAGGGAAAAAATAGAACAGCAATTTAACACTCAGATATTCGACTTGTATGGCATGACGGAACGAACCATTTCGTTAATGGAGGCCTACAACCATCAAGGGTATTACGAGATGCCTGGATTTAGTATCAATGAGTATCTTGAAGATGGTGAAATTTGTACTTCGCTCATCAATGAGTCTTTCCCCATGATTCGTTATAAGTCAAATGATGTGATGGAAATGATGGAAACCACCGAGGACAATCCTCAAATCGTGGTGAAACATATAGAGGGCCGAAAAGCAGATTACTTGTGCTGCAAGGATGGCTCCCATATTATACTTTTGGACTTTTTGTTTAAGGGAGTGAAACACGTGAAGATGAGTCAACTTGTACAAACTAAAGATGACACATTGGAAATCTACGTAGTTCCTGAGCCTGACTTTGAAGATGTGGATAAGCACCAAATTGAGTACAACTTGATGGATCGTGTAGGAACAGGGAATATAGATTTTCGCATTAAACTGATAAATGAAAAAGATATCAGATATACTCCAAGAGGGAATTTTAAATATCTAATTAACCTAACGTTTATTAAATATCAAGAGACGATTTTTAAAGTAGTAGGTAGAGAAGATGATTATGTAATATGTAAGGATGGCACCCGAGTAACCCGAATAGATTTCATAGAAAACGGAGAACATATCAAGGCTTGCCAATGGATACAGGAAGAGGATGGAAAAGTAGAAATACGCATCGTTCCAGACAAGGGCTTTACAGAAAAAGATCGTTTGTATGTTGTTCGCGAAACTGAGCGAAAAGTCGGCCAAGGCAATCTGGACATAAATACAATCATTGTATCGATAGATAAACTGATATATACCCGCAGAGGGAAATTCAAATTGATAGTGAGGAAATAGCTAATAGTTTAGCTCAATGAATAATGTTGGGATATTCAGTAAATAGTTTTATTTTTCATCGTTTTAAGACAATATTTGTGTCATGTTTTCAAAGAATTCATAAAAAATTATCCTTCAATAGCAAAATCCCCAAATCCAGCTTTCTTGTAGACGTGTCAATTCGCCTATAGCATGAGTACTTATCGTTCCAGATGAAGGTTTTATAGAGAAAGACAGCCTGTTTGTAAAAGAGACAATCTAGAGGTGCATGGAGGTGAACAATTTAAATGTAAAAATAAAAAAAGTCTCTTGGGATAATCTTCTATATACTTTAAGAGAAAAGTTTAAGTTGACAGTAGATAAGTATCTTAATAACTAAAATTAAATAAATTGTCTATAAAATACGGTCAGGTAATCCAGCACGATTTATCAGAAAAAAATAGAATTCATGCCAAACGAATATTTTTATAGAATTTCAAAAGTGATTATATCTGCATCATATATTTTTTAAAATTAATTTAAATCTTTATTTTCTAGCTTTAAAATACCAAAATCACTACTAACTCTTAAATCCATAAAGGAACTTATTTTACATATAAAGATATAATAACATGTTGATTCCAATGTAGTATTTTTTATCCTGTTTAGAACGAAAATTATTGCATGGGTAATAACAATCTATTTATAAATAAATCATTATACAGAAAAAAGTGATTATAATAGGAAATTCTATAAAAAATCATTGGTTTTAGAAAAGATATGAAATACAACATATTTTCTATGTAGAAAAAACGTAGAAGGTATTATTCTTTTTCAAAATTAAAATAACCATAATATGTTAGAAATAGATAATATTATCAATTCTTTCCTTGCACTAAAAAATTATTGTGAAAGGGAACAATTTAAAGGTTGGGATCCGTATGATGGGTTGAACTCCAAAGTATTTCAAGCATTGCCATTGTTGAAAAAGTCGGCATTATGCAGATTGGTAGTGATACAGGGCTTTAAACGTTGTCCTTTTAATTTGCGCAAATTGGTCCTTGTCCCCAAGGAATATAATGCCAAAGGAATCGGGTTGTTCCTTTCTGGATATTGTAATCTTTATCATGTTGTACATAAACATCCAGAATGGTCGGAAACTTTAGGAACACTTGAAGAGATAAAAAATAGGATCAATGAATTGTCTGAGTTGCTTATCTCTTTGCAATCAAAAGGATATAGTGGCGCTTGTTGGGGATATAACTTCGATTGGCAAGCGAGAAGGCTTTTCCTTTTTCCGAAATACACTCCTACGATTGTGGCAACAAATTTTTGTGCCACAGCTCTGATAGAGGCATACGAAATAACAAAACATATGAAATATTTAGAGGTGGCACTTTCTGCAGCGAATTTTGTAATCAAAGATTTGCATCGGACATCTTATAAGGAAGGTTTTTTGTTCTCGTATAGCCCGCTGCAAGGAAACGATACGGTATTTAACGCTTCATTACTGGGGACTCGACTGCTAAGTTTCTGCTATCATTATACACAAAAAGAGGAATATCGAAAATTGGCCGTACAAAGTATACGAGCTTGCTGTGCAGGACAGAGGGACGACGGTGCTTGGGTATATGGAATGTTACCTATACAGAATTGGGTGGATAGTTTTCATACCGGCTATAATCTGGATGCACTTATCGCTTATCAGGAAATAACAGGTGACGAGAATTTCAAACGATATATAGAGAAAGGATTTAACTACTATATCCAGCACTTTTTCGAACAGGATGGGACACCTAAATATTACAATAGCAGCATGTTTCCCATCGACATTCACTGTCCAGCTCAGTTATTCGTAACACTTTCGAGATTGCACAAATTTAGCGATTACCGTGATTTGGCAGAAAAGGTGATGCTATGGACTATACTGAATATGCAGGACAAAAAAGGGTATTTCTATTACCAATTGAAACCCAAAATCAGTTCTAAAATATCATATATGCGATGGAGCAACGCATTTATGTTTAATGCTATGAGCCATTATTTACTTGCCGAATAATATTTTTTAATCTTATGGATAAAGTTTCATTGAATGGGGTCGAAATATTCCCATTCGATTCCGACCAGCAACTACTGCATTATGTGGACACACATAAGGGTATATTGGTGGCGATCAATGCTGAAAAGATACTGCATGCCACGGAACAGACACGTGCCATCATCAATCGAAATATTGGGTATTGTGATGGAGCCGGTACACAAATAGCTTTAAAGCAGAAAGGTTATAAAGAAGCTTGTAAGATTCCTGGATGCGAACTATGGTTAAAAATTATTACTCACTTTTACAAGGAAAAAACATTCTATCTAGTTGGAGGAAAACAGCAAATCATAAATGAGACCGTAGAGAAACTACGTTCTGAATATGAAAATATCCGAATTGTAGGCTACCGTAACGGCTATATCAAAACGGATGATGAGAAACGACGATTGATAGACGATATTTTGGAGAAGAAACCGGATGTCGTGTTCGTGGCCATGGGGTCACCAAAACAAGAACTGCTGATGGAGGAGATACAGCAACGACATCGTGCCATCTTCCAAGGCTTGGGAGGAAGTTTCGATGTCTATACAGATCATGTGCAGCGCGCACCGAAATGGTGGGTAGAGCATAATCTAGAGTTTGCCTATCGTCTGATAAAAGAACCGAAGCGCTTCAAACGGCAGATTCATTTGGTAAGATACGCATGGTGGTTACTAAGGAGAAAATTATAAACAGAGGATATATGAAGAAAGTAATGTTGGTCTTTGGCACCCGTCCGGAGGCCATTAAGATGGCTCCGTTAGTGAAGGAGTTTCAGAAGCAGAAAGAACGGATAGAGACTGTGGTGTGCGTAACCGGACAGCATCGGGAAATGCTGGATCAAGTGTTAGAAATATTCGACATCAAACCGGATTATGATTTGAATATCATGAAGCAGGGACAGGACCTGTATGATGTGACAGCTCGTGTGCTGACTGGTATGCGTGAAGTATTGAAAGAGGTAAAGCCCGATGTGGTATTGGTACATGGCGATACGACTACCTCAACAGCCGCAGCGTTGGCAACCTTTTACCAACAGATACCAGTGGGACATGTGGAAGCAGGTTTACGTACACATAATATTTATAGCCCGTGGCCAGAGGAAATGAACAGGTTATTGACGGGACGTCTGGCGACCTATCATTTTTCTCCCACTCCGTTAAGTCGTAATAATCTGATTAAAGAAAGCATTGATGACCGTAATATAATTGTAACTGGCAACACAGTGATTGATGCGCTCTATTGGGTAGTGGATAAAATAAAGAACAACAAGGAACTGAATAATGAATTGGAAAATGTATTGAGCAAAGCGGGTTATGATGTAAACCGCTTGAACAATGGCAAGAAGCTGGTATTGATCACGGGGCATCGTCGTGAGAACTTTGGTGACGGATTTATCAATATGTGTACAGCTATTAAAGATTTGATGGTTAAATATCCGGATGTGGATTTTGTTTATCCTATGCACTTGAACCCTAATGTACGCAAGCCGATTCATGAGGTGTTTGGAGAGAATCTTTCTGGCTTAAAAAATATGTTCTTCATTGAGCCATTAGAATATTTGAGTTTTGTGTATCTGATGGAGAAGAGTAGCATCGTATTAACGGATAGCGGTGGCATTCAGGAGGAAGCTCCGGGATTGGGTAAACCAGTACTGGTGATGCGCAATACTACAGAGCGACCGGAAGCGTTAAATGCCGGAACGGTGAAATTGGTAGGTACGGACTATAATAAGATTGTAAACGAAGTATCATCTTTGATTGATGATAAAGCAGCTTATGAAAAAATGAGTAAGGCTGTAAATCCGTACGGTGACGGATTGGCTTGCGGACGTATTGTAAATGCATTGCTATATAGGGTATAAGCTGAATTATGAAGCTGATACTAAATTTTTACCAATCGAAATACTTGTTATTGCTTATGGTTTGTATTACCAAGAGCTAATAAACTTAAAGTGGAAGTTTTTTCTGAAGTTGAACTTCATTATCGAGACTTGTTTCATGGTAAGATATACGAAGTGTTGCTAAACCTAACATCGGGTATAAAATGAAGAATGATGAACGAAAAAAGGAATTTTTTCGGTGGATATTCCTCGGAGAAATTTTGTTGTTTGTGACTTTTCCAGTTTTTACGCAGCAATTATACAAGAATGAGTGGATTGATTCATGTGCTGAGTACGGACATGAATGATGCAGGAAAAACTCGCATAGGTGGTCACTTTTTCAGAAAAGAGTTTCTGCCCAATGTCTGCTTGAATTCGTTAGGAAAGTGGGTGTATCATACAGGCAATCATTTTTGAGCATCACTCCTTTTTCATGGATTGAGTTGGAATTATTTGTATTATACAGAAAATATAAAAAAAACAGTAATATAGATAATATAGGTTTTTATCACAAGAACTGATATTTATCTAAAAGAATCAGGCCTATCAAAGAAAACGAATGATGATCCGATATTACTATTGGAAGTAATGATCACATTACGACGAGTGACAAGGTGAAAAGAGATGATTGGCCGGATAGTAGAAGAACCATATTGGGGAACTATTATGTTGCTGCCACTAAATATACGAAAAAAAACATATCATAGGTTTCTATGTCACCTACCGAAAATGAAAACGTGATTACAATTAAATGGAATGGAGTGGCAGACTGTGTGACTTATCAGCCCTCTTTGCAAAAGAATCTTCGCTTCATTACCCAATATACGGGGAATGATGTAAATGTAGTGTTCGACAGGGAACCGTGGAAGCACTTACAGTCCTCTTTGCAAAACGGGAAATATTCCTTGGAAGGTATATATGCTTTTACATCAACCTACTATAAAATACTAATCAAGAAAATAATAAGGATGCCTACAGTCGTTGTCCGTTTTGAGACTTGTAAGAAAGCCACAGGGTACGGTACGGTTTATTACCGTATCTACAAAGGACATAACCGACGCATGGAATTTTCTTTCCACCTTCATCTACCGACTTCTTCTTGGGATGAAACTACAAGAACAATCCGGGAAGAGCATCCTAAAGCCTGTCTCTTTTGTGCTCAGATAGAAGCGGATCTTCGGCTTTTGAACCGGATTATAACTGAAGATATTACCGGTCGACTGACAATGGGTGATATGATAGCCCAAACAGCAAAGGACAATAATCAAATGAACTTTTTAACTTGTAAGTAAATAGGATGGTACCGTCTTTGACAGATTGCTATCTCCGTCTAGGCTTCAAGGTAACAGAATCCGAAGAGGGACTACGGATAGGCTTCAAGCCGGGAATGGTACATGCCATCGTGAAGGAGGTCCGAAACGAACGTCCTTTGACTCGCTCGGATGCTGAATTGTTCTACGAGAAGTTCTCTACACTAAGTAAAGGGCATCGAAATCTATATTTCAGGATCGTGGCACACGGCGGATTCCTGCCGGAAGCATTGGACTTTGAACTGCATGGGCTGACCGTTTCGGATGAAAGCTATATTGAAAGCCTCTTGTCCGGAAGACATGTGGAGCTTTATCCGCATAACGAAGCGGCTTACAGGGCGATCATGCGGGGATTCAAACAACATCGTATCGGTGCGGTCGTGCAGGCTACCGGGACAGGGAAATCCTATTTGCTGGCACGCTATATCGCAGATCATGCAAAGGAAAAGATATTGGTCTTTGCTCCGAACATCACGATTTTGGACGAGATTCGGAAAGCCGTCGGATTCTCTATTCCGCAAGTGACGTACCGGACATTCCAGTCACTGATCCGTAACCGGGAGGACAATAGGTTGTTACGGGCAGATCATATTCTTATTGATGAATTCCACCATTTCGGGGCGGAAATTTGGGGAGGCGCTTTGCAGGATGTGATAGAAAATAATTCCCGTGCCTACGTCCTGGGAATGTCGGCAACACCGATCCGTCCGGAGGGAATGATTGATACGGTGGATCTTTATTTCGAAGGGAATTTGTTTTATGAACTTACCTTGCTTCAAGCTTGGTATTACAATATCTTGCCGGTTCCGGTTCTGGTACAAAGCGCTTACGGGTTGGACAATAAACTGGACCGGTTGCAAAGGAAGTTGGAACGCAGTGGTTGTTCAAAGGAGCGAAAAGAAAAGGTACAGAGGAAGCTGGATCTGGCACGTGTGGATTTCAAAGAGGCTTTGGGAGCACCAGAGGTCATCCGGAAGTTCCTGCCAACAAGCATACGCAAGCTGCTGGTCTTCTGCCGCAACCTCACCGACCTAAAACAGATGGTGCCGGAAGTATGCGGATGGCTCACGCAGGCTGGACGTACCATCACTCCGTTTGAGATCCATCATGCCCAAGGTGAACGGCAGAACGGCCGGATACTGGATGCATTCCGGGAGGAATCAGACCGGCTGCACGTATTGTTTTCCGTCAACATGCTGATAGAAGGACTGCATGTGGAAGGTGTGGATGCTGTCTTATTCCTTAGACGGACAGAATCATATATCGTTACCTTGCAGCAATTGGGCCGTTGTCTAAATGCCGAGGCTGGAAAACGACCGGTCGTCTTGGATTTTGTCAACAATCTTTCAGGAAAATCGGTCTATGATGTGATGGCTCCCCACTTGGAGCGTCTATCTCTCCTTCCGTCACCCAAAGGATTCGAAGGAAACACCTCTTTTTTGACTACGGGTTTCCTATCAGACATACGGCTGCGCATAGAAGAGATATTGGCAGAACTAGAGCCCTGGCAGATTATGTATGAGAGGCTGATTGAATTCCGTCGGGAAGAAAACGACTGGCCATCAATTACGGAAGGGAAACTCGGTTTGTGGTGCAACACCCAACGCATTGCCTATAAACGGGGAAAATTGCAGGAGGAACGCCGCCGTCAGCTAGAATTGATCGGCTTCGAATGGAACCAGCTCGACTCCAAATGGATGAAAGAATACCGTGCGTTGAAAGTCTTCTTTGATACCTGCGGACGCTGGCCCAAACGTGAAGACGGCCCGCTTGCAACTTGGTGTTATACCCAACGGGAAAGGCGGAAGAATGGACGCTTGAGCAAAGAGCGCATCCGGGCTTTGGATGAGATCGGCTTTGTTTGGAATCAAGACCTTCAAAGGGAATGGATGAAGAATTACGAGGAGTTGAAGTCTTTTGTCGGAAAATATCAGCGTTTCCCTAAATCGACGGAGGGGAATCTGGGTGGATGGTGTCATACACAACGAAAAATGCACAAACTGGGGAAATTATCCCATGATCGCTGGCTTCTGTTGGATAAAATAGGATTTGTTTGGTCAGCGGAACAAGTCTGGCAAGGCAACTTTGAGCAGTTGCGCCTGTTCCATAACCGCCAAGGGCGATGGCCAGGTTGCCGTGAAGGGATATTGGGACGCTGGTGTACTGTTCAGAGACGGGATTATCGAAAAGGATGCATGTCGAACGAACGAAAAGTGCAGTTGGAACGAATCGGTTTCCCTCTGATATGAACCATTGGAATCAGTAGACGTGTCACAAATATTGATGTAGAAAACCTTTCGACAACCATATCATGAATAGGAATTCACTACTACCCCAACGGATGATATATTTGTATTTGAAAACGTAACCAGAGATACTTATACCTTGAAGGCGGAGCAGATGGCAAGATTTCCCTAAAGGCTTCTATTATCGTGAGCAATGAGGGGGACAACGATTATCTCGAACACCGATGGTTCGGTAAACGTCGATGTCGCATCCGAAATATTGAAGGGAAATGAAGAGAATGAGATCGCAATGCCCTTGATCACTCCGATAGATACCGTAGAAGCGGATACGTAAATCATTGTTACTCCCATTTATTCAATGGATGAAGTTGAGCAAGCTGCACTTCATTCCGTCAGTATGAAAGCTGTCGTAAACCCTCCTACTGATCGGTGCAAGAATCAACAGTACCAACGCATCAGTCACCTTGTAGCAGCCGGTAACGCTCGAATATGAGCGGGGCTGGAAATTGCAGAGATCATCATAGTACAAAAATATGTGAACGGCATGCGGGTGGATGTGGAATAGATAGAAAATGGAGGAAAAAGTCACAGTCGTGATTAATCAATTTACCTCCTACTCACTATTATACAGCGTAACTATCAATTCATCAACAACTTCAGAAACCATCAGTTGTACTTTTGATTTTTGAGATAACCTATACGGAAATGGTAATATAGCTATTTCATCAGCTTCTTACCCCTACAAGATCGGTACGGACATCAGATTTTCTAGCACCAACAAAATTACAGCCTACCTGATTGAAACCGTGGCACATGCCGCAAGAGTTGGAGCGACAACGGTTACCAGTACTTATCCTATCAATGTAACTTTGTCGATCGATATCGCAATGAATATCAGCGAACAGCAGGAAGTGACCACACTTACCTTAACGTGAGTTCGATATAATCAGAAAAAATTTAATTGAGTCAGTCAAAATTGCACACAGATTCTTTTCTATTGAAGAACATAAAAACAAAATGAAAAAAAGCTTGTTTACAATTGAACAAACAACGTTCTTTGTATTATTACTTGTTTTCTGAAGTATTGCGGCATGGAGAGTGGCAAACAACGAAGGAGACCTTGGCTATACAAAGGAGTATGAGCTTGGCGATTTTGAGCCGAGCTTTTTTTATTTGTGAACTTTTATGACATTATTATATGCCAGTACTTTAACTATGACGGAAAGCGTATCCTGCTAAGGGGTGCGCTTTTTTGCCTGTATGGCCTCTCTTCTTAGGAACGGCCAAACTGTTAAAGTCCTGTCAGTCCATTGTTTTTTTTAAAATTAAAAATTTCCGTATATCACTTTATTATTAACATGGACTTGATATAATCAGAATAAATTCAATTGTCCGTCATTGATGAGGTTAATATCAATGGCGGACTTTTTTTCAAAGAAGCAATAAGCAGCAATAGCCGATAACACGTTTGTCACAAAGTTGTTGAATGAGCGGTGCCTGGAGTACTCGATCTGTGCGATGTTCTTCAACTCATCATTAACCGTTTCAATTAAAGCCCATTTTCTGATCAAGATTTTATCGGCCATACTCATCATGCTGTTTCTCATGCTGTTCTTCGCCTTTATTACAAGCTGTACGCCATTAAGAAACAAATTCTCAACCAAGGCCTGTCCAATATATCCTTTGTCAGCACATAATTTTCCTTTTATGTTTTTCTGAAACCGCCCCTGCTTTAAGGGGTCCCGGTCATCCACATTCCCGGGAATGAGCATGAAATTGAGGATTCCCCCCTGTCATAGATAATCAGGTGCGGCTTGAATCCGAGGAACCAGCCCATAGAGCATTTCTCACGCACCGCAAGCCCCCAAAGGTCTTGTGAATCAATATGCGTTGATTACGACAAACACGCAAGGAGGTTGAATCGACAAGGCTGATGCCTGTACAGGTTCCAAGCAAAACATTCTTAATAAAAATAGTCAATGGGAAGTAACACGCTCTTTTCCAATTCCACAAAACGGTTATAAGACACGCGTTTGGGAAACAGTCCCTTCAAATGTTTACAGACATATTCCATATAATAATGCTTGAAGCATCTGAAACCGCCGGAATGAAACAGGATGAGAATAACCATGATTTCCGCGTCGCTCATACGGTTCGGTTTGTTACGATGCTTGCGGTTCTTATCTTCAAGCATATATTTTTTCTGTTACAATGCAAATTCCTTGCAAAAATCATCTGCCAGACAATAAATCTCTATAACTTTAGCCTCTGAGAACATAGCGGTGATCGTTTAAATGTTATATTTGGCACTATAAAGTTAACACTTTTATCGTTATATTCTTATTATTCAAGTAGATATTTATTGGGTTATATCGAACTCACGTTACCTTATCTGATCTGGGATGTAGCGTACTGCCAGACAGTAGGAACAATGTCTGGCACTACCCGGACTTGGAATTGCGAGCATACGGATAAAACTGACTGATCAAATTGAAATAAGACCAGTTTCAAGACATAAATCGTTATTGATTTATCCCGTATGGAAGCCTCTGTCTGAATCCGGTTATCGGAGAAGACAGGGGCTTCTTCTATATTTTATAAATGAATTATAGACAACTAGTAAACTGTCTTGACGAATCCGTTACAAATCCTTGATAGTTTAAAGCGAGTGTTTATGTAAAATGAAAATATTTATGGTAACAGGAAAGGCTTCATTGCAGCATAAGGTCCTTTTAGGATATATGGTATTGATCATGGCTGTTTGTGGCATGGTTTCCATCTTGTTATATGAACGGAGTCGCATGTGTGAGATAAAAGCAGAAACATCAGAGATACGCAGGATACGCCATAACATCAACACGGCACATCGTCATATCACGGAACTCGTCACTTATGGAGAGTCCGTTATTGTCTGGGAGGATGCCGATTTTCGTGAGTATCGCAGAAAACGCTTGCAAACGGATAGTTTATTACAAATACTAAAAGTGAGTTGCGGCACGTTCGTCTTGCCAGGACAGATAGACTCCCTATGTCATTTACTAGAGGTCAAAGAGGTACACCTGCTCCGCATTATGGAGACCATTACTAGACAGGAGGAGGCAGACAGCCTCCTCGCAAACCGTCTGCCTATCGTTATTAGAGATGCAGTTCGTATCCGAACAGTCATCCAGAAGAAAAAAGGTGTTGCCGGCTGGTTCGGGGGAAAAAGGAACGTACAGGTCTTTGAGCCATCGAAAGGACTTCAAGAATTGAATGACAAGCTAATCGCCATGCAGGAGGAACGTGACCGCCGGATAGACGCCTATGCCGACAGCCTGCGTAGGCAGAACAGAACTTTAAACCAGAAGTTGCATATTCTTATCACCTATCTTAACGGGCAAGCGCAAGCAGCATTCATCAGTCGTGAGGAAAAAATCACAGAAGCTAGAGATTTCTCTTTCAGATTATTTGTTTTAGTAATCGTCTCCGCTTCCTCCTTGTTATTCATCTCGTTTTTGATCATACGACATGACATCAGGAAAGAAAGGGAAGGACGGATACAGCTTCAAAGGATAAACCGTGAAAACGAGGAACTGCTAGGCATGCGTAAACAGATCATCCTGACTATCTCGCATGACATACGGGGACCTTTGGGTAATATCAGCAACTGCGTGGAACTAGCCTCGGAAACCCGTGAGAAGAAAAAACGGGAAGGCTATCTGGAGAACATCCGCCATTCCTGTCGCCATATACTGAACCTAGTGAACAACCTGATGGATGTTTATAAGATCAATGAGACCAAGGATACTCGTAACGAGATTCCTTTCCGTCTTAATAACTTGCTTGACAACATATCAAAGGAATATGCCCGCAAAGCGAGTAACCGGGCCCTGCTGTTCGAGCATCGGCATAAGAACGTCGGCGATATTACGGTGAGAGGAGACGCGGACAAACTGGAACAGATATTGGATAACCTGTTGACAAACGCCATCAAGTTTACCCTGTCGGGTACGATCCGTTTCCATACCAAATACATGGCAGGCAAATTATATGTGGAGGTCGGTGATACCGGTATCGGTATGGACGAGGAGACATTGGAACGCATCTTCCGGCCATTCGAGCGTGCGGCGCAGGAGATAAACTCGGAAGGATTCGGTCTTGGTCTTTTTATCACGAAAGCTCTTGTGAAGGTACTGGACGGAAGCATTGGAGTAGAGAGCCGACCAGGTAAAGGTACAACATTTCGCCTGTCGTTCCCTCTTCCCAAAACAACAGAAGAACCGGAAACAGAAGAACTTCCGGCACAATCCGTTACGGTACTCCCCAAACATGTACTGGTGGTGGACGATGACAGCATCCTTTTGAAAATAACGGAAGACATGCTCGGACGCAACGGGGTGGAATGCACGACCTGCCAAAATGCAAAAGAAGCCGTTCTCGCACTCGACCGTCAGGATTATGATCTAGTATTGACTGACATACAGATGCCCGTGACCGATGGTTTCGGCTTGTTGAGATTACTCCGCAACTCGGATATCGGAAATTCCCGCACCGTTCCGGTCGCTGTCATGACGGCACGGGGTGACGGAGACTCGGGCGTGTATGTGAAATCCGGTTTTTGTGGTTGCATACACAAACCTTTCTCTTCAAAAGGGTTGCTAACCTTTATCTCCTCTGTTACGGCAGGTGGGATTGCAGGCATGTCTCCATTCGATTATTCCCGTCTGATGGAAAGTACGGATGATCGTCAACATATGTTCAGTCTAGTAGTGAAAGAGTCGGAAAAAGATCTTACCGAACTAGAGGAGGCATTACGGAAAACAGACCGGGAAACCATGCGGAAAACCGTACACCGAATGGCTCCGGTCTGGGAGTTGTTGAATGCAGGCGATGTACTTTTCAGTTATCAGAAGATACTGCATGACAGAACCTCAAGCAACGAGACGGTCAGAGGATACACAAAGAGGATCATGAAACAGATACGGCTACTGATAGACGAAGTGAATAATGAATTAAGAAAGAAAAATGATGGGAATGAAAAAAACTTTATTGATCGTGGAGGATAACTTGATCCTCTGCGATATTCTTAAGAGATGGCTGCAGAAAGCCAATTATGGGGTATTGACGGCCATAGATGAGCCTTCGGCACGCCGGAAAATCAAAGAAAATGACGTGGCACTAGTGTTGACGGATGTCCGTCTTCCCGAAGGAGATGGCATCAGCCTGCTAGAATGGAGCATCTCCCAAGGATTACATATTCCTTTTGTGGTGATGACCGAATATGCCACTATTGCAGATGCGGTGCATGCCGTCAAATTAGGTGCGAAGGACTACCTGCCCAAGCCTGTCCATGAGGTGCAGCTAATGGATCTGTTACGAGGATTGCTCGGACTACCCTTTTTTGTTCCCTCAAAAAAATCATTTATGAAAAGACGTAGCCTGGCGATTCGGGAGACTGACAGGATTGCCTGTCGTGTAGCTCCTTTGGATTGTTCCGTCATGATCCTTGGACCTAATGGTAGCGGAAAAGAATCTGTAGCACAGTTGATCCAACAGCATAGCGGACGTAGGAACAAACCTTTTGTGGCAGTAAACTGCGGTTGTATCCGGGGAGAACTTGCCGCATCAGAGTTCTTTGGCCACGTACAGGGAGCATTTACCGATGCAAAGAAAAATACCACCGGCTATTTTGAAGCGGCCCGGGGCGGTACGCTCTTCCTTGACGAAATTGGAAATATGCCTCCCGAAATGCAGACACTGCTACTCAGGGTATTGCAGGAAAGAGTGTATTGTCCTGTGGGCAGCCGCAAAGAGCTTGAAGCCAATGTACGGATATTGTCGGCCACCAACGAGGATATGGAGCGTGCCATACGGGAGGGACGTTTCCGGGAGGATCTGTACTACCGTCTCGCCGAGTTTGAAATACACCAGCCCTCTCTCTCCGAATGCCCAGAAGATATATTGCCATTGGCTGATTTCTTCCGTGAACAACATTCAGAAGAGATGCATGTGGAAACCTCCGGTTTTACCGAACAAGCCAAAATCTCCATGCTTTCTCATCCATGGCCGGGCAATGTACGTGAACTTGGAAACCGGGTAAGGCGTGCCGTATTGCTAACGGATGCTCCATTGTTAACCCACAAAGATCTAGGTCTTGACGTGAGCATTTGTAAAACAGGTGGAAAAAGCAAGAAAGGCTTAATGGAAGAAGCAGAAGAGAAAGAACTAATAAGGAAAATTCTGGAAGAATGTGGAGGTAAGATCAGCCGTGCGGCGAAAATGTTGGGGATAAGCCGTCCGACGCTATACAAGAAAATGGAAAAATATGAATTGAGATAGAATTTTCATTCGTTTCGTTTATATATAAGCCGGCAAATTCCGTTGGAGAAAGTTTTGTAGCCAAGAAGTTTCCAGCAGGCAGACTGGAATTCTCCAGTCAGGGAGATTCCGCCCATAAGAAAGGGGTAACAAATAAAGTACTGTCTCGTCCACTAGATTATACAGGAAAAGTCCATTAACATATTCTGCGCTTCCTCCATCTCCTACTTCCGCTAGATAAATACAATCCTTGTCGTATTTTTCCCTTACATTCAGCAAGTCCATCAAACCGTAATAAGGATAGATGTGAAATGTGGCCTGCCGCAACCAGCATGGGAAACTATTTCACTTGTTTTCCCTCACCCATCGCACAAGCATCTCGTCTTCATGCGGAAGAAACCCGTCCAAAGTGAGTACCATGATAACTTGAATTTTTACAAGAGGTATGGCAAAGCCCAACACAGAAACCCGCATGGGCTCATTATAAGGTATAGCATAAGCCTCACGCAATAACCTCTGTGCTTTTGAATTTGTCAAATTCCTGTTCAAGACGTCTTGCGACTTATGTATAATAATGGCAGTTCCAATTACCGGAACAGCCTTATTTCTCTATTTTAAGTTTTAAATATACGATATCTTTTTCAATAATCCGATCAGTTGGGGCATAATTTCTTTAATTCCCCCTTCATCTGTCATGATTTGTCGGATTCCTTTCCTTTTTCGTCTTCCAGACCTAGTCGTTTACGGAGTTCTGGATCATTTTTGATACGCTGCATCTCCTCATTGATAATAGCCTGTGCGTCCGCTTTGATCTGGTCGTAATTACGTTGTATCTGTTGCATCATGATATCGTCACCATTCCTGTCCTTGAAGTCGTTGATGATAGGTATTTTCCGATAAGCCTTTTCTTCTGCGCTGATCTTGACATGGTCCACGACAATTTCTGCATGAAATATTTTCTGCTCTATCTTCTCATCAAAATTATCCGCCACAGCCCCGACAAACGTACCTTGTGAGAGGTTGGCGATCTTTGATGCGGGAATGAGCGAGTCTAGCTGTGTGTTGATGGAGGTGGATACGTCCTGACGGTTGATGGATACGGACTGACGTTGCTGAAGCACCTTGCCGAAGCGCTCTGAAAGCGTTTTTGCGGTTTCACCGACCACCTGTCCGCTGAAAATATTCCCCACCGTGTTCTGGATGACCTTGGATTCTTTTTCTCCGTAGTCACGTGTCAATTGACTGAAATCCTGAAAACCCAGAAGCACACCCACCTTGTTGCTTCTCGCCGTCGCGATCAGGTTGTCAAGCCCACGGAAATAGATGGTGGGAAGCTCGTCAATGATAACGGCGCATTTAAGCTGTTTTTTCTTGTTGATAAGCTTGACGATACGGGAATTATATAATCCGAGCGCTGCCGAATAAATGTTCTGCCTGTCCGGATTGTTGCCCACGCAGAGCAGTTTGGGCTCTTTCGGATTGTTGATATCCAATGAAAAATCATTACCGGTCATCACCCAGTAGAGTTGTGGGGAGATCATGCGCGTAAGGGGTATTTTAGCCGAGGCTATCTGGCCTTGGAGCTGGTCCTGGGCATTTCCCTTCCATGCGTCCATGAAGGGAGAAAGATAGTTTTCCAGCTCCGGATAAGAGGTCAGAATGGTGAACAGGTCTGAGTAGGGTTTGTTGAGCAGTTCTACCGCATGGGGAAACGTACAGTAAATACCGTTTTTGTAAATCTTTAAATACCAGATTATTGCCGCAAGCAGAATGATAGGAGACTCCACGAAGAAGTCCCCCTGCTTTTCGATCCAGGTGCGATTGAGGTTGAGCATTATCGTATAGCTTGCCTCGTACGCGTCGGAAATGTCCGTCATGAATTCCGGATTGATGGGATTGCACCGGTGAGACCTGCATGGATCGTCGAAATTTATGACATAGAACCGGGGCTTAACCTCGTACTTGTCCATATTCTTCAACAAAGAATTATAGGCGATGGTGGACAGGTCATCAAACTTGTAATCGTAGATGTAAATCGCAAAGCCTTTGGCTATAAGCTGGCGTATGTAACTGTTGACTATCGCATAAGATTTGCCGCTGCCCGGTGTCCCGATAACCATGCAGGCACGGAAAATATTGACAATATTGACAAATCCGTTATTCCAGCGCTTTTTATAATAGAATCTCGTCGGGAGGTTTACCGAATATTCATTCTCCATCAGTCGGGTTTCCTGCATGAAACTCTCATTTTCCATATTGAACACATCTTCCATGAGGTTGTGCCTGTAAAGGCGGCTCATCCATAACCCCGACATCAACAGGGCGAGATAGCCTGCCGTAAGAGTAAAAATATAGAATGCGGTATTTGCCATGTGTGGCAATGGCAGTTCAAGAAGCCACCAGTTCAGAAAAAACAATACGCATCCTGCCACCAACGCCGCATAAATTTTAGGCCAGGTTATCTTTTCACCTTTGACCCCGTGCGTACCCAGACAGGAAACGGCCAACAGAAGCACTGCCAACAGTTTGCTCCAGAGAATACAGTTGAAAATTCCGGTCGTGTCGTTGAAGTTTACCAGAATCCGGTCTATCACCTCAAGGCTCAGGTGCCATGCGGTGATACTCGGATAGCAGTACACATAGACGTGTACCACCAAAAGAAAAATACTCACAGCCCTGCCGAATTCCATTATCTTAGCGAGAGCCCTCAAATCATCTTCCTGCTGCATAAGAATTGTATATAAATGGGTTGATACTTGTTTTGTCTAAATGCCACGCTTGCGTCCGGTCTTCTTTTTTTTCTTCATGCGGCGTGCAAAGGCTTCCTCCTCGTAATCCCGCAGATTGGTTTCCAAGGAGAGAATGCCTGCCGCCAGTTCGAGCGTGCTAGAGGATTCGTGACGGTGATGCTGCCAAAGTTCTGTAGCGGAATGTCCGCCCCGTTCCTTTTCGGGTATGTTTTCCAACCATTTGAAATAGTCGTTGAACACATTGGCAGAAAACACCTTGCCCATGCGTGAGCCGTTGAACACCTCCCGATGGTTGTGATCAATAAAGGTGACACCATAGATACGTCCCCGCTCATTCTTGCGGAAAACCACATCAATACGCCTTTGCCCGAGCAGTTCCACAAACCGTTTCTGTGAATCCGCCTGCCGCAAGGCACGAACGATGTCCGCCTGTATGGAGGGGGCCCATTTCCCGTCTTTGAGAGCTTTCAGATTCATCAGCATCCGCTTTTCCAACTGTTCATTTCCGAAGCGTTTCCCAAATCGGGAACTTTTGAACGGTGGGCTGACAACCTTGCCGGTATCATCCGTGACCGAATATACAATACCGGTATATGGTGTACCGTTGTATTCTCCCCTGACCTGTTTTGCCTCGATGTTGAGCGTGGAAAGCAGCGCATTGTATTCCCCGAAAGTTTGGAAACGGTAGCTTTCCAATACGGCTTTAAGGGTATTGCCTACCTGATGGCGGACATCTCCCAAGGAAGCGTCCACCTTTCTTAGTTCCGCTTTTGGATTCCGCTTTTCCGCATCCGCTCCGTTTCGCAGACCGAAATCCACTTCCAGTTCCCGACAGGCGGTCATGGAACGCCGATGCTCGTAGGCATCGCTGATCTTTTTCCCCTGTTCATCCACACAGACACTAACAATATGGATATGGGTATTGTGTGTATCGGCATGTTTGTAGGTGATGTAAGGCTGATTCCCATACCCCATCTTCTGCATATAACGTTCCGCCAGTTCTGCCAGCCGCCCGTCGGTCAACCGGTCTTCCGGTGCCGGGGAGAGGGAAATGTGCAGGACGGGCTTCTCCGTATTGCGGTTTGCCAGCAGGTAATTCTCAAAAGAGAGCAATGCCAGGCGTATGTCCTCGCTTGGCAATCCGAGCCGGTCGGAAATCATACGGTTACCGGAAAGGATCTCAGCCGTACCAGCCGCTACCTTCTCATAGTTATAAGCAAGTGCTCCGTAAAGACTCATGCCATGGCTTATTTTTGCAACCATTTCCGCTCGTATTCCGGGGTTAGCGCCATGACCTTTTTACAGATGAGCATCAGCTCAAGACTCAATCTTTCCAACTTATAGAGCAATGCCCTCGCCCGTTTTTCCCCGAAATTGTTCTTTAAGGCACGTACCACCTGGTTGTAGTTGTTGCCGACAGCCTGGAACTGTTTGTGGAATTCTGTCAGCCTGATGTAATAGTCCATCGTCGCCTTGTCTATTTTCACGACCTTTATCTGTCCCGAGAAGATGGATTTCTTGATGAACAGCGTAAGGTTGCCGGCTCCTGAATCCGCCAGCAACTTTTCAAATCTTGTGTTCTCCTCGGCGTTCAGGCGGAAACTGTACTTGTGGTCCGCCGGATCATTTTTAGGCTTTCTGCCCGTCCTTGTCCCTGTTGTTTTCTCCATACACATGAGATTTTTGGTTTGTACTTTTTTCTCTTCCAGAATCCGCGACTTTGGAGCGGATTCCCCCCGCCCCGGGGGGCGGGCAAGTTGGTCCTTGTCTGACAAAAAGTCTTTTGTCGGACAAGGACACAACTTGCTCTGTTCGCTTGAACAGAGAATCCTCCTATGGTCGGATTGCTGCGCGACGCTTGCGGCATACCGTGGTCCGTGAAGTCCTTCTTCCTCCATTGCGTGATTCTGACTTTGCAAAAATAGAAGAACGCAACAAGCTGTAAAACAGGGATAAGTATGACATTTGATGACATCTGACGACATCTGATGTCAGAGCGAGGCAATATTGGCGGAAGTCTTGGAAATAGCCGTTACTTTTGGACTGTGACAGGGAAACAATCTTCCGATGTGCTGATAAAATATACCCGTGTTACCGGCAGGTCATCCTCTGTCCACGGCATGTTTTTAAAATATTATGTTATTGTGTCAAGAGAAAAAAACGGAATGATAACCATGAAAAGAGAAAATACAATGATACGGCCATTTGGCGACAAGATGCCGGGAGGGTACAGGCATGACAGCCTGTACCTATATGACAATCTTCCATTTTTCAGGCATGACGGTAATATTGTGCCATGATCCGGTAGGGAGACAAGCCCCTCATATCTTATGAGGATGTTATTCTGTAGTGATAACAAGGCCTGAATATGCCATCCGTACCGTGTCATGTCCCATGAACCCGACAAGCCGTTGAAAAGAAGAAACAGCGAGAACATTAAAACGATTATTAACCCACAATTCGAAAGCTTATGAGCAAACGATGCACATTCATCGCCTTGAGCAACCAGAAGGGCGGTGTGGGCAAGTCCACCATGACGGTGCTGCTTGCCAGTTATTTCCACTATGTGAAGGGAAAGAATGTCGCGGTTATAGATTGCGACTATCCCCAGTTCAGCATCCAGGCGCTACGTTCCCGTGACATGAAAAACGTCGAGAGAAGCGAGTCCCTCCAACAGTTGTTGTGCAGGCAGTATGAACGAACGGGGAAGAAAGCCTATCCGGTCCTTACCTCCGGGCCCGGCAAGGTACTGGAAACAGCAGACCGGTTGTCGGGGAACAGTGATATCCTTTTCTTTGATTTGCCCGGAACGGTGAATACTCCGGGAATCCTTGAGGCCATCATCAACATGGACTATGTGTTTACGCCGGTCGTGCAGGACCGGATGGTCATGCAGAGCAGTCTGTCTTTCGTGGCGACGCTCCGGGATTTCATCCGGCAATATCCTGAAGCACCGTTAAAAGAGATCCTACTGTTCTGGAACAAGATTGACGGACGTGTCTCCAGAGAGGTTTACCGTCACTATAACGAGATTTTTGAGAAGATCGGTCTGAAGACGCTCTCGACGGTCATGCCGGACATGGAACGTTATAACAAAGAGACCTCTTCTGGCGGGCAGACATTTTTCAGAAGCACCTACTTTCCACCTTCGGAAAAGTTGTTGAAAGGGAGCAATATGGATGTGCTGGCCGAGGAGATCGAACGGATTATCCATCTTAAATCCGACAAGACATGAAAAAAAGGGGCGTATTCAATGTCAATGAGGAACGGTTGAAAGAGTTCATGGCCAACGGTACGGATGCCGAGGGCACTCCTAAGACTCCTTTTGCGGAAGAAAAGACCACAAGGGAAACCGATATTTTCCCGTCCGTACGGGAAGATGCGGACAAACCGCTTCCTGTTTCCCGCGAGCCGGCCGGAAGCGGAACCTCACTTCCGGAGAAGATACAAGAGTACCGAAAAAATTTTCTCAACCGTAAGATTGCCGTCCATCGAAAGCAGACTTATATCTGTTATGACACCTACCGTAGGCTTGCACGGATTCTGCCGTTGCTCAGTGACGGCATGACTGTTCCCGCTTTTCTGGACAACGTGCTTGACCATCATTTGGAAGTGTATGAAAAAGAACTGGATGAAATGGTTCGCTTGAGTACCCAAAATTCACATTAGATTATGGAACATCTGTTTATTTATCCAGTCCTGCTGTTTGTAACATATTTGCTGTACAAGGTACTTAAAATGAAAGCAGGCAGGAACCGGTTGAGGAAAGGCGGGGCTCTCCCCCCGATGCAAACGGATATGAGGAAGTCAGTCCGTGATACGACTTATATGGAAACCGTATTTCCGGCAGAATTCAAAGAACACCCTGACGATGCGGATTTCTTTCCTGATTTCGCAAAGATGGATATTCCGGAAAATTTAGGGGAAACCCTGATTGAAGCCTTGTCCAATAGCGGGATTCCGGAAACGGACGCTATCGGGACTTCGGTAGAGGGAACGACCGGTCTGCAAACCGGTCTGGTTTTGAAACAATTCAAGCAAGAAGAAGATATGGAAAACAAAGATTTATTGAAAGGCATGGAAAATGCGAGTGCTTACAGAGAAATGTTCCTGACCCGGAAAATGACCGGAGCCAGGAGACAAACCTATATTGATGAATCCTTGTATGAGACATTGACCGGGATCCTTCCTGTCATTGCGCCGGGAATATCTGTACCCACGTTCGTGAACAATGTGTTGGCGGAGCATATGGAGAAATACCGGGATATCATTGATGAGACGTGTCATCGAAAATTTAAAGAAATGATGGTATGGAAAGACTCGTCTATCTGTCGGTGAGGGTCGGCTGTGCCGCTTACCTGTTATATAAGGTATGGGAACAAAAGAAAAAAGTACGTGAGCTGTGTGACCTGCTGTACACGCCGGCGAAAAGAGAACAAATGATATCGATGTCACCGGAGCCGGCGGATGAGAAAGAAGTGATGGGAAAGACACGCTTTGTCTATCTTGACGAGAACGCCGGGAAGACGGCGGCCCCCTATATGAGTCAGCCGTTGGAACAGGGGACGGACTATATCGGTGAGGATGAGGAAATCCGGGAAGAGGATGTGGAATGTCTGCTTCCGCTGGAGGAGATGGAACTCCTTCGGAAGGAGCAGGAAGAACTGGACAGCGCATTACCGGAAACGGAAGTGATTACGCAGGCGGTTACGCTGGAGGAGTTCAGCCTTGTCGGGGATGTGCTGATGAGGGTGAACGGGGCGGATCAGGATGCGGACAAAAGAAGCAGTGCCGCACGGACGCTGTTCGCTATCCGCAATACCAGTCTGTTCGATCTTTTCATTTCCCAGGTAGGGAATGAGGAAGCCGTGAATAAACTGCTGGAAGAGAACCTGGATGAAGATGGGAACCCGCGACCTTTGAAAAAAGGGGGGAAAAGGAACAATGGCGGGGTTGACTGGCGGGAGTTGGTGTAAGAGGGAATACTTCCGGGAAATAGGATTCCGCCTGCGGACATAGGCGGAATTCTGTATTTTACAGAAAGGCGGCTTTCATTTATATGCCGTTCGGCATGTGGCTTCATTTCGGAAGTAATTTTGGTTTAAAAAAGAGGAGCTATTGTTTTATTTTGAGCATTTGTTCATTATATTTGCAAGCAGAAACAATATATATAATGTCACCACGTCCTAAAAATATCCGTAAAGTTAATGACATGCCCGTTGCCGCAGGATTCAAGCCCATAGGGCTGAACGGTTGTTGTAAGAATACCATATTCTTGCATTTTGAAGAGTATGAGGCGATACGGTTATGCGATTATGAAATGAAAACCCAACAGGAAGCGTCTGTTTCAATGGGAGTATCACGTCCGACACTAAGTCGGATATATGTCAGCGCAAGGCAAAAGATTGCCAAGGCATTGGTTCGTGGTGTTACCATTATGATAGAAGGCGGAGCAGCGTACACAGACAGTGAATGGTTCCGTTGCGGAGCATGCGGTTTCTTATTCAACAATATCAATCCCACGCTTAAAATCCGCAAGATGGAATGTCCGGTATGCCACTCCGATGACTTAAGCGCAAGTAATATTAACATTAATAAAAATGAGATTATGATGAAAATTGCTATTCCGACCAGAGACAATGTAGTCGATAACCATTTCGGTCATTGTGAGTATTACACAATCCTGACAGTAGGACAAGACAACCAGATTCTAAGTAGCGAGACTATTCCTTCTCCGCAAGGATGCGGATGTAAATCCAATATCGCAGGAGAATTGGAAAACATGGGAGTCAGCGTTATGCTGGCAGGAAATATGGGGCAAGGTGCCTTGAATGTACTTACGTCCCACCATATCAAAGTCATAAGAGGCTGTTCGGGTAATCTATTGGAAGTTGCCGCTGATTATTTAAGCGGGAAACTTACAGATTCGGGAGTGGGCTGTTCATCCCATGAACATCATCATGAATGTCATGGACATAGCCATAAAGAATGATGTCCGGAAAGAATAAGATGCCGCTTAATATTATCATAGACTTTGTCATGCTGATGGCAATGGCTTTGGTAAGTATAAGTGGCTTCATATTGGAAATAGTAATTCCTTCCCGCCATGCTGTAAGATTCCAAGACGCTACCCCATGGTGTTCACATTTGCTGGGCTTGGGAAGGCATGATTGGGGTAATATTCATTTGTGGGCGGGAGTTGTATTGGTCACTCTGCTTGCCATTCATATCTTGTTACACATAAAGATGGTATCGGCTTTTGTTACAAAGAAATGCCCGAACCATACACTACGGATATTGCTTTATGTTTTGTTATTGATGCTGTTAATGATGACAATAATGCCTTGGCTTTATTTATGTTATTATGTTATTAATTTAGAACAAGCCAACTTATTACTTTATGTGGTAGAATAGGTTGGCTTGTTTATTTATGAATATCCGATATGGTAGAACATTGGAATTTAGATTCAAGATCCTCCTCGAATTTCATACCAAGTTATTGAAGGCAATGGCAGTATACGACATTATTCCTTATATTCAGGCAGTTACGATTCCTTTCAATCCGCAATCTCAAACCGCACAAGCATAGAGTATTTCTTTTTAATTGTACGGAAACTATCAAATGAAACGACACTGGAGGACAGCACGTTACTCTGTGAGAAAGGAAGGCTGCTACCTGCTTCGTCTTCTACAATACGTATTACCGGTCCCAATTTTTTACCCAATGCCTCCACCAGATAGGACGCTTTCCTCTGCGCCGCTTTCAAGGCTGCGATTTTTCCTTTTTGATGGTAGGACAACATGTCCTTGTTTTCCAGTTCACCGATGCGCATGGTATGGATGCCTTTGGTATCCATACGTTTGAGGATTTCATCAATCTGTTTGAAATCCAGTAACGTAATATCGAAGGTCTTGGCCACCAGAAAGTCCTGCCCTTGCTTACGCCAATAATCACCGATCTCCTGCGTACGGACGGCATTCGGAGAGATACCCGCGTCATGCAGCACTTCCCGCAGTCCCTGTTCGATCCGGTCCAAAGAGATCTTTGTACGATATTCCTCCGGTTTGGACCTGCCATCAAACTCCTCCTCGAAGTATTCACGGATTTCGATAATGTAGTGAATCCTGTCCGGCACGATCTCAATCTCGGATGTCCCGGTCACTTCAATGTAGCGTCCGTCTGCCTGCGCCTGCACCTGTGACAGGCCGGCTAGCGGCAGGAGCATTGCCAATAATAATAGTCTTGTTATCATAAGCGGTTGTATTTATTTTACTTCAAATTCCGTATCCATATAAATTTCGAGTTGCAGTCCTATTCGGTATTTTCCTGAAAGTAACCTGCCTGCTTGGAATCGTTTCTTGTCGTTTCTGTCTGTTATCCGGTTGACATCCCATGAGACAGGAATGGTAAACAGTATCGCTTCTCCACCTTTCAAACGGGCACGGCTTTTCATATAATTCGCTTCTCCTACCCAACCGGAACGGGCAAAGGGATGTACCATATATCGCTCGTCTGTACTTATACTAGGGAAAAAGACCGGTTGTACCTCCAGGTTTGTATGGTTTTCAAATAAAATACGTATGGAATCATTATTGGATGGTAATACCTTGAAAGCAAAGGCACCGTCCATTTCCGTCTCCTTTATGGAAACAATACTTTTACCTGTCAGATTGCAATAGGTATGGATGTTGGCAAACACATAAAAATTAGCCTGGTACCTGTTGGGCTTTAACGGATATTTAAACTCGGACATACGGATATGTTCGGGTAGCGTATCGCCTTTGGATAAATCTCTTCCTCCAATGGCGAATACAAGATTGTCTATAAAGGGGAAACCGAGCCATTTGCCATTTACCATCTGTTTGAGATTATGATATTCAAGCTCGGCTGTAGGGCCATCCATATTGATTATATCAAGCACAATCTCTTTTATCCGAGGAGAATATACTGGTTGTCGTGTCCTGATTTTGTAGGCGTCCGCATGGGTGATGGTGACAGCGGGAAGCCTTTGTATGCGGATGCGGCTCTCATACTTTTCTATTTCCGACAGTGACAGCGGAAAATCGATATCCTGCGCTTGCAATTTGGGTAACAAGCAGAATAAATAAACTGATAACAAGTACGCTATTTTTTTCATACGTTTTGACTTTAAGGTTGTACAAACTTACATCTTCTGTTTATATATCTCCATTCTTCACTATCCCAATAATGTTTTTCGCCGTCAGACCCGGATACGACTTTTTGTTTTCCCGTAAATGTAACCTTAGCCTTTCCTCCCTCAAAAGGGTATGCAAACTTGAATTGGGGAGTAATGATTATGTGTCCCGACGAATCGGCAAAACCCATCAGGCCTTTCTCATCCATGATTCGGAACAACCCTTCCTTGACATAATCAGGTCCGTTATCACATTCGACTACATAAAAAAGTTTCTTGCCTGCATCGTTAATGCAGACTATCCTGGCATCTCTTGGCTTGTCTTCGTATACAAAGCCTATACCTTTGATGGTATCGGTTTGACAGAATTTATATCTGCCGTATGGCACAATGGTATCTCCACGCTCATTTAGATAACAGACCGGAACACCCGCTTCCAAACGAGGTTCAGGGGTATGGGCAATCAAGGTGGCATCATATCTCATCAAGACGGGTTGGTCGCAGGTGGAATAACCGGTAATAACCACATCCGCCTTCGGAAGGAGTGGCATGGTATCCAGTCTGTATTGAATGCATAGCGTATCCTTTCCAGGGCATAAGACAGTAGGTTCATTTCTAAACGATTGTAAAACATCCAGTACTGATTTTCGAAATGAACGGGGCGTTTTACCAAGAATAGTGGCCGTGGTGATGTAACCATCCTGATTCACTTCGTAAGCAACTCGCAAGACACAGCCTTTGTTCTTCTTCTGCCAGACTATCGGGTATTTACATCGTCGGCTCAATGTCTTGATAAGCCAGCTTTCATCCCGTAGCTCATCCAATGATTTATCCAGTCCGAAGATGCCGGGAGGTACTTCCTCGCGCCATGTTTTCCCGTATTTTTTATCCAGATAGCGGAACACTTCCCGGTTGTAGGCTGTCAACAGACGATTGGGCGTGTTTAAATAGCAATCCATCTTTCCGTTTTCTTTCAGGGGATAATAGCTATAATATTTGACTCCATACTTTTTCCAAAAGATATGTTCCCGTACTTTTTTGTCTTGTTCAATGGGTATGACCAGTTTTAGATTCGGGTGCCCTTTATTGATATATTCACGTGACAATTTCGGTGAACATACATATTCTTCGATATAGTCATAAGGCAATGTCAATACCAGTTGTAAGGTGTCCGTGCATGTTGTTCCGGACACGGTGACGAGTGTGTCACAAGGATTCAAGCCAATAAATTCTGCCCGCAAAAGACATTGTCCTTTTTTTAAATGTTTTATTCTGAAAGTTCCTGTAGAATCAGTCAGCCAACCTTGAAAAGGCAATCCCTCTACTCTCAGATTGGAACCGGTCAACGGCCTTTTTATAACATCATAGGGCGGAATCTGTCGCACTTCTTCCCCATAAACTTTACCTATAATGGAATATCCGGTTGTATCGTTATCTGCTTTGGATGGTAAATCATTTTTCTCCCAAATACCTAATACGCAGTTTAGAGGTTCCATGGTATATTTCCCGTTGATGAATAGTCTCTCCCATGGATAAATACTTTTCAGTGTCTCTTTGAAAGCTTTCACTAATGGGTGATTCCGGTCTTCAATGTTTTCTCCTTTGGGACGTATGAACAAAGTTCGGACATCAAAGTCCAGGAGATGGCCATCCGGGGTACATTGGATATTACGTATACTGAATATCAGCCGCTGTCCTTTGTACTTCGGAAAACGATGCCAGGGGAACCGCCGGATGATTTCATCTTGTGATTCTAAAATCTTTATTCCAGGTTGTTTGAAATTATGGTATGTCCGTACACTTTGTATCCTGCCTTGCCTGAGTAGAATTACCTGTTCGGCTTCCATATTACGGTCGAAACCGGAGTGGACATAATGTACCAAATCACCTTTGCCGGCCCGTAGTTCACCGCTGAACCAGCGGGCAGGAATCCTTCCGTTCTCATAATAAGAGGCAAAAAGTGTTTTCAGAGCGTCTGTGTGGTAAATCAAAGTGGAATCTTTCCGACTTGCCTTGTCATATACGCATATTTCCATACGTTGCAGGTAAAGACAGCTGTCCTCTATTTTCCAAAAGGCCGTATAACCATCCCAGTTGGCGGTTGACATACAATGATTTTCCGGAAGAAAGTCCCTTAACCGTGTATATAGGGCGGAATCCTTGTCTATTGGTCTGGCCATCAGCCACCATTGCTCACCATTGATGTAAATGACATCACAAGACTGTCCCGTCGCCTTTATATACAAAGAGACGAATAGAAACAAGATTACGATAGAATATCTCTTTATACGCATGGATCTGTTTTACTTAATTGTCACACTATCCTTTTCAGAAATACAAAAAAGAACACTCTTTTTGTATTCTTCTTAGACAAAAATGTGGTTGTAAGCACTCATTTCTAAAACTCCAATACGCTTCTTGCTCAATTCTATATATCAGCCCTTTACTGAAAATTGCTTCAGTAAAGGGCTGATATTGTTTTATTATAGAATAAATTAAAAACGATAAGCGAATCCCAAATTGAATACAGCCTGATCAAAATCACTGACCAGTTGGTAGCGTAACTCGAAATTCATAATCCAACTACTTGTCAATGCGAAGTCGGCTCCACCACCGATATTCACTCCTACCCTGCATTCGTTATGATTGTCATCATCTTTGTCTATATGAATATGGTCTCCGTCCACATCAATATCAAAACCATCTCCTAGGTCAAACATCCAATTAGAAAATGTAAAACCGAATAGGGGATATAACTTTACGCTTCTGCCTACGGGACATAAATAATGGAGATTCATATTTATGTCCAACATACTAACATTGTCGTTTTCTATAAAGTAATTCAAAGACGGCTCAAGACGTATGGGGTTGGTTATATTGTATTGATATTTCAACCCAAGGCCAATACTCTCAATTTCCGTCCCATAACTCAGTCCGAATCCAATAGCTTGTCTACCTTTTTGAGCATAAACGCCACTCAACATAACAAACAACAATCCTAAAAAAATTAAAATCTTTCTCATTTCAATATACTTTTATACCTATAAGTGTTAATCGTCATCCCAATCATCATCGTCATCGTCATCCCACCTATAATGTTTGTTGTGTTTATGCTTCTTGTGTTTTTTATAATGTTTGTGATGATGTTTTCGGTGATGGTCACAGTATGAACAATAATGTTCATGCCAACAATTACTATGATAATTTACCCTGTCATAGAAAGGATTGTAATATACCGATCCCGGCCTTATACCTATCTCTATCAAAACACGATCCCAGCCGTGCCTATGGTAACGTTTATAATAATCACATACATCACGCATGTGCCTGCCAGATGTTTTGGCTATTTCAAGGGCCAAACCTACATTCCCCCAATCTCTTCCACATTGCCTATAATAATCATCCAATAGATTGTTGGGGGTATTATATTCTATACACAAACGTTTTCGGTAATCCGAAAGTTCCACAGAGGCATATTTATTTGCCCTGCCAATAAACAATGATAGCCTATCTTGCGCAAACATGGAACAAGAAATAGCTATGAGCAATAGCAAAACTTTAAATTGTCTCATATTTTTACAAAGCTTTTTGTTGATAAATACGGTTATATTCGCAAACATAGGTATAAAAAAGACAAAAAGCAATTTTTGTCTAAAAATTATAGCAAAACTAGATTATTATGGTCATTTAGGACATTTGATGACATCTGGTGACATCTGATGACAGCACTGAATTACAGTACGTTATTCCATTTTACATTCGCTGTCGAATTCAAATTTATGTCTCACCTAAATGATTCGACAATGAAGAGAAGAATCCTTTTTTCTGTGATGTGTGCGGTTATTACCGCCAGTGTTTTTGCGCAGGGCCAAGGTCAGGGCCTTGCCGGTATCAACGCGGCGACCAGTCTCATGACCTCGTATTTCGATCCCGCCACTAAGTTGTGCTACGCCATCGGGGCCGTCCTGGGGTTGGTGGGCGGTATCAAGACCTACGGCAAGTTCTCCAGTGGCGATCCTGATACCTCGAAGACAGCCGCCAGCTGGTTTTTCGCGTGTATCTTTCTGATCGTGGCCGCCACCATCCTGCGTTCCTTCTTCCTCTAGAGGCATGAAGTATCCGGTAAACAAAGGTGCGGGCAATCCCGTCGAGTTCAAGGGACTCAAGTCTCAATATCTGTTCGTTTTCGCCGGCGGACTTGTGATGGTGCTCCTTGCGGTGGTTATCCTCTATCTGGTGGGTGTGGACCAATGGATATGCATCTCCTTCGGGAGCATATCCGGTGGCCTACTGGTATGGATGACTTTTCGGTTAAACGCCCGCTACGGTGAACACGGACTGATGAAGCTGCTGGCCGAAAAACGCCATCCGCGCTACCTAATTCACCGCAAGAGAGTCTTCAGATTATTCACGAAAAGAAAAAACAAAAATCATGAGAAATGTTTTAAAGGCGGAAACGCTAGAACGCAGATTCCCCCTTCTCTCAGTAGAGAACGGCTGCATCGTGAGCAAGGACGCCGACCTGACCGTGGCTTTCGAGGTGGAGCTGCCCGAGTTGTACACGGTGACGGAGGACGAGTATGAGACTATGCACTCTTCCTGGATAAAGGCCATGAAGGTGCTGCCGGAGCATAGCATCGTCTGTAAGCAGGACTGGTTCATCCAAGAAACATACCGTTCTAAAAGTGATGGTGAGGAACAAAGCTTTCTTACACGCAGCTATGAACTACATTTCAATGAAAGACCGTACCTAAACCACAGATGCTACCTGTTCCTGACAAAGACGACCCGAGAGCGTAGCCGCCAACGGAGCGATTTCAGCACCCTCTGCCGGGGATTCCTGCTGCCCAGGGAGATAACCGACAAAGACACGGCTGCCCGTTTTCTGGAGTCGGTGGAACAGTTCGAACGCATCATGAACGATTCCGGGCATATAAGGCTGCGGCGTCTGGAAACGGACGAGATTACTGGCACGAAGGAACGTCCCGGACTGGTGGAGAAATACCTCTCGCTCTCGCTGGAGGATGAGAGTGCCGTATTGCAAGACATCTGCCTCAGGCCCGGACGGATGCGTATCGGAGACAAGCGGCTTTGCCTGCATACCCTCTCGGATACGGAGGACCTGCCCGGCAAGCTCTCCACCGACATGCGTTACGAGAGGATGTCCACGGACCGCAGCGACTGCCGCCTCTCCTTCGCGGCGCCGGTGGGACTGCTGCTGCCGTGCAACCACATCTATTCACAGTACGTGTTCATTGACAACGCACAGGAAATCCTGCAGATGATGGAGAAGAACTCACGTAACATGCTCTCGCTGTCAAGATACAGCCGGAGCAACGCCGTAAACCAGGAATGGACGGAAATGTATCTGGACGAGGCACATACCAAAGGGCTACTTCCCGTCAGATGCCATTGCAACGTCATCGCCTGGGCCGAGGACGCGGATGAGTTCCGTCGCGTCAGGAACAACACGGGCAGCCAGCTGGCCATGATGGAATGCACGCCAAGGTATAACACTATCGACATGCCGGTCCTCTATTGGGCGGGTATTCCCGGCAACGCAGGTGATTTTCCAGCCGAGGAGTCGTTTTACACCTTCCTGGAACAGGCGGTATGCCTCTTTTCCGGAGAGACCAATTACAGAAACTCACCCAGTCCTTTCGGTATCCGTATGGCGGACCGTCAGAACGGGATTCCGGTACATGTGGACATTTCCGACCTTCCCATGAAACGGGGAATCATCACCAACAGGAACAAGTTCATCCTCGGTCCTTCAGGCAGCGGGAAGTCCTTCTTCACCAACCATCTGGTCCGGCAATATTACGAGCAGGGCACACATATCCTGCTGGTAGATACGGGCAACAGCTATCAGGGATTGTGCCGCATGATTCACGACCGCACCCGTGGGGAGGACGGGATCTACATTACGTACGAGGAGGACAACCCGATAGCCTTCAATCCGTTCTATACGGATTGCGGACTGTTTGACGTGGAGAAACGGGAAAGCATCAAGACATTGATCCTGACCTTGTGGAAACGGGAGGACGAGGCACCGAAACGTTCGGAGGAGGTGGCCCTTTCCGGGGCGGTGAACGCCTATATCCGGATGATTTCGGAGAACCAGGGTATCAAACCGGATTTCAACGGTTTCTACGAGTTTGTCGCCGATGACTACAGGAGAATGATTGAGGAGAAAAAGGTGCGTGAGAAGGATTTTGACATTGACGGTTTCCTGAACGTGCTGGCACCTTTTTACAAGGGCGGAGACTATGACTTCCTGCTGAATTCCGACAAGGAGCTGGACCTGACAGGCAAACGGTTCATCGTGTTCGAGCTGGACAACATCAGTGGCAACAAGGTACTGCTTCCCGTGGTGACGCTGATCATCATGGAGACCTTCATCGCCAAGATGCGCAGGCTCAAGGGGATCCGCAAGATGATTTTAATAGAGGAATGTTGGAAGGCCCTGATGTCCGCCAATATGAGTGAGTACATCAAATACCTTTTCAAGACGGTCAGAAAGTATTTCGGCGAGGCCGTAGTGGTAACCCAGGAGGTGGATGACATCATCAGTTCCCCTATCGTGAAGGAGGCCATCATCAACAATTCCGACTGTAAAATCCTGCTTGACCAACGAAAATACATGAACAAGTTCGAGCACATCCAGCGGCTTCTCGGCCTGACAGAGAAAGAAAAAGGGCAGATACTCTCCATCAACCAGGCGAACCATCCCGGGCGGTTCTACCGGGAAGTGTGGATCGGGCTTGGCGGAACCCACTCGGCAGTATATGCCACGGAAGTGAGCGGGGAGGAATATTACACGTTCACGACCGAGGAGTCCGAAAAGATGGAAGTACAGCGGCTGGCAGAAAGATTGGATGGCAACCTGGAACTTGCCGTCCGCCATCTGGCAGAGAAAATGCGAGAGGAACAAGGACAAAGATCAACCCTAAAATGAAAACGATTATGAGAAACAAACCCCTTATGAGACTGGCGGTATGCCTGATCGGCATGGCCGCCCTGGTATTGCAAAGTTGTGCGGACGGTGGTACCGACCGTGACAGACTCTGCGGATCGTGGACCAGTGTGGACGGCAAACCGGACGTGTTGGTATATAAGGAAGGAGAGGCCTACAAGGTGACGGTATTCGCCCGTAGTGGCAAGACACGCCGCCTCAGGCCGCAGACCTACCTGTTGGTGGAAGAGAACGGCAACCTCTTTATCAATACGGGGTACCGTATCGATGTATCCTACAACGAGGAGACGGATATCCTGACTTTCTCACCCAACGGGGATTATGTACGGAAGGAGGAACGCCCATGAGAGCGAGGACATTCCTGATCGGGATAATGCTTGTGCTGGGCGGGAACATGGCCCGGGCGCAATGGGTGGTGACCGATCCCGGAAATCTGGCCCAAAGTATCATCAACATGTCGGACAACATCGCCCATACCTCCAAGACGGCGGTCAATACGGCCGACAATTTTGCGGAGACGGTAAAGATCTACGAGCAGGCCAAGAAGTACTACGACCAGTTAAAGGCGGTGAACAACCTGATACAGGACGCCCGCAAGGTGCGTGACATCATCCTGATGGTAGGCGATGTGTCCGACATCTATGTGACGAACTTCAAAAAGATGATGAACGACGACAACTTCTCGTCCCGCGAGCTGGACGCCATCGCCTTCGGTTACACCCGCCTGCTGGAGGAGAGCAACGGCGTGTTGCAGGACCTCAAACAGGTCATCAACGTGAGCACGCTCTCCATGACCGACAAGGACCGTATGGATGTGGTGGACAACTGTTATTACGAAATGCGCCGTTACCGCAATCTGGTGAGCTATTATACTAACAAGAACATAGCCGTGAGCTATCTCCGTGCCAGGAAAAAGAACGATATGGAACGTGTGATGCGGCTCTATGGAAATGAAACCTCCAAATACTGGTAGCCCATGGTACCTTTGACGATAGATTTTGCCAACCTGCATACCATACTGGGAACCCTGTATGAAGATATGCTCCCCCTCTGCAAGGACATGATGGACGTGGGCAAGGGGCTTGCCGGGCTGGGTGCCCTCTTTTATGTTGCCGTACGCATATGGCAGTCGATGGCACGTGCCGAGCCGATAGACGTGTATCCCCTGCTGCGCCCCTTCGCTATCGGCATCTGTATCCTGCTTTTTCCCACACTGGTACTTGGCACGCTGAACACCGTGCTCAGTCCTATTGTGCAGGGTACGCACAAGATGCTTGAGGGGCAGACGCTGGACATGGAGCGATACAGGGCGCAGAAGGAGGAGCTGGAAAAGGAGGCCATGCTGCGGAATCCTGAAACCGCCTATCTGGTGAGTGACGAGGAGTTCGACCGACAGCTAGACGAGTTAGGCTGGTCAACCGTGGATACCGCCTCCCGGCTGGGTATGTACGTGGAGGTGGGCATGTATAACCTGGAGAAGAAGATCCGTGACACGTTCCGCAGCCTGCTGGAACTGATATTCGCCGCGGCGTCGCTGCTGATAGATACCGTGAGGACCTTTTTTCTGGTCGTGCTCTCCATTCTGGGACCGGTAGCGTTCGCCTTCAGCGTATGGGACGGTTTCCAGTCCACACTCGGACAGTGGTTCACGAGGTATATCTCCGTCTATCTGTGGCTTCCGGTCAGCGATCTGTTCAGCACCCTGCTCGCCAAACTCCAGGTGCTGATGCTCCAGAACGACATCCAGGAATTGCAGAACAATCCTGACTACTCGATAGACAACTCGAACAGTGTCTATATCATCTTTATGCTTATCGGGATTATCGGGTATTTTACCGTTCCGACGGTGGCGGGCTGGATCGTGCAGACGGGAGGAGCCGGGAATTTCAGCCGCAACCTGAACCGTACCGCCACGAAAACCGGCAGCTTTGCGGCAGGAGTGGGCGGTGCCGTATTGGGAAATATCGGAGGACGGTTGAGAGGCAAATAAGCCTTGCCGGAAATATTTGTTTATTCATTCAAACCAATCATTCGAGAAATGGAATTCAAGTCTTTGACCAACATTGAGAGCAGCTTCCGCCGCATCCGTATGATGGCGGCCGTTTTTATCTGCTGCTGCACTCTTGTCACCGGCTACGCGCTTTGGAGCTCGTACCGCTTCGCCGAAAGGCAGCGTGAGAAAATCTATGTACTGGACGGGGGTAAGTCGCTGATGATGGCCCTTTCGCAGGATCTTTCGCAAAACCGTCCTGCCGAGGCGAGGGAACACGTAAGACGCTTTCACGAGCTGTTCTTCTCGCTCTCTCCACAGAAAGAGGCCATCAGCCACAACATCGACCGTGCCCTGCAACTGGCGGACAAGAGCGCCTACCACTATTATGTGGATTTTGCCGAGAAGGGATATTACAACCGCCTGATATCGGGCAACATCAATCAGGTGGTGCATGTGGACAGCGTGGTGTGTGATTTTGCCCGTTACCCTTACAAGGCGAGGACGTATGCCCGTCAGATGATAATTCGTGAGAGCAACGTGACCGAGCGCAGTTTGGTCACCACCTGCTCACTTCAGAATACGGGACGTTCGGACGACAATCCGAATGGGTTCATCATCGAACAGTTTACCATTCTAGAGAACAGGGATATCAGAAGCACGGAACGATGAGAAAAGAAAAAAAACACCTGAGACGTATGGACTGCTGTATCCGGCTGTTCTGCCACCGCCTGACAAGGAAACAACGGAAGATCGTGACAACCACGGCATTCCTCTTGTTTCTGACGGCCTGCCTCCATGCCATCCTCGCCTCGCTATCCGGCTTGGGAGAGCTTGGGGGAAAGATGAAAATAGAATATGTCCGGCCGCTTGACTTGCGACCGGAAAAAAGTACAATCAATTTAAACACCCCATCCGATGAAAATAGATATCCAGAAGATTAAAAAACAGCTGGGATTCCCAAGCGACCGGCCGTTGACTCTCCAAGAGAAGCGCCGGTATATGAAGTTCGCCGTCTATCCGCTCTTCTTCCTGATATTCGCGGGGATTGTCCTGTTGATATACAGTCCGACCGAAAAGGAAAAAGCGGAGGCGGAGAAAGAGAGGGGATTCAATACCGAGATCCCGTCTCCCGAAGAGAGCCGTATGGAAGGCAACAAGGTCAGCGCCTACGAGCGGGAAGCCTTGTCGAAGAAAGAGAGAGGACGGAAAGACACTTTCCTGGAAATGTCGGAACTGTTCAACCGGAACAAGGACCGGAAAGACACCGTACCGTCAGTGGACAGCGGAGTGAACCTTGAACTGCCGTCCGTACCGGAAACCGTACAGACGCATAATCCGGTACGTTCCTCCACCTCTGCCTACCATGACATGAACCGCTCGCTTACGACCATTTACACGCCACGGGAAACCTCCCGGGAGGAGGAACTGCTCCGGCGTATCGAGGAACTGGAAAAAAGACAGAACATGGAACCGTCCCAGGAACAGTCATTGGAGGAAAAAATGGCCCTGATGGAAAAGTCATACGAACTGGCGGCCCGGTACAACGGCAAACAGACACCGTCCGTTATCCCTACGGATGACCGGAAAGACAGGACATCGGTCAAGCCGGTCAAGCGGATACGACAAGAAGTGGTATCTTCCCTGGCGCAACCGGTGAATGACGGGGACTTCATAGCCGGAGTGTCCGAAGAAAGGAACACCGGTTTCCATACGCCGGTGGGCAGGACACCGGTATCGGACCGTAATACCATTGCCGCCTGTGTGCACGGCACGCAGACCGTATCGGACGGACAAGCCCTGCGTGTCCGCCTGCTGGAAGCGATGGCAGTGGACGACCGCCTCATACCCAAAGGAACGGTATTGACAGGCGGAACACGGATCCAGGGAGAACGCATGGATATTGTCATCACCAATGTGGAATATCAAGGAACCGTCATTCCGGTGGAACTGGAAGTGTATGATGCGGACGGTCAGCAAGGAATATTGATACCCAACTCACTGGAGTATGATGCCGTGCGTGAAATAGCGGCGGGCATGGGCGGTTCGATGGGAAGCAGCATCAGCATCTCCACCGACGCGGGAGCGCAGATAGCCTCGGATCTGGGTAAAGGCGTCATACAGGGCGTGTCACAGTACATCACCAAGAAGATGCGCACGGTCAAGGTCACGCTGAAAGCCGGACACAGGCTGCTGCTTCACTCTCCGAAACAATGAAACGGTATACAGACGAGAAAACAGAAACCAATTATTCAACAAACAACCAACAATAATCGGACATGAGAAAGATTCTGATGATGTTTGCCCTACTGACGGGCTTCATGGCTGCGTATGCGCAGCAGAGTGGCGGAGATTATTTCGAGGGGCTGAGCCGCAAGATAGGCTTCAGCCGGATGATACCTCCGCATGGTCTGGAAATCACTTACGACAAGACCGTACACGTGATTTTCCCCTCTCCCATCAAGTATGTGGATCTCGGTTCCACCAACCTGATTGCCGGCAAGGCGGACGGCGCGGAAAATGTGATCCGTGTGAAAGCGGCCAGAAAGCATTTTCGTAATGAGACGAATATGAGCGTGATCACGGAAGACGGAAATTTTTACACCTTCAATGTCAAGTATGCCGATGAACCGTTGCTGCTTAATGTGGAGATGTGTGATTTTATTCATGACGGGGAGACGGTGAACCGCCCGAACAACGCGATGGAAATTTATTTGCAGGAGCTGGGCAGTGAGTCACCGCGTCTGGTACGTCTGATCATGAAATCCGTACACAAGCAGGACAAGCACTGGATCAAACACATCGGCTGCAAGCGCTTCGGGGTACGGTTCCTGCTCAAAGGACTTTATACGCATGGAGACCTGCTCTATTTCCATACCGAGGTGAGAAATGCCACCCATGTGCCGTTTGACGTGGATTTCGTGACTTTCAAGATAGTGGACAAGAAGATAGTGAGGCGTACCGCCATGCAGGAACAGGTGATTTATCCGCTGCGTGCGTTCAACTATGTCATTCGTGTGGAGGGAAAGAAGGACGAGCGTACCGTGTTTGCCCTGCCCAAGTTCACCATTCCCGACGATAAGAAACTGGTAGTGGAAATGTATGAGAAACAAGGCGGCCGTCATCAGATCTTTGAGGTGGACAACGAGGATCTGGTGCGTGCGGAAACTATCAATGAGCTGCAAGTGCGATGAAGAGGTATTTATATATCACCTTTGCGCTGCTGGTACTTCTGGCAGGGCAGGCGGGAGCACAACGCCGTCTTCCAAAAATGAAGGGCGTCAGTCTCACGGCAGGAATGACGGACGGCTTTTACTGCAAGGCGAATAAGCCGGATGCCGGTTTCTCTTTCGGGCTGGCGGTTTCCACTTATGCAAAAAAGAGAAACCAGTGGGTGCTGGGCGGCGAGGTACTGAAGCGCAATACGCCTTATCGTGACGGTTCTATCCCTTTAGTGCAATATACCGGTGAAGGCGGATATTATTATAATATCTTTTCCTCCCCTAATAAAACGGTATTCTTAAGCATTGGCGGTTCGGCGATGCTGGGCTATGAATCGGTGAACGGGGGAAAAGACTGCTGTATGACGGTGCCACGCTGGGACAATGCGAATCCTTTATCTATGGTGGTGCGATAACGTTGGAGGCAGAGACCTACCTATCTGACCGTTTAGTGCTGCTGCTCCGGCTTCGTGAACGCATCCTTTGGGGCAGCGCTTCCACGCATGCCCACTTCCAGTATGGAATCGGTATCAAATACATTCTCTAATTTTTAAACCCATATACCCATGAAAAGGAAAATCGTTGACTTTATGACGTTTATATGCTGCCTGGCAGTTTCCTGTCTTTCTCTTGCTTCTTGTGACAGCGAACTGGACGTTCAGCAGGAATACCCGTTTACGGTGGAGTCGATGCCGGTAGTCGGTAAGATCGCTGATGGTGAGACGGTGGAAATCCGTCTGGAAATTAAAGCGGAGGGAAATTTCTCCGGAACAGTCTATACATTGAGATATTTCCAACCGGACGGTAAAGGCAGCTTAAAGATGGAGGACGGTACGGTGTTGAAACCCAATGACCGCTACCTGTTAAATGAACTGAGGTTCCGGTTGTACTATACCTCGCAGAGTGCGGATGCGTCACAGACCATCGACCTTTATTTTGAGGATAACTGGGGGAATTTGCAGAGGTTGAGTTATGACTTCAACGCGGATGACACCCCTCTAGCTGAAAAGGATGATACGCATGGAAAGGAGGTACAACCATGACATACCTGTATTTGTACATACCGGGAATGGCCCATGAGGTACAGCTGTCGGAATCGGCCGACCGGATTCCCAATATGGGGGACCGGCTCGAAATTGACGCGGTACGGCTCGACAAGTCCTCCCGCAACCTGTTGGAAACGACACCGGCCTGTCACTGCTTTGAAAAGAATGCGGAAACGGAACGGCAGTCCCTCGCGGAATACCTGGCGGAAAGTGTGGTGACCGTAACGGGAAGAAGGTGGAGCTACGGGGATGGACATACGTATTGCACGTTGGATGTGGAGGTAAGGAATTGAACGGAATGAGGAAACTTTTGTTTATTCTGATGGTACTGCCGTTCACTTTGAATGTTCGTGCCGAAGATCCGCCCTCCATGCTGGAAAAGGCGGTTTCCAACATCAAACGGTGGGAAGGCTGGCATCGGGGGAAAATGCCTTACATCGGTTTTGGACACCGCCTGCTCCCCCATGAGAAGCTGACCGAGAACCTGAGCGAGGCGCAGGCGGATTCACTTTTGAGATGCGACCTTGAACGGTGCCTGAAGGTATTCCGTAAATATGGAAAAGACTCGCTTCTTTTAAGTCTGTTAGGTTTTAATGTGGGCTGTTACCGTCTGATTGGAAACGGGAAGATACCCAAAAGCAGACTGATTCAAAAACTGGAAAGTGGCGACCGGGATATTTACAGGGAATATATATCGTTCCGCTGTTATCAGGGGAAAGTCATTCCAAGCATAGAGAGGAGAAGAAAAGAGGAGTTTGAACTGTTCTATATACCTTAGATTGAAATTATGCAAAGCCGTGAACGGATGCTGGCCATCGTCGTTCACGGCTTTAGTCTTAGCCACTCTTAATTTATCTTTACCCGGTTCATCAGCTGTCCCGAAATTTCATGCAGTTCCCGGCAGCGTTCCGGCTGCTGTTCCCTTGCAAAGGCGGTGATTCCCTGTGTCAGTTTCCATAGCGTGGCCCCGCCTGTAACTCCGTCGTCAGGATTGTTGTTCATTAGCAGTTTCTCGACCTCACGTCCCTCGTTTTTCAACAAGGCACCTTTCTGCACCAGATTCTTCAGTTCCTTGTCGAAATCCACGTCTATTTCCGATGCTCCTTGAATTTCGATGGCCTTCTGCATGATGGTGTCTTTGCTGTACAGTCCTTTGGTCAGGTCGGAAACAGCCGATACGGTGGTCTGCGTGTCCAGTTCGTAGGTCTTTTGGGAAAGGGACAGGGATTCCGGCAGTCGGCCTCCAAGGTGTATTTGCCGCATGACGGACTCCCTGACCATCCCGTTCAGGCACGCCCCGTTGAGCAGGAACGACCGCATATCGACCGATCCGTTGCCATAGTCGGATGTGGAGAAGCGTGCTCCTGCGAAGATGATGACCGTTCCGTTCTTACGGGTGGGTATCTCTATCGGAGTGGGCAGGATTGTCTCACACCATACTTTCGTGTCGTTCATATAGGCATCGGACACGACCGCTCCCTGTCCTCCCGCCTCACGGATGAAAGCGGTCAGGATATCCACTGAGTTCAGCCGACGGTAGGAGTCCGACAATACGCCCCGGACTTCCATTCCTACCGCCCGTATCAGTACCCGTGTACGCTCGGTCCATCCCGAATGCTCGTTCAGGATGGTGGCGCACAACTGTTTCTGCCAAACATCCCCGGCGGAAAGCTCGCGCAGGTATTTGGCGGGAATGCCCATCTTCTCCGAAATCTGGCTTATGGCGTTGCCGTGCAGGTTGAAGTTCCCTTCGGGCATTGCCATCTGTACCCTTCCTTCCGCTTTGAAAGAGATAACGGGGCGTTCCTTGCTACGTTGGCTTACCCCGATGGGAGCGATGAAATCCTGCGCGATCCGTCCCTCACTGAGCAGACGGTTGATGGTGTCCATGACATCCCCCTGCCTGTCTTCTATCATCCGCTGTACCTTGTTGATGACTACCTGGTTGAGTCCCTGCTGTTTCTGTACCGGTGCAGTGGCCGGCATGACTGTTGCTTCCATATTTTTTGTTTTTAAAGTTGATAAATTACAATTTGTTCTTATGGCTTGTCTTGCTTGTTTTAGTAAATTCAGATCTGTACTCTTTTGACAGACGGATATAATCCTTTTCGCTATATCCGGCCGGTCCGAACAGTTCATAATATCCGGGGAAGGGCTTTCTTTCCGTTTCCGGTATATGCGTGCTGGTTTCCTTATGGCAACAGATGATGTGCCGGACAAACCTGTAGCACTTGCAAAGATCCGCCAGGATGGTGTACTCGTTGTCCGTATGAGGTTCATAATATCCGCAGGAGAGATTGACGCAGGATACTTCCAGCCCGTTCCTTTTCAATGCCGCCACATCCGTAGCTAGCCCCTGTGCAGGCTTGTAGCCGTACCTCCGGAAATCGATAGCTGAAATGAAGTCATTGGAGCAGAGCTTCATTCCGTTGATTTGTGTTACCATATCCCCGTTCCCTTTCCGGTCACACTGGATGACGAAACGGCAATCGGAAAAGAAGGACATATCGGCATGGCCGCTGCCTATGCATCCTACCTCCTCCTGTACGAAGAAGGCGCATTTCACCGCCTTGAAATCCTCCAGGCATTTCAGGCAGATCCAGATGCCGTTCTTGTCATCCGCGCCGATTCCGGTCATCCGTTTACGCTTGTGATCATAACCGACAATCATCGAGTCCGCCACAAGATGGGCCGCATAGGAGCCTGTCTTGCGCCGGTGTACCTCGTCCATGTGCGCCACGACACAGGGGTAGCTTTCCCGGTTGCCTTTGACTGCGTAGATGTTTCCGTACCGGTCTTGCCGGAAAGGAATCCCCATCCGCCTGAGTTCCCCGATGATGAACCCGGCTATCTTCCCCTCCTTACCGGAGGGGGAGGAGATGTTGTAAAGAGCCATTAATTTTTCCATGATACTGACTTTTTAGGAGATGAACAACTTTTCGATTTGCAGGTACCGTCTGAACTCCGGTACGGGACGTCCCTTCTTGAAGAGGAAGGACGGATATTTCTTTCCCTTGTATTCCACCGACGTGCCTTTCAATACTTTTCCGAATACGGTGGATATATAGAACATATCTTGACAATTCTTGCAGAATGCCATATCCGGAAAGGGATGTATCTTTCCGCATTTGGGACATACATATTTTCTCCTGTTTGCGCACCCTTCCGTGCTCCGGCAGGAGGCTATGCTTGTGTCGCCCTCCGTATTTCTAAGTTCCAGATTGCCTTCCGTCAGATGAAGACTGTAGAACGTGTCGAGGTAAGGCACCCCTTTCTTGTGCCACCTACAGGCGGGCACTTTCACCGTCAATGAAACCTGTATATTGTCTCCGACCGCCCATTCCTGCCCCTCAATGGGATTCAGTACGGTGAAATCCGTTGTATGTGTATAATCGTTGTATCTGCGTCGCAACAGGATGCCCGCCTCCTGCGCCTGCTTGCGGATCAGTTCGGCGACGAATGCGTGTGAGAAATAGATGCGGTCCAGCAGGGAGGCGGCAATCGGTGTATTTATTGATTTCCATAATGTTACCTCGTTCCATACAACAGCCCGTCCGAGTATGTTGTTGCTCTCGTCCCTTGCCACAAGGATTTTAGCGCCGGCGAAGTTGGTATAGAAGTCAGCGGCGTTGCGTGCCTTGTCCTCATACCTCATACAGGAACTGTGCAGGCTGGATGTGTCACTGTCGGCGATGGGGCTGTAGTTGCTTTCCAGATAGGCTTCCATGAAGTCGTTCATGCTTTCATGCAGCCTGACCGTGACTTTGCTGTCCAATGAGAGGGCGCTACAGAAATAATTGATTTCGTCGGGTGAGTACTTGGGCAGGTTCTTGAACAGTTCAACAAACGTGGAGGGTTCCAGAACTGTACGATTCTCCGGGAACCAGGGTGCCTGCGGGTTGTTCCGGTCCGGGAAACTGGGATGGGCCAAATCCTTGCTGCAGGCCGTGAACACGATCCGGATTTTCTTGAACGTGCCCGCTTCCGTCCGCTTGCGCTTGGTGGAGAAGCAGTTATAGGTACCGCGTATGATCTCTTCCACCGGTACGTTCTTTTTTACTTCCAAAAGGATGTCTTTGGCTATCACACTCCCGTTTTCCGCCGCATGCATCAGGCGGGATTTCAATTCATTGCTAACATTCAGTTTCATAATCATTCGGTTTATTGTTTATAAATTCTGCCATGTTTATATGGCAATTGTTTCTTGTCCGGCTGCATTTGGCGCAATTTCTCTTTCCGCTTTCTGAGCAGGTCAACGGACATGTTCCTGCTTGTCCGATATTCCTCCTTGCTCATCCGGCGAATGGTAGGAATGCCCGTCTGAGTCAGTGTATGGTTTACCATCCAGCCGTCCATGAAGTTTTCGGGGAAGAGGCTGTCATGGTGGATGACCTCACCTATGCAGCCATGTACGAGCATGTTGCAAACGGTCATCAGGCAACAGGTACGGTTGACATCTTCTGCAACCAGATAATTACCCAGGTGGCGTACATGATATGCCAGCAGCAGCCTTCCGCTTCCGCATGTCGGGTCACAGATACGTTTTCCTGTCGCTGTCTCCCCCGAATCGGTACATAAGACCATCAGGTCGCAGATATCCGGCGGGGTAAAGAACTGTCCGTTCACCTGCCGACCGATTTTGGAAGATATTGCCATGAAGAGGTCACCGAACGCATCAAACCATCCGCCGGATTGCAATTCCCGCTGCATGAGCCGTATCCATCCGGTAAGCATCTCCATAAAATGCCTGTTCTGCTGCCGTTTGTATTTCCAGTCCATAAGGGGCGGTGCGCCGGGAGAGAACCCGTGAATGACATAACGCAGGAAATCGTTGAAAACGGATATCGGATCGTAGCCGTTCGAATAGGCGAAATCACAGATCGTTTTCTCAAGCGGACGTATCGCCTGCGGTGTGTTGTATGGTGCCATATTACTCTGATTTTTTATAGATTGTTACTATATGTCTTTTATGGTCAGTCTGTATCCTGACGGGAGAAATGCCAAGGAAAGAGAGATGGGTGTCCGCTTTCAGCATGTTCCATTCCCATGCGGGAAGTTCCTTCCATTCCATACGGTATGCCCAGAGTATGAACAGACCGGGACGGAATCCGTTGAAAAGCTTTCCGTGCAGAATCCCGACCAGCCGCTCCAGTTCTTCCTTCGAGTAAAGGGTGAATGCCTCATTCCGATAGACAAAGGCATCAGCCGGTTCAATATCCGGCTGACACTCGATGATGTATCTCGTCCATTCTTTTGTGGTGTACTTTCCGTACAGAGGATCGGGTTCCGTGTATTTCCAAGCCCTGACGAATGTGTGGAAGAGGACGGCACCGTTCTTGTGCCTTCCGGTATGCCCCCACATCCGGAACTGTTTGCTGCGTATGCCATCGGGAATCAGCAATTCCGGACCGGTTGTAACCCAAGGGCCTCCTTCCGTATTGTAACCGGTACACTTTTCATTTTCATGGCAGAAAGGTGTCTGTGGGAGAAGGCAAATATGGACTTCCCGGTCATCGCCCCTTTCAATGTGTGCCTGCGGATAATAGTCACCGCCACGGGTGATATAAGTGACGACATCTCCTGCGGTCGGTAAACTGACTCTTTCCCTGTCCTGCCGCATCCTTGAAATCAGCCGGTTCACCTTCTCCACATCACACTCCTTTATGGAGCAGGCACACCCTTCATGCCTGTTGAGCAGAGTCAGACTTTCCAGGTCATAAAAATTAGCGTACTTCATATTGAGATCGTTTTTGTTGGTACAATTTGACCTGACGGGCAACCATGTCGCAGAACTTCTGTCCGTTCTCCTTCTCACTTCTGAAATAGGCAATCATGTCCCAGAGATTCTGCTTGAAGCAGCCGGTCCATTTTTCGTAACAGTGACTTCCATAGATCTTTCCGAACGTTTCCTCGAAAAGTGCGTGAGTCAGCCCTTCATCCCCATGGTGGTTGTATTGCCAGAGAGAGACAAGCAGCAGCCGGTTATAATCCAGTGTTTCCATATCTGTTCTTTTTTAAGTAAAACATCGGCCTACATGGGTAGGCATTTTTATTTCTTGATGTCTTTCCAGTCTGTTTTCCGGGGATTGCGGCAAGGCTTGGCGAAAGAAAATACCGCAGCGAAGCGAGGATGATTTTCTTTCAGCCAACCCCGAAGGGGCCTGACCTTGTACGGGTACACAGGACGCGGGACTATCTTTGCAGGGTGGGAAATAAAATATACGGTTGTTTTTTGTTGTGGGATTTTGTGTGGATTCCTTAGATAATCTTCCTGATTTGTTCGCCATTGCCGGACAAATGCTGTATTTTTGCAATTTCTAATTTCAGGATTATGGAAAACTATCTAAAGAAAGCGGCGGATGCTTTCCTTGTGGAGCGTCCGTATGGTATGCGTGTGGATTACAGGAAGAAAGGGTTCGTGCTGTTTAACCGCAACCTGAACGTATTGGGCAATGTGGAGCATGCCCGTCTGGAAGAGCTGCCTCTGGAGCGGTTCAATGTGGAGGAAATTCCGTTGGAGGGTGAAATTGTGGAAGAACATGCAGGATTTACCGATGTATTCTTCTACACCGATTTGACCAACCCTTATGCCGGATATGTGCTGAACCTACAAAAGCTTAAAGCCTATAACCAGTTTATGTTTCCGCTGGCAATGGCGCTGAACCGTGAGTTGTGAGGTCGGAAGATGGTAGCGGTAACAGCCGCATGGAACAAGCCGTTACCGTCCCGGATTTTATTGTTTGCCCTCTTTTTCTGTTATGAACGCAAGATAGGCGGGCACGGCCTTATGGCATCCGGTAAAGTTCGGTGTCCGGCGGCCCTTGATTTTCCGGAAACTGATGGTTCCGTTCCTGTCAATGCCTCTTACATGCCTGTTGAATGTCCCTTTGGTTCTGATATGGATGTCAAAACCATCCCTTCCGGTGATTTCAAGGAACATTCCTCCCGTGATCCGTTCCCCGTCCAGGAATTTCTGTTTCTGTTCATCGAGCAGCAGCTGATGTTGCTCTTCCCGCGCTCTGCGCTCTTCCGCCTCTTTCTCTTCCCGCTCCCTGCGTTTCTGTTCCTGCTTCCTTTTGTATGCCTCACGGGCTTGCAGCAAGGGTGCGGTGTCGAGTTCGAGGGCATTGAACACACGGATGGAGATCAATCTGACGAAGGCTCCTCTTTCCGCGCCCTGAAGCGTATCCGCGATCCAGTTCCTGCAATAGGCGGCGGCTTCCTCCCTGCGGCCTTCTCCTTTGAGGAACCGGCGTGAATACTGCCCGCTGGAAAAATAAACGTTTTCAATCCGGCAGACCACATGGAAACAGTCATCGTCCTCATTCCCATATTCGTTCTTTCTAGACAGGGAGAGATATACATTCTCTGCGTACGGCTCCAGTTCCATATAAGGAGCCACGACGGTATTCCCGTCAGACTTGTACTTGAATACTTTTGCTTTCATACTATCGTTCAGTTTGTCGGTTGTTGCATATTTCATCTATGATCTCTTTCCCGCTTCTTTCACCCTTCAGGAAGGCAAGGAAGCGCCTCAAAAAGAGCCGGGCACAGTCAGTTCCCTGTTGGGAGCTTTCACCGTCTTTGGTAGCGCATACCGCAAAACGCCCCAGTCCGAAACTGTCCTGTTGCGGTATGATGTGGTAAGACAAGTCCTCGCTTGCATTGATGTGCAACCCACGACGGAAAACATAGAAAGTTTTCGGGATTCTTCTTTCGGTATCGATTTCCATACGCTTGTAACCGTGATGTTCCAATAACCGGATCAGTTCCCTGTTTGTCGGAATTGTATGTCCGATCCAGTCCGGCCAGCTTATATTTTCTATTATGTGTCCGTAATTGTCATATAATATGTTGAACTGTTCCTGGTATTCATCGTAAAATTCCCCGTTCCCGTTGCACATTTCCTCCAACGCGATGCCGTTTTTACGGACAAGGGCAAGGTCGCCCAGTCCACACGCGATTTCATTGAGTAGCGTGCGTTCCTCATCCCTGTCTTTTGCCGTTCCGTAAATTCTAAGCAGGGAATACCGGTGTAGCGCCGAACGGGATGGCATATCCAGTTTTTCCCATATCTCATCGTTTCCTATAGCCTGTCTGGTGTTTTCCGGAAGTCCGTACCACCACTTGTCCAAATTGTTTGTATCCATAATTTCTGAATCAGATTGTTTTCAAATTCTGTTTTGAGTACCATGCCTGATACGCGGCGGCATACTCCTGACGTTCCCGCTCCAGGGAATCTCTCATCTCCGGGGTGTACCCGAGCAGGCGGATGTATCCTCCGTTATAACCGGTGAGTTCGCACCTTATTCCGGCTCCCTCCAGTTTGTCGATGCGTTTTTGGGCCATTTTTGCGCTTGAATATTCCTTCGGCCAAAAATAGAGTTCGCCCCGTGAGCCGAAACAGTCTTCCCCCAGAATTATTTCCCCGGCATACTTCCGGCTTTCGATGAAGCCGAAACGCGCTTTGCCCAATGCCCGGCGCATTGCCTTGTGTGCCGGACCTTCCGGATGCTTGAATACCTCCGGTTTGTCTTTGCTGTCGAGTCTGGGCGGTTCCACCTTGTACGGCTGTTTGTAACTTCCGATTCCAAGTGTCAGGTAAAAGTTGGTGTGAAAATAGTCCGTCATGGGGTCGCTGTCGTCGAAATTGTACGACATGATGAAATCGCAGATATTCATCATTACATCTTTTGCCCTGTCCGTCAAGGATTTGTATGAAGCGATATGATGGTGGTTGACATCGCCTTGAACTTTTCCGGACTCTTTGGTGAACGCCTCGAAATCCGCTTTCATCAACCGGATATGGATGGAGTGGCAATTCTCCCGTCTGACAGAGAACTTGTATCCCGGATAGGTCTCCTTGAGCCATGCCCGTACCAGTGCCACGATTTCCGGCGCATGCTGCCCCTTGTAATTGCGGCCTTTCCAGCGGTATTCGTTATACACATACTCGGTGTATTCCTTTGCCGTGGCTCCCGAATAGTCATATTCATATCCGGTTGAAGTCGCGGGAATATCCGGTTTGTCTTTCCAAGCCTCAAAAAGCCTTCCAAACTCGGTGTTCACCTGTTGCATGATCGCAGTGTCGCCACCCTTGTCCGGGTGGTGCTCCAATGCCAGCCGGCGGTATTCTTTCTTCAAGTCCGCCAGAGAGTGTATGTTCTGAAAATAAGTCATAGCCATGAGTTTTTTATGCCCCTGCGAGGCGGTTGATAAAATATTCCCGGTAGTCAAGGTCAAGACCGAGGTTGAGACAGGCCGTTTCCATGTCATCTTCCCTCAAATCATCTGCCTCCTGCAATTCGCGCAGATACCGGATTTCGGAGTCCAGGTACTCCCGTGCTTCCGTTTGACTGCAACCGCATGAGCTGCCGATCAGACTGATAATGTTTCCTCGCATACTGTTTGATTTTTGGGGTTACTGTTCCTTTTTCTGAAGTGTCGTCCGTCATATATCGAGACGGCCCGTTCCACCAGAATCCTGCGGTTGTCTTCCGAGAGTTCCAGGTAGAACCGTTCCGCCGCGCCGAATGTGCCCTTGTCTGTCGCCACGCACCATTTTTCCCAGAAATGCGGGTACATGCCGCCATACACGGCTTTGCGTTCCTCCTCGCTCCAGGCGTTCCACATGTAGTAGAAGAAACTGGAGACGGTATTTTCCGCTTGATATTTCATGATTCTTTTCATTTGATTGATTGTTGATGCCAGATTCATTGCCCGGAAGGATTACCGGATATTCAATATTGCGCTAAAGACATGTGGGTCAAGCCTGTAAAACGTCGGAAGGTTAAGTGTGACCATCGGGTAGCTTACCCAGCCGCTCTGACGTCTATAACCTGTATCCTCAGCTAATTTGTTGGACAGAAGGAACTCCATGGCATCAGGATTGTTGTTGATGTCCACGAATACCCTGTCAGGCAGTGAGAATGCCGCCTTATCTTCTAAGTTGACCGTCAGGACCGTGTATATCTCATGGGTCACGGGATCTTTCAGAGACAATGCCGGCCAGCCGTTATGGTACATTTCAATCACGATTGAGAGACGGCTTTCCTGATACAGGAAAGTCTCTTCCATGGACGGATGGTCGCATTTGACAATTTCAAAATCATCCTCCCCTTTGGTAAATGTCACCATCGGATAGGATACATCGACAAAACATTCCTCTTCCCGGTAACAGAGATGTTCTTTTCCCTCTGAACGGATTATAGCCAATCGGGTGTTCATATTCGTAACTGGTTTTAAAATTATTGACTTGCAAGTTAATTGGCCGGCATTCACCTGCCTGTTTCTTTAAACGTGTGATTGTCACCGCCTGCGGACATTTGGGAGAGTTGCTGTCTCACCGCCTTGATTTTCCCAATCAGTTCGTCCTCCCTTCGGAATGAGGGGGTACATTTGGTACGCCTCATCCCGGCTCCCCAGGGGATGCCGCCGCACACTTTTCTCAGGCGTGCCTTTTCGCTTTCCAGAGCCGACTCCAGACGGGCCAGCCTGCGTCGCAACGATTCTTCGGTCACAGTTCTCATGATCTCATTGTTTTTTTTGTATGGTGACGGGTCGGAAAGACAGTCACCATACCGTCGTTATGTGTCACGTTATATTTTAGCTTTTTCCCTTTTGATGCCTCTCAGGACGTACAACAGGTGCAGGAACAGCTCCCTGTCGTAAATCCGGAAGAAGAACGGCTCGCCTGTTTCTCTGACCGTTCCGGTAAACGACACGGACTCCCGGTTCACGGGATATTGGAGGAAGTTGCCATTTGCCAGCAGGGTGTGCTTTTTCTTCATCACTTCGCCTAGGAACTTGTCCATATCGTCGTTTCCCTCATAGCCGGAGAAGTAGAGGAAATGATGACGGCGCAGGCTTCGCAGGATTTTGGCGGTTTCCAGCCTTACATCCCTGCCTGACGATTCGTCCGTTCCTCTCATCAGGTTGCAGATGAACTTCTTCTCGCCATTTATGTCAAGAAACAGATAAGGAACTATAATTATAGAGGCATGCCGTGCGTGGTCAGAGATGACCATCGGCTTTTCTTTCAGGATGTCTCCTTTGAAGGTAATGTTCCGGTAATGGTTGTCCATCTGCCGTTCCAGTTCCTTTCTTGGCGTGGTAACGGAGCGGAGTCCCGTGAAGTAGCGTCCGCCCGCCCGGAAGCAGAACCGGTAGATGTCCGCATGATAAGGCTCTCCCATGAAAAAGAAATTCCGGGTATGGCGGATGGGGGGCAAGACATCCATGTAGTCGAAATATCTTTCTTCCGTAATCTCACTGAACGGGGCGCAGAGGGATTGCAAGTAGATGCGTATCATCTTGCGGACGGTATTTCTGGACACGGCTATGAGGTACGGGTTCTTTTCCCTGTCCCTCAGTTCCTCCAATGTCTCATGATGGTAGTCGCCATGTATTCCGTCAGACATGGTGGTCACGCAGCTGCCGTCAAAACTGCGTGAATCAACTACGAATTTCAGTTTGTCGTTATTCATGGTTCAGATGTTTTGAAGGTTCAACACTCTCTTGGCGGCACTGAGGGCATTGGAGGTGAGCTGCCGTTGCCATGCCTTGTTTCTGGGTGACCAGCGGAATCCGGAGGATTTCAGTTTCTTTCGTCTGTTGTCTTCGGGAATCCTGTCAAACAGGATCTGAAGGCGGTCTTCCCCATAGTTCCATACAAGTGTCCCGCCCTCGAACGGCACTTCCTTGTTTTCCCGGCTTTGCACCGCTTTCAGCCTTTCGCGCATCCGTTCCGCAAGTTCCGGCAATTGGAAGAATTTGTTTCTTGGGGTGATGACGGGTTTCCTTACCCTTGCGTTATATTCGGAAATGAAGTCCACGGCCCTGCGGACGATTTCCACTTCCCCGTGATTGGCGAAGGTGGATACCTTGTTCAGGATGCTGCTGACGAACAGGGCACGGTTATAACCCCGGCATTGTCCGGTGTCAATCCCGTGGATGGTGTCGGCGCTGCTCTTGATGTCGCGTTTGAGCGTCTGCCATGCCTTTTCCAGTTTTTCTTCCTCCGGTCGTGCGGCTTCATTTTTCCGTCTGGCGGCTTCAAGAACCTTTTGCCGCCAATTGCGGAACTCCTCGTAGCGGTTCTGATAGCTTCTGTTCGTATTCTCCTGCCTGTGGTAATCGAATCCGCCCCGTCCCGTCACCATCGGGTTGGCGCAGCGTGAGAGGGCCGAGAGCTGGGCGGATAGCTTTTTCCGGTAGGCGGCGATGTATGTATCCCGTTTCTCTTCCTGCATGAGTTGCAGGTCGTTGTGCAGCTCCTCCCCGTAAATCATGATGTCCGTCTCGCCACGAATCTCCGGGTCGAAGGAACTCCAGGCGTATGCGTCGCAAGCCTGTTTCCACATATCCTCCAGATAGCCAGGATGTTTGAACGCTACGGCTTCCCAGTCTTTGAAGTCCCTGGAATGCAATTCATTCCGATCTTCCGGATTTCCGTACAGGTGTACATAGTTGCCCGTTCCATGATGCTCCTTTCTGAAATGGAACGGTACGGGAGGATGGTCCGTACCCTTTTCCCGGATCATCGTGACCCGGTGCGCATTCTCTGCGGTAAGGCCCGTTACTTGTTCTTCCCGGACCTTTGCTGTTGTTGTTTCAGTCATAACCGTTGCCATTCATAAATTATTTCTACCAGTTCTTCGTCCGCCAGTTTTTGGATTTCCTCGTCCGAGCAATAGCAGGCGATTTCCTCGTCCAGCTTGAAAGCTGCCGGGTCAAGGCTTCTGATGCCGTCCAGCAGTTCCGGCACCAGGCTGTCTGCGGCAACCGTATAGCTTCCGTCCCTGCCTTGCACCTTCCGTGCGGGATAGCTCCTTTCCCGATAAACCAACATTCTCATTTTCGGATTGGCACCCTGCTGTCCTTTGTGGACTTTGCTTGTTGTCTCTCTGTTCATACCTTCATTTTTTTAGTTTGTTTGACATGATCGGCTCCGTGGAGCCGGTTTTTCGGTTTCTTACTTGCCGGACTGTCCTTTGCCGGGGATTGCGCAAGGCTTGGCAAAAGAAAATACCGCAGCGAAGCGAGGATGATTTTCTTTTAGCCAACCAGCCCCTGAAAGGGGCCGCCTTGCGCAATCAACCCGGCAAAGGGCTATATTTGCAGGTAAGAAATTGAAAGAATGGCAGGATTTTCAATTTGTCGGATACAATGTTGTAATAAGCAAATTTAAAAGCATACAACGAAGGTTTTTCAAATATTTTCCAAACTATCGGATATCAATATCATATCGTAAAACAAGCGAAGGCGTGGCATTCCAGAATAAATACATATCTTCGCGTCAAAGGTGATTGAAATGAATACATTCTCTGCTTTTGATACGGGTGTCATGGTAGCTCTCTTGCTGGGTATTGAGTTTCTTAGGAGTGATATCCAAACAATTCTCTATTGTAAAAGAGACGATCCCGGGATTTTTAAGAGCTGCCTGTATACATTGTTTATATTGTTGGCAAGTCTTTATTCCATTGTGGCCGGAGCCATGCTTAACCCCGAGCCCGTACCCGTTTATGAATTGATACCCGGTTTTCAAATAGGAGTTTATGGTTCTTTTTTTTTGTTTATATTTCTTGTTATCGCCGGTCTTTACCGTAAAATATTACCTCTCGTCCTTTTGGGGTACGCTATGGTATATGTAATCGGTGTACTGATACCGTTACTTGGATATGTAGTGTCCATGATGAATTATTTCGCCAGTACAGGATGATTATGAAGACTAAAGATGTTTTCCAGAGAAAATGGATAACAGACAGTATAACAAAAAGAAGGTATCCTTTTTCAGATACCTTCAATGACGGGCCGGTTGTATATTTACCATTCCAGACGTTCCTTCACATTGTTCATCGCCTCTTTCAGGCTGCTGTTCATGACCCGAGCATAATGCTGCGTCATACGTGTGGAGGCATGGCCGAGCATGACGGACACGTCCTGCAAGGGTACATTGTTGGCGAGCGTGACGGTGGTTCCGAAAGTGTGCCTGCTTACGTAAGTAATATTTAGAAATGCAATAAAAAACAGAATGACGATAATTAAACGTAAAACGTTTATAATTAAGCATTTTGCAAGATTTGCAGAACAGACAGACCTGCAAAAGAAAACAAAATATTGCGACGTTTCAGTTACCAGACTGTTAGCCGCCTGTTTCGAAAACAACGGCAGGTAACCGAATTTTTACCGATAGGAACAAAGCAGATTTGTATTCACTGTTTATCAATGTTTTGCATGCCAAAGGACGCTTTTCAAAGGAGTATTTTTACAACCTAAAAAAGAGCGTTATGAAAGTGGAAAAATTCAAGGTGCTGCTCTACCTGAAAAAGAGCGAGCCGGACAAGACCGGCAAGGCCCCGATCATGGGACGGATCACCCTCAACCGCACGATGGCGCAGTTCAGCTGCAAGCTCTCCTGTACCCCCGGGCTATGGAACGC